>Ga0307515_10001155_pt1 | contig 60447 bp, 57 predicted proteins | sample 17_EM_MG_FD_194513 | JGI IMG/M metagenome (GOLD analysis project Ga0307515, IMG submission 194513) | Populus trichocarpa ectomycorrhiza microbial communities from riparian zone in the Pacific Northwest, United States - 17_EM | ecosystem: Host-associated > Plants > Roots > Unclassified | place... | reverse complement strand
AGGCATGGACGAAGAGACGCTGGCCAATGCCCTCACGCCGTTCTACACTACCAAGGGCATCGGCAAGGGCACCGGACTGGGTCTGCCGATGGTGCAGGGGCTGATGGCGCAATCGCAGGGCAAGCTGGTGCTGCATTCGGCGAAAAACCAAGGCACCACGGCGGAACTCTGGCTTCCGGCCACCGTTGCCGCGGTGCCAGGACATGAGGAGGAAACCGAAATGGCGGAAACGGCCAACGACGCCAAGCTGTCGGTGCTTGCGGTGGACGACGATCCCCTGGTTCTCATGAATACCGTTCTTATGCTGGAGGATCTCGGCCATAGCGTAAAGGAAGCCAATTCCGCCAGCGAGGCGCTACAACTCCTTGCCGAAAACCCGTTCGATCTCGTGATCACGGACTATGCCATGCCGAGAATGACCGGAGGCGAACTGGCTGCCATCATCGCTGATAAATGGCCCAGCACGCGCATCGTGCTGGCGACCGGCTATGCCGAGCTTCCCCCCGGGGCGAACGCCTCCATGCAGTTCGAGCGATTGCCCAAACCCTTCACGCAACAGCAGCTGGAAGCGACGACACGGCGAGCAACATGAGCGGGCCGCTGCATCGGTGAGATCCCATTCAAACGCGTCAACTCCAAGTGGTTCCTGGCGCAACGCACGCCGATCCGCTGGTCGAGGTTCTGGCGCTGACTGAACTCGCGATGATGATGCCCCGGCTTTTCTGTCCTCCTCCCGGCGTCTGGACCGGCAATGGTCAGAACAGGAAATCGTGCTTGTGCAGGTCGCGGGCGTCCGTGTTCCTGAGGATGATCGTGTCGCCGCCGTCGCCTACGATCCAGAGGTCGCGGCCCTGTTCGGACACGTGGTTGCGGATCAGGTCCCTATAGGACGCGAAGTCGTCGATGGCGGACAGGTCGATCCTGTCGCCCTGCCCATGCCGGAAGTCGGTGATCGTGTCCTTGCCGTCACGCGCGCCAAAAACGAAGTTGTCGCCGGCGGCGCCGCCCGTAAGCCTGTCATTTCCGCGCTTCCCGATCAGGATGTCATGACCGTCGGTTCCGACGAGCTTGTTCGCGGCCTTGGTGCCGATGAACGTATCGCTGGTAATTGCGAAGGTGACGGTGTGGGCGGCCGAACTGTTCCTGCCGCCTGCCTCGGTGCCGCCATCATCGACGATCTTGACCCCGATCGTCGCCGCGAGTGCGTGCTTGCCCGCCTCCCAAACAAGGTCCGCGAGATCATCGACGGCGATGACTTGGTCTTGGGTCACGTTAACGCCATCGAGCAGCAGCGTGCCGGCCGAGGGCAGTGCGGTGATCATCACGGAGGCAAAATTGTCGCCATCCGCGCCGTCGGAAAATCCAAACATTTCCTGTGAGAAGACATAGGCACCGTTCATCAGGCTTTCGACGGTCACGTCGGTCGCCGTCGGCGCGTGATTGCTGCCATAGACCTGGCCCTCGGCGTCATAGCGCTGCTGGTAGACATCGTATTGGGCGCCAATGCCATTGGAATAATAGGACACCAGCCAGCCGCCATCGGCCAGTGCCGTGGCAGCAGGTTCGCCCTGGATGCCTGTCGTCGTGGTATTGACAAGCGTTTCCTCACCTTTGGCCGTGCCATCGGCATTATAGACCTTCTGGTAAACGCCGTAGCTGCTGCCATCCTGGCCGAAGGACCCCCAGATCTGGACCCATCCACCATCGGCAAGGGCGACGACGCTACTGGGAGACTGGGAATTGGTCGTATAGGTATTGACCCGCGTTTGCTCACCCAGCGCAACGCCGTCCTCATTATAAGCTTGTTGATAGACATCGCCGCCGTTTTGTGCCGCGTCAGTCCATGTCGCCACCCAGCCGCCTGTCGCAAGGGCGGTGGTAACGGGGCCGTCCTGACGACCTGTCGTATGTGTGTTAACGCTCATTTCGCCGCCGACCGCAGAACCGTCGGCGTCATAGAGCTGCTGATAAATACCGCCCTGGTCACCATCCTGACCATCGGACGTCCACGCTACCACAAAGCCGCCTTCTGCGAGCGCAGTCAGCCGGATATTGCCGCCCTGCTTACCTGCCGCATAGGTGTTGATCCGCGTCTCATCGCCCACGGCAACACCGTCGGCATCGTAGACCTGCTGAAAAATCCCGTCGTCGCTGCCGTCCTGGTTCTTGGATATCCAGCCCACCACCCAGCCGCCTCCGGCGAGCGCGATGACGGAGCTGTCGTGCTGCATGTTCGTCGTATAGGTGTTGACCTGCACTTCATCGCCCACCGCCTGGCCATCAGTGTCGTAGCGTTGCTGATAGACATCGAGCGAATCGAAATCGTCGCCGATACTTGTCCATGTCACCACCCAGCCGCCGTCGGCGAGCGTGGCAATCGAAGAGGTCGACTGGCTTCCGCTCGTCGAAGTATTGACCGGCACCTCGCCACCCAACGCCGATCCATCTGCGTCATAGCGTTGCTGGTAGATGCCCTTGCTATCCCCGTCCTGCCCGCCACTTTCCCATGTCACGACCCAGCCGCCGTCTGGAAGCGAGGTGATCGAATTGAATAACTGGCTGCCCGTCGTGTAGGTGTTGACACGCACCTCTTCGCCCCGCGTGGTGCCGTCGGCGTTGTAGAGCTGCTGGTAAGTGTCATACTCGCCATCGTTCTGCTCGCTGGACGCCCACAGAACCACCCAGCCACCATCATCGAGAGGCACGACGTTGGCGACGATCTGGCTGCCCGTGGTGGAGGTGTTGACGAGCGTTTCGGTATAAGGCGTGTGCGGCATGACATGTCCTGGGGTTGGGCTTTCGACGACGTGCGGGCGCCAGCGGGCGACCGTCTTGACTGACCCTCAACCAGCGCGGTTACATGTCTATCATCGCGCGTCCCTGCCGCGCGATAGTAGATCGGCGGTCTGGGCCAGACTATTTTTGGGGGTAATGCCCGCCGGCCAATTGCTCCGGCCTGTGTTCATCCTCGAAACAAGTACTCTTCCCGACTTTCTTTCTTCATCTCGATTGAGAACCCCGGCATGACAGGCGGCATATAAGCCGCGTTCCGGATGTTGCACGGATCGAGGAAATGTTCGTGCAGGTGATCGACGAACTCGATCACCCTGCCCTCCATCGCGCCGGAAACCGCGACGTAATCAATCATCGAGAGATGCTGAACATATTCGCAGAGGCCGACGCCGCCGGCATGGGGCCAGACGGGCAGGCCGTATTTCGCTGCCATCAGCAGTACGGCGAGCACTTCGTTGAGCCCGCCCATGCGGCAAGCGTCGATTTGGACGATGTCGATGGCGCCGCCTGCGATCATCTGCTTGAAGATGATGCGGTTCTGGCACATCTCCCCGGTCGCGACCTTGACGGGTGCGATCTGCTCGCGGATCGCCTTGTGGCCGAAGACGTCGTCGGGGCTGGTCGGCTCCTCGATGAAGAAGGGTTTGCAGAATGCGAGCTGCCTGACCCAATCGACCGCCTGGCCGACTTCCCAGACCTGGTTGGCATCGATCATCAGGTAGCGATCCGGACCGATCACCTCGCGCGCAATGCGGAGGCGCCGGATATCGTCTTCCAGATCGCGGCCGACCTTCATCTTGATATGGTTGAAGCCGGCATCGATCGCCTCATGGCAGAGGCGGCGGAGCTTGTCGTCGTCATAGCCCAGCCAGCCGGCCGAGGTTGTATAGCAAGGATAGCCCTTGGCCTCGAGTTTCGCGATGCGCTCGGCCTTTCCGGCTTCGGCCTTTTTCAGGATCGCCAGGGCTTCGTCGCGGGTGATTGCATCGGTAAGATAACGGAAATCGACGATGCCGACGATCTCCTCGGGGCTCATGTCGGCGACCAGCCGCCAGACCGGTTTGCCGGATAGTTTCGCCAGGAGATCCCATACCGCATTGACCACCGCACCCGTGGCGAGGTGGATCGCGCCCTTGTCAGGCCCGATCCAGCGCAGCTGGCTGTCGCTGGTGACATGGCGCCAGAAGCGCGCCGGACTCTCCCTGATCCAGTCGAGGTCGAGGCCGACGACGAGATGGCGCATCGCCTCGATCGCGGCGCAGCAGATTTCATTGCCGCGCCCGATGGTGAAGGTGAGCCCGTGACCCTCCAGCCCGGACTGGTCCGTGCCGAGAATGACATAGGCAGCGGAATAATCCGGATCCGGGTTCATCGCGTCCGAGCCATCGAGGCTCTGGGACGTGGGAAAGCGGAGGTCCAGCGTCTGGAGACTGGTGATCTGGGTCACGGGCATTCTTTCGTTAGCGTCTACTTACTTGTCCTGCACGAATATCTGCTTCTGGGTGCCGAGGCCCTCGATGCCGAGCTCGACCACATCGCCGTCAACAAGGAAGCGCGGCGGCTTGAGGCCCATGCCGACGCCGGGCGGCGTGCCGGTCGAGATCACGTCGCCCGGATGCAGGCTCATGAACTGGCTGAGATAGGAGACCAGGTATTTCACGCCATACACCATGGTCGCCGACGTGCCATCCTGCATCTTCTGGCCATTGACGGTGAGCCACATCTTGAGGTTCTGCGGATCGGGGATTTCATCGGTGGTCACCAGCCAGGGGCCGATAGGACCGAACGTGTCGCAGGACTTGCCCTTGGTCCACTGGCCGGAACGCTCGGTCTGGAAGGCGCGTTCGGAGACGTCGTCGCTGACGGCATAGCCGGCGACATAATCGAGAGCCTCGTCTTCCGAGACATACTTCGCTGTTTTGCCGATGATGACGGCGAGTTCGACTTCCCAATCGGTCTTTAGCGAGCCGCGCGGAATCTGGACATTGTCGTTGGGCCCAACGATAGCCGACGTGGCCTTCATGAAGATGATCGGTTCCGGCGGCACCGTGGCGCCGGTCTCGGCGGCGTGGTCGGAATAATTGAGCCCGATGCAGATGAACTTGCCGGTGCCGGCGACGCAAGGACCGATGCGGGTGCCGGCATCCACGACCGGCAGGGAACTCAGGTCGATGGCGGCGATTTTCTCGAGCCCTTCGGGCGAAATCGCGAGCCCGCCGATGTCGGTGACATGGGCGGAGAGATCACGGATCGTTCCATCGGCCGCCTGGATCGCAGGCTTTTCGGCGCCGGGCGCGCCAACTCGCATCAGTTTCATCGGGTTTTCCTTTTCTCGAAATGTGGTCTGATCAGATCGTCCAGCCGCCATCGATGGCATAGGCCTGGCCGCTCGTATAGGTGGCGCCGGCGAGATAGAGCGCCAGTTCGGCGATCTCCTCCGGCGTGCCGAGCCGGCCCATGGGCTGGCGGGCGATGAAGGCGGCGCGGGCTGTGTCGTAATCGCCCTGCGCGCGCATGCGCTCCTGCAGCGACGGGCTTTCGACCGTGCCGGGGCAGATGGCGTTGACGCGAATGCCGCGCGTGACATAATCGGCGGCGACCGATTTGGTGAGCCCGATCACGGCCGCCTTGGAAACGCCATAGGCAAAGCGGTTCGGCACACCCTTGATCGAGGAGGCGACCGAGGCGATGTTGACGATGGCGCCATCGTTGCGCTCCAACATGCCGGGAAGCACCGCGCGGATGGTGCGGATCATCGACTTGACGTTGAGGTCCATGGCGAAATCGAGATCCTCGTCCTTCATTTCGAGGATCGAGCCATTGTGGACGACGCCGGCGGAATTGACCAGCACGTCGACCTGCCCCACTTGCTCGACCAGCGCCTTGACGGCGGCCTCATCCAGCACGTTGAGCTTGGCGGTGACGATGCCGCTTTGGCCGTCGATCTCGCGCAGCAGCGTGTCGTTGATGTCGGTGGCCGTGACCTTGGCGCCGGCGGCCGCGAAGGCCAGCGCGATGGCGCGGCCGATGCCCTGTGCGGCCGCCGTGACCAGTACCGATTTGCCCGAGAAATCCATTGCCGTTTCCTTCTTGTATATTTCTGCCGGCCTCACATCGGGAAGCAGCGGCTTACCTAATGCGAACTAGTCGAGATGAAAGACTTCTTCCATCGCCGCCCACCATTCGCCTTCTTTCCTCGTCGCCAGCGGTTCCTGGCAGGGACCGCAGACCGACCACCATTCCTGTGTCTTGGGATGGGCGGCCATCTTCTTCTGGTCGGCGTCGTAATCGCTGCCGACATATTCGAAATAAGAGAACATCAGGTTCTCCGGCTCTTTCAGGTAGATCGAGTAGTTGCGGATGCCGCACTGGCTGATCATGTCGAGCACGTCGGGCCACACGGCGGCGTGGAGGCGCTTGTACTCCGCGACCTTGTCTGCCTTGAGGCCGATCACGAAACCCATTCGCTGCATCTTAAGCCGCTCCCTCTATAATCACCGCATTGAATTCGCCGATCGAACGACGCCTGACCTCGTCCCAATCCCAATCGATGCCGATGCCGGGCTCGTCGGGCGCCAGCGCGTGACCGTTTTCGATCCGCATCTTGGCGCCGGTGATCTCGTCGAGCTGGGGAATGTATTCGACATATTTGCCGTTTTGAACCGCACATGTGAGGCTGACATGCAGCTCCATGAGAAAATGCGGGCAGACCGGAATATCGAAGGCTTCCGCCGCATGCGCAACCTTAAGCCAGGGCGTGATGCCGCCGATCCGGCCGACATCGACCTGGACGATCGAGCAGGCGCCCTTCTGCATATATTCGCGGAAATGGCGGATGGAATAGAGCGATTCACCGACGGCAATGGGCGTGGCGGTGCTGGCCGACAGCCTCGTATGGCCGTCGATATCATCGGCTGCGAGCGGTTCCTCGATCCAGGCGAGATCGACATCGCGGAGACGATCCGCACGGCGGATCGCCTCGTCGAGGCGAAAGCCCTGATTGGCGTCCGTCATGATCTCATAGCCCGGGCCGACCGCCTTGCGCACGGCTTCGAGCCGGGCGAGATCCTCAGAGCCGTGCGGCTTGCCGATCTTGACCTTGGAGCCGGCAAATCCCTGGGCTTGCGCAGCAAGCGCATCATCGACCAGTGCCTCGGTCTCGATATGCAGCCAGCCGCCCTCGGTTGTATAGAGCGGGCAGCGATCCCTCGCACCGCCGGCGAGTTTCCAGAGCGGCAGGCCCTGTTTCTTCGCGCGGAGATCCCAGAGCGCGGTGTCGATGGCGGCGACCGCGATGGCCGTGATCGCGCCGATGGTCGTCGCATGGGTGAAGAATTCGAGATCGTGCCAGATCGCCTCGATGCGATCGGCATCCTGGCCGATGACGCGGGGCGCGAGATGATCCCTGAGCAGCCGCATGACCGACGAACCGCCAGTGCCGATCGTGTAGGAATAGCCGGTGCCGGTGGCGCCGTCGCCGTCGGTAATCGTGACGATGGGCGTTTCCTGGCTGACGAAACTCTGGATGGCGTCCGTGCGCTTCACTTTCGGCACGAGATCGACCATACGGAGTTCGATTTTTTCGATCTTCGCCATTCCTCACTCCCAGGGGCGGCCCTGCATCCACGGCAAGACGAAGTCTTAGTCAGCTTGCCGCGCCAGCGCAACGGCGACAGTCATGTTTTCAATTGCCAATCAATGATACATTCATATATAAAGCATCTATTCAAATATAGTCAAGCGCGTCATTGCCAGTCGCAGGCTTCGCGTATATGAATTCCAAAATTCATTAGGGGGAAATGAGTCTTGCAGCCGGACGACGACAAATATCGCGCGCCCGCGCTCGACAAGGGCCTCGACATAATCGAACTTCTCGCCGGCATCGACGGCGGCCTGACCCAGGCGGAAATTGGCAAGCGCATGGGCCGCAATGCCAATGAATTCTACCGCATGCTCGACCGGCTGGTCCGGCGCGGCTATGTCACCCGGCTCGATGGCGACCGCTATTCACTGACGCTGAAGCTTTTCGGCCTGGCGCAACTGCATGCGCCGGTGCGGCGGCTCGCCTCCTTTGCCACGCCGCTGATGCGGGAACTCGCCGAAGAGAGCCAGCAAGCCAACCATGTCGTGGTTTTCGACAAGGGCGCGGCGGTGGTGGTCGCCCAGCAGGAGGCGCCGGGATATTTCGGCATCTCGTTGCGCGTCGGCGCGCATATGGCGCTGTTCAATACCGGCTCGGGCCATGTGCTGCTGGCCTTCCGTTCCGGCGATGAGCGGGCCATGATGATCCGCGAATATGAAGGCGCCAGCGACCGGCCCGTGGAGCAGCTGCCGGAATTCTTCGCCCGGCTCGACCAGATCCGGCAACGAGGCTACGAGATGATGCCGAGTGCGCAGACGGCCGGCGTCGTGAACCTCTCCGTGCCGATCATGGGTGCGGACGGCAATGCCATTGCCGCGCTGACCATTCCCTATATCACACTGATCAACCAGCCGGCCGCACCCGACATAACAGCCACGATACAGCTATTGCAGAAGACTGGCCGGCAACTGTCAGAGCTTGCGGGTCATGAACTCGCTGCGTGAAATTTCCATCTGAAGATTGCATTTTTATTTGAATGACCGGCTGCCGCATGCCAGCATCAGGTCGATAGGAATGGAGGAGATACCGATGATCGTCGATACGCATCTGCACATCGTGGACCAGACCGCGCTCAGCTATCCATGGCTGGCCGGCGCCGGCGCTCTCAACCGCAATTCCTCTTACGATGAATATGCCAGCGAAGCGAAGAAGCTCGGCATCACAGCATCCATGCATATGGAAGTGGATGTGGCCGAGAGCGACATCGAGAAGGAAACGGCTTACGTGATCGGGATCGCCGCGCGGCCCGGTAGCATGCTCGTCGGCGCCATCGCCGCCTGCCGGCCGGAGAGCAAGGATTTCCCAGCCTACCTCGAACGCACCCTGGAGAAGAAGCGCGTCAAGGGCCTCCGCCGCATCCTGCACGAAATGCCGGATGAACTCTCGCTCCAGCCGCTGTTCCGCGAAAACCTCAAGCGCCTGGCCGGTACCGGCCTGACCTTCGACCTCTGCGTCCTGCCCCGCCAGCACGAAAAGGCGATGGCGCTGATCGACCTCAATCCTGGCATCCAATTCGTGCTCGACCATTGCGGCGTGCCCGATATCAAGGGTGGCGAATATGCCGGCTGGGCTAAAACCATGACCGAGATCGCCAAGCGCCCCAACGTGGTCGGCAAGCTCTCCGGCATCGTCGCCTATACCGACACGGCGAACTGGACGCTCGACACCATCCGCCCCTATGCCGAACACACGATCTCAAGCTTCGGCTTCGATCGCATGGTCTGGGGCAGCGACTGGCCCGTCTGCACACTGGCCGGCAGCCTCTCGACCTGGGTGGGGGCGACCTATGCACTGCTGGAGGGTGTGAGCAAGGAGGAGAAGGCGAAGCTGCTGAGCGGGAACGCCATCAAGCTGTGGAACTTGAAGCTCTGAGCGAGGGATAGTGGAAAGCGGAAGCCTTCCTTACTCCCCTCCCCCATAAATCGCCGCCGCATGCAACTCATCCGGCGAGCGCGCGCGACGGATCCTCTGCTGCACGGCCGGGTCGCGCAACTGGCGGGACATGCAAGCCAGGCAGGCCAGCTTCTCGGTGGTCTTCTCCGGCGGATTGAAGAGAAGGCAGACGATATCCACCGGCAGGTCGTCGATCGCTTCGAAATTCACGGGCTGGGTGAGGCCCGCGAGCAATATGAAGGGCGCATCGATTTCCGTGAGCGAGGCATGCGGCATGGCGATGCCGCCGCCGATGCCGGTGGAACCCAGGCTTTCGCGGGTGAGCAGAAGGGAGAGCAGCATGCCGGGATCAAGCTTCAACACCTCCCCTGCCCGGTCGCAAAGCGTCTTCAGAACCTGTTGCTTCGTCCTTGCCGAAAGCCCCGCCAGCATGCGGTCGGAGCGGAATAATTTATCGATTTTCATGATACGCTCTTGATTATGCCTGCTCGCCTTCGCGCAGCCGGTAGCCGACGCCGGTCTCGGTCAGCAGGTATTCCGGCTGGTCGGGATGCTTCTCGATCTTCTGACGAAGCTGGCGCATGTAGACGCGGAGATATTGGACGTCGGTGGAGCCGTTCCAGACCTGGTCGAGCAGGTAGCGGTGGGTCAGCACCTTGCCGGCATGCTGAACCAGGACGCGGAGAATGTCATACTCCTTCGGCGACAGCTTGATGTCCCTGTCGCCGATCCTGACGATCCGTTTCACCAGATCGACGGAGAGTTCACCCGTCCGAAACACCGGCCGTTCGCCCTGCTGCGCGAGCCGGTGACGAAGGGCGACGCGGATGCGGGCGCCGAGTTCATTCATGCCGAACGGCTTGGTGACATAGTCGTCGGCACCGAGTTCGAGCGCCTCCACGATGCCCTTCTCGTCGGTGCGGCTGGAGAGAATGATGACGGGCAGTTCGAGCGCCTCGCTGCGCCATTGCCGCAACGCCTCATGTCCGCTGATGCCAGGTAGGCCGAGATCCAGCAAAATGAGATCCGGCATCTCTTTGGCCATCTCCTCGAGCGCGAACTTGACACTTGGGGCCTCGGTCACCGCATAGCCCTGTGCCGTCAGGCCGACGCGCAGCAGCTTGCGGATCGGCGGCTCGTCATCGACCACCAGGATTTTCACAGATGTCGTGGTCATTCGAGTTCTCCGATATCTGTCTCGCCGACCGGAACGGGCAACGTGATCGTGAATACCGCGCCTTTTCCTCCGGGCCTGTTGCCGGCTTTGATCGTGCCGCCCATCGCCTCGATGAAACCGCGCGATATCGAAAGGCCGAGCCCCGTGCCGGCGCGCACGGTGTCTGCCTTGCGCACGCGGTAGAAGCTGTCGAAGACGCGCTCCAGATCATCCGGTGGAATGCCTGGCCCCTCATCCATGATCTCCAGCCTGACGGATTGGCCCCACGCACTCGCCTCGATGCGGATGACCGTGTCCTCCGGCGCATATTTGGCGGCATTGTCGATGAGATTGAAGAGCGCCTGCTCGAACAATACGGGATCCACGCGCAGCATGGGCAGACCGGATGGCACATCCATCTCTGTCTTATGGTGCGCGGTGATCTTGGCGGCCCGGCCGAGTGCCGTGCCGACGATGTCCCCGATGTAATGCAGCGCGGAATTCGGCTGCATAGCGCCAGATTCGATGCGGGTCATGTCGAGCAGGTTTGCGATGAACCGGCTGAGCCGCTCGGATTCGTCGATGACCGTACCGACCAGCTCCAGTTGGATATCCTTGTCGAGGATTTCGCTGTATTCGCGCATCGTTCCCGCAGCACCCAGGATCGCCGCGAGCGGCGTCTTGAGGTCATGCGAGATCGAGGTCAGAAGCGCGGTGCGCAGCCTGTCGGTCTCGACCGCGAGCTTGGCTTTGTCCTCATCGGCGACAAGCTGGATGCGCTCGATGGCGATCGCCGCTTGGTCGGACAACGCCTCGAACAACCGCTGCTGGTCGGTATTAAGCAGCGGTCCCTGCCGGTCGTTGTCGAGCCCGATAACACCCACCGCCTTGCGGCTGGTGCGGAGCGGCATGTAGAGCCGCTTCGCACCGGGCAATGTATCGGCGGCGCGGCCGGCTGGACGGTTGTGTTCCCACGTCCAACGCGCTGCGGCAATATCGGCATCGACCAATGTGTCATCCGGCGGATAGCCGGCGCGCACGACAATGGTATCGTCCTGCGGCAGCAGGATCACGACGCGCAGTTTCAGCATCGAGGCGATCTGGAAGGCGGTCGCCCAGAGCACGTCGTCCAGCGTGCCGGTGCCGGCGAGCTTCTTGGAAAAGAGATACAGATCCTCGGCCGTCCGCGCTCGCTGCCGCGCCGCCGCCGCCTGCCTTTGCACCGCGGCCGTGAGGTTGCTGGCGATCACCGCAACGAGGAGGAAAAAGGCAAGCGCGACGATACTCTCGGGATCACGGACAGTGAACGTATAGCGTGGCTCGAGGAAGAAAAAGTTGAAGCACAGCGCGCCGAGAACGCTCGCGAAAAGCCCTGGCCAGAGTCCCGAGCGCAACGCGGTCGCCAGCACCGCCATGAGGAACACAAGCGCCAGATTCTGGACGTCGAGAATCTCGTCGAGCAGGACACCGGCACCGAGAGCGAGAGCGACGAGCATGGTGCCGACGACATAAGGCATGATCTTGAACTGGCTTGGCAGCGGCGCGGCTTCCACGCCGCGCCGCGTCTCATTCTCCTCGCGTCGCGTCGAAATCACATGCACGCTGATCTCGCCGGCATAACGGATCAGCGCATGCGTCACCGAACCCTGCACCAGTTCGCGCCATAGTGGCTTTTTGGGCTTGCCGACGATGATCTCGGTGTAATTGTTGGCGATCGCATATTGAATGATGTCGGCGGCCACGTTCTGGCCCGGCAGGATGACCGCTTCGCCTCCGAGTTGTTCAGCCAGCCGCATGCTCGCGGCAAGCCGGTCCTTGTCGGCTTCGCTGATGCCGGCGAGCCGGGGCGTCTCGATCGAAAGGGCAGCCCACGGCGCCCGCAGCCGGTCGGCGAGGCGCTTGGCCTGCCGCACGAGCGCCGATCCGTTCACGCCGTGATCGATGCAGACCAGAACCCGATCTCCAGCCGGCCATGGCCCGGAGATGGCATGGGCCTGCATATGATTGAGCAACTGGTCATCGACCCGCTGGGCCGTGCGGCGCAATGCGAGTTCGCGCAGCGCCGTGAGATTGCCGGGAGAGAAATAGTTCTCCACGGCCCGCTCGGCGGTTTTCGGGATATAGACCTTGCCATCCCTGAGGCGCTTGATCAGGTCATCCGGCGTGATGTCGATGATCTCGATATCGTCGGCACGGTCGATGATCGAATCCGGCACCGTTTCACGCACGGTGATGCGGGTGATCTGCGCCACGACGTCGTTGAGGCTCTCGACATGCTGGATATTGAGCGTCGAATAGACATCGATGCCCTGGGTGAGCAATTCCTGAACGTCGAGATAGCGTTTCGGATGACGACTGCCGGGCGCATTGGAATGGGCCAGTTCATCGACCAGCACGAGGGCGGGCCGGCGTGCGAGAATGGCGTCGATATCCATCTCTTCAAGGCTGCGGTCCTTGTATTCGACGATCCGGCGCGGAACCACCTCCAGCCCTTCGACCAGCGCCTGGGTTTCGCGCCTGCCATGTGTCTCGACAACACCAACGACCACATCAACCGCATCGGCTTTGCGGGCATGGCCGGCCAGCAGCATCTCATAGGTCTTGCCGACACCAGGCGCCGCTCCAAGAAAGATCTTGAAGCGACCGCGCGTTTCGCGTTCTGCGTGTTCGAGCAGGGCATCCGGATTGGGCCTGGTACCTTGCTCTCGCGTATCGTCAGGCATGCGTCAATTCCCGTCGCGCATTCACACCAATCAGCTGGACGCCAATGAATCCAGCGCCATGTTAAGCTTGAGCACGTTTACCACAGATTCCCCAAACACGCCGACTTCCCGGCCTTCGACATGCTGGTCAACCAGCGCACGGAGCTTCGCCTCGTCCACGCCACGCGCCTTGGCGATGCGCGGCAGTTGGAAATAGGCCGCTTCCGGCGAGATATGCGGATCGAGGCCACTGCCGGATGTCGTGACAAGATCCATCGGCACTGGCGTGGTCGGGTTCTCAGCCTTCAGCTTATCGATATCGGCTTTCATCCGGTCGATGAGCTTCGGGTTGGTCGGGGCGAGGTTGCTGCCGCTCGAGCTTACGGCATTGTAGCCGTCGCCGGCAGCCGAGGGGCGGCCGTGGAAATACTTGTCCGAGGCGAACATCTGGCCGATCAGGTCGGAACCGATCACCTTGCCGTCCTTCTCGATCAGGCTGCCATTGGCCTGGGCGGGGAAGAGGGCCTGCGACACGCCTGTCATGGCGAGCGGATAGGCGAGGCCGAGAAAGATGGTGAAGAAGACGATCATCACGATCGCGGGTCTGAGTTGCTTCAACATGGTTCGAGTTCCTTATGCGAGACCGATTGTGGTGATCACGAGGTCGATCGCCTTGATGCCGATGAACGGGACGACGATGCCGCCGAGGCCGTAGATCAGGAGGTTGCGACGGAGCAGCGCGCCGGCGCCGACCGCCCGGTAGCGGACACCCTTCAGCGACAGCGGGATGAGTGCCACGATAATAAGTGCGTTGAAGATGATCGCCGAAAGAATGGCACTCTGCGGCGTTGCGAGGCCCATGACATTGAGCGCGCCGAGCTGCGGATAGAAGGCCAGGAACATCGCCGGAATGATGGCGAAATACTTGGCGATGTCGTTGGCGATCGAAAAGGTCGTCAGAGCGCCGCGTGTCATCAGCAACTGCTTGCCGATTTCCACGATTTCGATGAGCTTGGTCGGATCCGAATCGAGATCGACCATGTTGCCCGCCTCGCGCGCCGCCACCGTGCCGGTGTTCATCGCCACGCCGACATCGGCCTGGGCGAGCGCCGGCGCGTCGTTGGTGCCGTCGCCGCACATGGCGACCAGCTTGCCCTTGGCCTGTTCCTCGCGGATCAGCGTGAGCTTGTTCTCGGGCGTCGCCTGGGCCAGGAAATCGTCGACGCCGGCTTCGGCGGCGATCGCTGCGGCCGTCATCGGATTGTCGCCGGTGATCATCACCGTGCGGATGCCCATGCGGCGGAGTTCGGCGAAACGCTCGCGAATGCCGCCCTTGACGATATCCTTGAGCTGGACGATGCCAAGCAGTCGGCCGTCGCGGGCGACAGCCAGCGGCGTGCCGCCGGATTTCGCAATCTCGTCCGTGATCGACTGCGCCTCGCGGATCGTTTGCGGATCGGTCGCGTTCGGATACGTGGCGGCGAGATAGCTGAGCACGGCATCCACCGCGCCCTTGCGGACCGAAGAACCATCGACGTCCACGCCACTCATCCGGCTCTGCGCCGTGAACGGCACGAAGGTTGCCTGCAGCGCGCCCATGTCGCGGGCGCGGATGCCATACTTTTCCTTGGCAAGCACGACGATCGAACGGCCTTCCGGCGTTTCATCAGCCAGCGAGGCAAGCTGCGAGGCGTCCGCGAGTTCCTGTTCCTCGACGCCGCGCACCGGCCGGAAGCTGGTGGCCTGGCGGTTGCCGAGGGTGATCGTGCCTGTTTTGTCGAGCAGCAGCGTATCGACGTCGCCTGCGGCTTCCACCGCGCGTCCCGACATGGCGAGCACGTTGAAGCGGACGAGGCGGTCCATGCCGGCAATGCCGATCGCCGAGAGCAGTGCGCCGATGGTGGTCGGAATCAGCGTCACGAACAGCGCGACGAGCACGATGATCGGGATCGACCCGCCGGCATAGGAGGCGAAGCTCGGAATGGTCGCCGTCGCAAGCACGAAGATCAGCGTCATACCGGCCAGCAGGATGTTGAGCGCGATCTCGTTCGGCGTCTTCTGGCGTTCCGCACCTTCGACGAGCGCGATCATCCGGTCGATGAAGGTCGAGCCGGCGGCCGCCGTGATCCGTACGCGGATCCAGTCCGACAGCACCTGGGTGCCGCCGGTGACGGCGGAACGGTCGCCGCCGGATTCGCGGATCACGGGAGCGGATTCGCCGGTGATCGCCGCTTCGTTGACCGAGGCGATGCCTTCGATCACCTCGCCGTCGGACGGGATGATGTCGCCGGCTTCGACGATCACCACATCGCCAACCTTGAGGCCGGTGCCGGGGACCATCTTGTACTGCGTACGGTCATGACCGGTGAGCAGCTTGGCCTGGGTTTCGGTACGCGCCCGGCGAAGCGAATCGGCCTGCGCCTTGCCGCGCCCCTCGGCCACGGCTTCGGCGAAATTCGCAAAGAGTACCGTAAACCACAGCCAGATGTTGATTTGCAGCGAGAATGCCAGATCGGGCCCGCCTGTCACGAGATCCTTGAGGAAGAGAACCGTGGTCAGCGTGGAGACGACGGCCACCACGAACATGACGGGGTTCTTCGCCAGTGTGCGCGGATCGAGTTTCTTGAATGCACCTGATATGGCGGGCACGAGGATGCGAGCGTCGAAAATGCTCACGGATTGATGATTGCTCATAATCTTGAGGCTCCGGGAATTAAAATGTCTGGCCGAGCGCGGTAGCGAGATGCTCCACAACAGGGCCGACGGCGAGTGCCGGGAAGAAGGTGAGGCCGCCGACGATCAAGATCACGCCGACGAGCAGGCCTACGAACAGCGTGCCGTCGGTTGGGAAGGTGCCTGATGAAGCGGGCACGGTCTTCTTGGCGGCGAGTGAGCCTGCGATGGCGAGTGCCGGGATGATCACCAGGAACCGGCCCATGAACATCGCGATACCGAGCGTGATGTTGTACCAGGGCGTATTGCCGGTCAGGCCGCCGAAAGCAGAACCATTGTTGGCCGTCGCCGACGTATAGGCATAGAGGATTTCCGAAAAGCCTCTCGGGCCGGGATTGGCGATCGATGCGACGGCCGAAGGCATCACGACACTGATCGCGGTGAAGGTGAGCATGGCGAGCGGCAGGCAGAGCACTGCGAGCATGGCCATCTTCACTTCCTTGGCCTCGATCTTCTTGCCGAGATATTCCGGCGTGCGGCCAACCATCAGGCCGGCGACGAAGACCGTAATCACGACGAACATCACGATGCCGTAGAAGCCCGCGCCAACACCGCCGATGATGACTTCACCGAGCTGCATATTGATGAGCGGGATCATACCGCCAAGTGCCGTGAAGCTGTCATGCATCGCATTGACCGCGCCGCAGGATGCGGCCGTGGTGATGACTGCGAACAGCGACGAGAGAACGATACCGAAGCGGACTTCCTTGCCCTCCATATTGCCGCCTTCTATGCCGAGTGCGTGAACCAGCGGATTGCCTGCGGCTTCGGCCCAATAGGTAACGATAACACCGGCGACGAAGAGCAGGCCCATCGTGGCGAAGATCGCCCAGCCCTGCTTCTGGTTGCCGACCATCCGGCCGAAGACATTGGTCAAGGCCCCGCCGATCGCGAAGATCGACACCATCTGGATAAGGTTCGAGATCGCATCCGGATTTTCAAACGGATGGGCCGAGTTGACGTTGAAGAAGCCGCCGCCATTGGTGCCGAGCATCTTGATGGCAAGCTGCGATGCGACCGGGCCGACCGCGATCGTCTGCTGCGCGCCATCGAGCGTGGTGGCATTGACATAGGCGCCGAGCGTCTGCGGCACGCCGAGATAGACATAGATCAGCGTCAGCACGATGCAGAGCGGCAGCAGGATGTAGAGGTTGGCGCGGGTCATATCGACCCAGAAATTACCGACCGACTTGGCCGACGCCCGCGAGAAGCCACGGATAATCGCGATCGAGATCGCGATGCCGGTCGCTGCGGACAGGAAGTTCTGTACCGTCAAACCCATCATCTGCACCAGGTAGGACATGGTGCTTTCGCCGCCGTAGTTCTGCCAGTTGGTGTTGGTGACGAAGCTGATCGCCGTGTTGAATGTGAGTTCAGGCGGCACGGCTGTCATGCCGGCCGGGTTGAGCGGCAGCACGCCCTGCAGCCGCATCATGAGATAGAGCACGATGAAGCCTGCAAGATTGAAGAGCAGCATCGCGACCGCATAGGCCGTCCAATGCTGCTCGTCCTTCTCATGGGCGCCTGCCAGCTTGTAGATCAGTCTCTCGAAGGGCGAGAGAATGGGCGACAGGAACGTCCGTTCGCCGGTGAAGACGCGCGTCATGTAGGCGCCGAGCGGCTTGACGAGGGCAATGACGATCCCGCAGAAAATGAGGATCTGGATCCATCCGTTGAGTGTCATGTTGTTTGCTTTCGAGATTTGAAAGGCGGCCAGATTTGAAATGCTGCTTAAAAGCGTTCGGGACGCACGAGCGCATAGGTAAGGTAAACGAGCAGGAACAGCGTGGTCGCGCCTGCGAGCATGTAATCGATCAGCATGGCCTGGCCCTCAGATGTCGTTGCAGATTGTGGTATAGGCGAAGGTCAGCGCGAAAAGCGCGATCCCTCCGATCACGAGTATGATGTCCATGTCGGTCACTCCTGTTTGAAGCCGAGTTCTGATGGTGCCGGCCGCGTCCTTGGGAAGGAGATCAGGTGTGCCTGACGGCAAAGCGAGACGGCCCGCGGTTTCCGGTGTCACGTCTCATATGCTCCCGAACCGCATTAAGGTTCGAGACGGCGAGGCCGGGAAAGATATAAAGATCCTATAAGTAAAACGCCGGTGGAGGGGTCGAGGATCTGGCGGCGGCATAAAGAAATGCCGATGGTTTCTTTATTTCTTCGCACCGGCATCCCAATCGAAACCCTATGCGATCGGCTCTATCTTTCTCTCTCACGACACCAACCGCGAGGAGTGAGAACCATGCATAGCGCTCGAGACCGAAGCATGCCGCTGACGACGGCCCGGCTCGCCTTTGTCTATCACCTGATCAGCCGCAGCCTGGGCAGGCAGCAACAGCCCGACAAGCAGCAGACAACGCGCGGGCATTCGCTATTCTCGGCTATCCTGATCGTCGGCTTCATGACGGTCGGCACGATCTTCGTGATCAGCCTGCTGCAATTGCTGTTTGCGGCGGTGGATTGAGGCATTGGGTTCGCAACGACGCTCGCCGCAGCGACGAGTTCAGGAAAACTGACCCTAAATGGGGTTTGGTGAAAAATCTGGTAGCGGGAGGCAGAGTTGAACTGCCGACCTTGGGGTTATGAGTCCCACGCTCTAACCAACTGAGCTATCCCGCCATGGCCGATCCGGGAACGGTGCCCGGCCAGACGGGCGGCTTATAAGTCGGGGCTTCCCGTTCTGTCAAGCGCTATCAGGCAAATTCCAGAGGTGAAAACGCTTGCCCGACCTATGCCGCGACATGCGTGGAAAGCAGTTCCTTGAGCAGCCGTTCGGCTGTCACATCCTTTTCGGAGCGCGCGATGAAACCGCCGCCATAGACGCGGGCATCCTCGCCCGGCGCGGAATAGAGCGCGCAGGCCTGACCGGGTGCGACGCCCGCCTCGCCTTCTTCGAGTTCGACATAGATGCCGGTGGCGTCCGCGAAGAGGCGCGCCTCCTTCGGCGGACGTGTCGAGCGGACCTTGGCAAAACAATCCATGCCGTTCCTGGCCATCTCGTGGAGATCGCCATCGCCCAGCCAGTTCACGTCGCGGAGATAGAGCCGGTGCGTGTCGAGCGCTTCCTTGGGGCCGACGATCACCCGCTTGGAGCGGGCATCGAGATGGACGACATAGAGCGGCTCGCCGACGGCGACGCCGATGCCGCGGCGTTGGCCGATGGTGAAATGCAGGATGCCGTCATGCCGGCCGAGCACACGGCCATCGAGATGCACGATCTCGCCGCCCAGCGCCGCTTCCGGCCGCAGCTTGTTGATGACGTCGGAATATTTGCCATGAGGCACGAAACAGATGTCCTGGCTGTCGGCCTTCTCGGCGACGACAAGGCCCATATCGGCCGCATGCGCGCGAACCTCGGCCTTGGGCATACCGCCGAGCGGGAAGCGCAGGTAATCGATCTGCTCCTGCGTGGTGGCAAACAGAAAGTAGCTCTGGTCGCGCTCGGCATCGACGGGGCGGAAGAGCGCCCGGCGCTCGGGGTGCCCCGCGGTCGGCGCGGGCTTGGAGCGGATATAGTGGCCGGTCGCCAGTGCATCGGCGCCGAGTTCCTTGGCGGTGATCAGCAGGTCGGCGAACTTGACGGTCTGGTTGCAGGCGACGCATGGGATCGGCGTTTCCCCCGCGACATAGCTTTCCATGAACGGATTGATCACCGCATCGCGGAAGCGCCGCTCATAATCGAGCACGTAATGGGGAATGCCGAGCGTCTCGCAGACCCGGCGCGCATCGTCGATATCCTGTCCGGCGCAGCACGATCCCGCGCGATGCACGGCCGCGCCATGATCATAAAGCTGCAGCGTGATGCCGATGACGTCATAGCCTTCATGCTTCAGGAGACCGGCGACGACCGAGGAATCGACGCCGCCCGACATGGCGACGACCACGCGGGTATCTTCTGGACGCTTGTCGAAATCGAGGCTGTTCACGGGCATTTTCTTACAGAACTGCAGGGATCGGGCCATGCATAGCATGAAATTCCCGCCCGATATAGGAACTTATATGTGGCAGGACAAGCCAAGCTTTTCAGCGGATCGGCGATCCGATTCCGGCAGAATTTTGTTTTCAAAAGGCTTTTTGTAAAATTCTTTCCCGGTGTTTAGGCAATTTTTAAATGTGACGCCGTAAAGTCGCTCCATATGGTCTTTGTTTGTGTAGAGAGTCCAAATGACCGAAGCAATTCGTCCACGTGTTAAATATGTCATCGGCCCCGATGGCAGTCCACTTACGATCGCCGATCTGCCGCCCGCGAGTACGCGGCGGTGGGTCATCCGGCGCAAGGCTGAAGTCGTCGCGGCTGTCCGTGGCGGCCTCCTGAGCCTGGAGGAAGCCTGCGATCGCTATACGCTGACCGTGGAGGAATTCCTCTCCTGGCAGAGTTCGATTTCCGAGCATGGCCTGGCTGGCCTGCGCACCACGCGCATCCAGCAATACCGCCACTAGACGTATTCCCCAGATCATATCGAGGGCCGGGTTTTACCCGGTCTTTTTCGTTTTATATCATAGCCTTAAAGAAAATTTTCCACACGCTCCGAATCGGCCGGATAATGATCGTTGGCGACCACGCCTTTTCATTATCAATTTTCCAAGGAGCATTTCATGTCGGAAGAAACGGTCAATCTCTCCCTCCCCTATATCCTGCCCTCCCAGGCCCAGAAGCATGTGACGCACAACCAGGCACTGCGGCGCCTTGACGGTCAGGTGCAACTGGTCGTGCAGTCCGAAACCAACACGCCGCCATCGTCACCCGATGAAGGCGCCCGCCATGCGATCGGCACCTCGCCGACCGGCGCCTGGACTGGAAAGGCGGGCAGAATCGCCCTTTACGAGGACGGCGCCTGGATCTATCTCATGCCGCGCACGGGCTGGATTGGATGGTTCGCGGAGGCGTCGCGGCAGAGGATTTGGACAGGAGCGGCGTGGGTCGACCTGCTGACCGAGAGCGAAATTTCCCAAATCGGGATTAATGCCTCCGCGGATGCGACCAACCGGCTCGTCGTCTCGGCCGCCGCGACGCTGCTCAATCACGCCGGCGCCGGTCATCAGTTGAAGATCAACAAGGCCGACGACGGCGATACCGGATCGCTGATGTTCCAGACCGGCTTTTCCGGCCGCGCCGAGATGGGCCTTTCCGGCTCGGACGATTTCGAGCTCAAGGTTTCGGCGGATGGCTCGGCTTGGGCGACGGCGCTGAAAACGAGCGCCGCCGGTGTCGTGTCGATGCCCGGCCGGCCGCTGGTGCGCGCCTCCTATGGCGAAGCCGCGCTGACACCGGCCGACAATACCCGCACCGGCTTCGGCACGCTGCATCTCGACCAGGGCGGCTTTGCGCTTGGAGCGACGGTGACATCAGGCGTCGGCAGCCGGCTGGTCGTGCCGGTGACGGGGTTCTACATGATCACGCTCAATGTTTCCTCGCTCGCCGCCGCAAGCTATTCGGTGGCGGTCCAGCAGAACGGCTCGACCAACCTGCTGACAGTACGCGACAGCGATGCGGGCTCGCAAAGCTACAGCCAGTCGGCGACGTCGCTGGCCTATCTCTCCGCCGGCGACTGGATCGCGCTGCATCATACGGGCACCGCGGAGTTCCAGTTCGGTTATGGCAAGACGGAATTGGTAATGGCGCTGATGTGAGAGCATGGGACTTTGCCCCTCACCCGAGTCCCTTCTCCCCGCATGCGGGGAGAAGATGCCGGCAGACAGATGAGGGGCTGTTCCCCCACTCCCCATTCACTCCACGTTGAACACCAGCGGCTTGGCCTGCCGAATGGCTTCATGCGCCGTCAACTTGTCGAGCACGTCCTGCTTCACCGGCTCGTCGACATAAAGCAGCGCGATGGCGTCGCCGCCCTGCCTGTCGCGGCCGAGCTGGAAGTTGGCGATATTGACGCCGCCCTCACCCAGCGTCGTGCCCATGAAGCCGATCATCCCCGGAGCGTCGGTGTTGGAAATATAGATCATGTTGGCGCCGACATCGGCATCCATGTTGATGCCCTTGATCTGGATGAAGCGCGGCTTGCCGTCCGAGAAGACCGTGCCGGCGACCGACCGCGTCTGGTTCTCGGTGGTAACGGTGAGCTTCACATAGCCCTCGTAGACGCCGGATTTGTCGCGCTTGACCTCCGACAGCATGATGCCCTTTTCCTTGATCATCACGGGTGCCGAGACCATGTTGACATCGGCAACCTGGCTGCGGATGAGGCCGGCCAGCAGCGCGGAGGTCAGCGCCTTGGTATTCATCTCGGCGACGACGCCGTCATAGAGGATCTCGATCGCCTTGATCGGGCTCTCCGTGACCTGGCCGACAAACGCGCCGAGGCAATCGGCGAGCTTGATATAGGGCTTGAGGATCGGCGCTTCCTCGGCGGTGATCGATGGCATGTTGATGGCGTTGGAGACCGCGCCCTTGATCAGGTAATCCGACATCTGCTCGGCGACCTGCAAAGCGACATTTTCCTGCGCTTCCGTGGTCGAGGCGCCGAGATGCGGCGTGCAGACGACGTTGGGCAGGCCGAAGAGCGGGCTGGCTTCCGCGGGCTCGACCTCGAACACGTCGAAGCCGGCGCCGGCGACCTTGCCCGACTTGATGGCTTCGGCGAGGTCGGCCTCGACCACCAGGCCGCCACGGGCGCAATTGATGATGCGCACGCCGTCCTTCATCTTCGCGAGTGCCGCGTGATCGATGATGTTGCGGGTCTTGTCGGTCAGCGGCACGTGCAGGGTGATGAAATCGGCACGCTCGAACAGCTCCTCGAGCTCGACCTTCTGGATGCCCATTTCCAATGCGCGCTCATGGCTCAGGAACGGGTCGTAGCCGATGACATGCATCTTGAGCCCGATGGCGCGCTGGCAGACGATGCCGCCGATATTGCCGCAGCCGATGACGCCGAGCGTCTTGCCGGTGATCTCGACGCCCATGAACTTTGATTTCTCCCACTTGCCGGCCTGGGTGGAAAGATCGGCGGCGGGAAGCTGGCGGGCGACGGCGAACATCATCGCCACGGCATGCTCGGCCGTGGTGATCGAATTGCCGAAGGGCGTGTTCATGACAATGATGCCTCGGCGCGAGGCGGCCGGGATATCGACATTGTCGACGCCGATGCCGGCGCGGCCGATGACCTTGAGATTGGTCGCAGCGGCGATCAGCTTCTCGGTCGCCTTGGTGGCGGAACGGATAGCAAGACCGTCATAATTGCCGATGATCTCGGCGAGCTTGTCCTTGTCCTTGCCGAGCTTCGGCTGGAAATCGACGTCTACGCCGCGATCGCGAAAGATCTGGACGGCGGTTTCCGAAAGTTCATCGGATACGAGTACGCGCGGTGCCATGATGGCCTCCTGAGAGAAGATATGAATCTGGAAAAAGGGAGCCTCCTCCGCCGGGCGGAGGAGGAAAGAGATCAGGCGGCCTTGGCGGACAGCGTTGCCTTCTGCTTCTCGAAAGCGAAAGAAAGCCACGGCATGAGCCGCTCGAGATCGGAAGTCTCGATGGTCGCGCCGCACCAGATGCGCAGGCCGGACGGCGCATCGCGATAAGCGCCGATATCGACGGCGACGCCTTCCTTTTCGAGCGTGGCGACCACGCCCTTGGCGAAGGCGTCCTGCGCATCGGCATCGAGCGCCGTCACCAGGGGATCGACTATCTTCAGGCACACCGAGGTATTGGAGCGGGTGGCGGGAACCTCGGCGAGATTGGCGAGCCAGGGGTTCCTGTCGCAGAAGTCGAAGATAACCTTGGCGTTCGCATCGGCCCGCGCCATTAGTGCCTTGAGGCCACCGAGCGATTTCGCCCAGAGCAGCGCATCGATGTAGTCTTCCACGCACAGCATCGAGGGCGTGTTGATCGTCTCGCCCTGGAAGATGCCCTCGATCAGTTTGCCTGATTTGGTCATGCGGAAAATCTTCGGCAGCGGCCAGGAGGGCTCATGGCTCTCAAGACGTTCGACGGCGCGTGGCGAGAGAATGAGAACGCCATGCGCGCCTTCCCCGCCCAGCACCTTCTGCCAGGAGAAGGTGACGACATCGAGCTTGGAAAAATCGAGGTTCTGCGCGAAGGCGGCCGAGGTCGCGTCGCAGATAGTCAGGCCCTTGCGATCATCGGGGATGAAATCGCCGTTGGCAACCCGGACGCCAGAGGTCGTGCCATTCCAAGTGAAAACCACGTCACGGTCGAAATCGACACGAGAGAAATCGACGAGCTTGCCGTAATCGGCGTTGAACTTGCGGACGTCGGGGAGCTTCAGTTCCTTGACGACATCGGACACCCAACCGGCGCCGAAGCTTTCCCAGGCCACCATATCGACGCCCCGTGCTCCGAGCAGCGACCACAGCGCCATCTCGACGGCGCCGGTATCCGAAGCGGGCACGATGCCGATACGATAATCGGCCGGCACGTCGAGAGTCTCGCGTGTAAGGTCGATGGCCTGCTTGAGCTTGTTCTTGCCGAGTTTCGAGCGGTGGGAGCGGCCGAGCGCTGCATCCTTGAGCGCGTCGAGCGACCAGTTCGGGCGCTTCGAGCAGGGGCCGGAAGAAAAATGCGTGTTTGCCGGACGCAACGCCGGTGTGGCGAGTTCTACCATGATAAACTACCCTTCCAGGTATATGGCCTCTCGTTGGGGAGAGGTGTCCCGCCGCTGGGGATATGGGAAGGGCAATTCCGAGTCAAGCGCGTTGTGGCGCAAACAGAGGATAAATTGACGCATCGAAAAGGCGGGGTCATGCCCCGCCTTCACGCAATCCATTCGGTAGCCGGATGGCTCACCAGGTCGTCAGGCGCAGGCCCATACGGATTTCGTGACGGCCGATGCCGTCGTCCTTGCCCTTCGGATTCTTCGCGCCCTTCTTCTGATCGGCTTCGCTGTAATCCGTCATGTCGCCGCCGGCGATATTGGCATAACGATAGCCGAAATCGAGCTTGGTGCGGGCGGCGACATCATAGCTGACGCCGGCCATCAGCGCATAGGTGAAGCGCCAGCTCTCGATGCCCGTCGTCTCTTCGTCCTTGTATTTGACAGCGTTGTCACAGCCGTTGCCGCTGCAATATTTCGAGGTCGTCATGCCCTTCCAGTCTACACTGGCGACACCGGCACCGGCGCCGACATAGGGTGTAAAGCCCCAGACCGTTCCGAGATCGACATAGGCGTTGGCGAGAAGGCCGAGCGATGCGAGGCTGTCGGTGTGGCTGTAGCCGCATTTGGTGCCGGGTAGCTGTGCACCGGAACATGGGCCGTTGCGTGTCGATTTGCCTTCGAAATCGGTCTTGAAATAATCGAGCGTCAGGTCCGTACGGAAATAGTCGTTGAACTGATAGCCGGCGCCCGTGCTGAGGTTGAAATTGCCGTCGAGTCGCGCAGAGTCAAAGGGCACGTCCTGGTAGCTGTTGTTGCCGGCATTATAGTTCTCCCAGCTCGGCTTGCCGGCGTCCAGCGAGGCATTGTAGCCAAGGTCGCCGCGGATATACCAGCCGCTGACGCCTGAAATGGTGCCGGTATATTCCGGTGCTTCGACCGGCGGCGGCAGATCGAAGGCCAGTGCCGGCGTGGCGACGCTCAATGCCAGGAGAGCAAACAGGCTATGGCGGATCTTCATGGCATTTTCCTCGCGACGCGGCCAGCGCAGGCCAGCCAGAATTCGATTTGGAAAAACTATGCCAAGGAGAGGTTAACCCGTGGTTAAGCATGTTTCGAGAGGGAGGGTTTACCTTGTTTGTTAACTGAAAGCGCGTGTACTGCAATTTCTTCTCGGCCGGCCCATAACCCAATTCCCGGCGACGCTTTTCAAGAAATTTGGACTTCACTGCAATGTAGAGGAGCAAAAAGAACAGGCCGACCCCGACATACATATTGATTCCGAAGTGCTTTGTGATGAGGAAAATCATCACAAGGTTGAGCAAAATGGCACTGCTGGCGACTACGCCGAAGCGAAGAGAGTATGGTTTGCCCTTACCGCCCCATCCAAGGGCGAGCGACATGACGACCCAGAAAATAAGGGAAAAGGTCGCGATACCCCAGTTCGATCGCCAGAAAGGCCCCAAATACACGGCGATGAAGGCACAGGCAGCAAAGACTGCGCCAATCATACAGCCCAGGGCGAACTGAGCCAATTTATTCATCGACAGGGCTCCATCGTACGCGTTCCCTTGTCGCACTAAAGAATGGCGTTTGAGAAATTCAAAATGTTAAAGGTAGAATACGACTGAATTGTCCCAGCGCCTTCCGTTTGATTATGCGCGGGCAATGCCTTCCATCTCTACGGAGTTATCATGCCGCCAATCAAGGTCGATCCTGAAAAGGTTCATGAATTCGTCGACGAGCAGACCTTCTACGACTGGCTCGGAAAGCACCACGACAGCGAGGACGAGGTGTGGATAAAGATCCACAAGGTGGGTTCCGGGCTGAAATCGATCACGCCCAAAGAGGCGATCGACGTGGTGCTTTGCTGGGGCTGGATCGATGCCGTGCGAAAGGGTTTCGACGACAAGAGCTATCTGCAGCGCTACACCCCACGCGGCCGGAAGAGCATCTGGAGCAAGATCAATGTCGAGAATGTCGCCAGGCTGATCAAGGCGAGACGGATGACCGAGCACGGATTGACAGAAGTCGAGGCGGCCAAGGCCGACGGCCGCTGGGATCGCGCCTATGGCAGCGGCAAGGAGATGAAGATCCCCGACGACCTGCAGGCCGCGATCGATGCCGAGCCGAAAGCGAAGGAAATGCTCGGCAAACTGAGTGCGCAGAACCGCTTCGCGCTGGCCTTCCGCACCCACAATATGAAGACCGAAGCAGGACGAAAGAAGAAGATCGAAACCTTCGTGGACATGCTCAAGCGCGGCGAGACGATCTATCCGCAAGGCCGGAAATAGCCGCAAGTTCGGGCTGCGGCAAACCCGCCCGATATCCCGCGCCTTCGAAATGTCTCAATGAAAAGGGAACGATCGGCACTATCGCCAGTTCCTTCGAGCTTGATAAGCCCGGTCACTGTGCGGTGTGCAAGCCGACCGGGTGATCGGTGCTGGCGAAATTTGATGAAGGACAGATCAATGAACAAAGCAATTATCATGGCTCTCGCCGCAACCTCGTTCGCAATCGCGGGCGGAATGGCCGCCCGCGCGGCCGACACGATCATCGTCAATGAACCTCCGGAAGCCGTGGAACAGGACGTCGAAGGCGGCGTGAAGATCGGCACGCTCTCCTGCGATATCGGCAATGGCGGCGGCTACGTCCTGGGCTCCGCGAAGGAACTCGATTGCGTCTTCAATTCGAGCTTCCGTGGTGACCCTCCGGACCGCTATGCGGGCTCGGTCAAAAAGCTCGGCATCGACCTGGGCTATACCGCACAGGGCCGGCTGGTCTGGGCCGTGTTCGCACCGACGGCTGGATATCATCGCGGTTCGCTTGGCGGCGTCTATTACGGCGCATCAGCCGAGGCCACGCTCGGCGCCGGCGTGGGCGCCAATGTTCTGCTGGGCGGCACCAAGGGTTCGATTCAGTTGCAGCCGCTGAGTGTTGCGGGCCAGCTCGGCCTCAATGTCGCAGCGACCGGCACAACGGTGACCCTCAACTCGGTCAACTAACGCACCGATCGAACTTGCATATGCAAAAAGAAACCGCCCATCGCTGGGCGGTTTCTGATTCCAGGCATGTCGATTGTCTTACTTGAAGACCGGTGTTTCAGCCTGCGGGAGGTCGACCGGCGGCAGGTATGCCGTCTGGCACGAGTCGCCGAACTGGTAGCGCACGCCTGAGCGGAATTCGTGGATATCGAAGCCCTTGTCGGAGCCGGGGCCGCCGTTCAGCTTGTAGCCGAACATGTTGCCGCCACTGACATGGCGATAGCGATAACCGAGATCAGCCTTGAACTGGCAATTGATGTCGATCGAGGTGCCGGCCATCAGGGCATAGGTGAAGCGCCAGCTGTCCTTGCCCTTGTGGGTGGTCGTATCGCCGTCAATGGTGTTTTTGAGACTGTCCCAGCTGACATGCGTGCCACCGAGACCGAAACCAACATACGGCGTGAAGATGCCCCACTTGTAGATGTCGACATAAGCGTTGGCCATCAGGCTGTAAGCGGAGAAGCTAGACACGTCCTTGGATGTGCACTTTGCTCCGCCGCAGGTGCCGCTCGTCGAGCCGCGGAAGTCGGACGAGAACATGTAGTCGAAGGTCTTGTCCACGCGGAAGTAGTCGTTGACCTGATAACCGATACCGACGCCGATATTGGCGGTATTGTCGACTTCGGCGGAATCGAAATCGTTGACCAGGCTGTTGGAGCCCTGAAAGTAATGGGCGCCCTTCATGTTCGTGATGTCGTAGGAAACATCGCCGCGAAGGTACCAGCCGCTCGCAGCAGCCACGACAGGCTGCTCCACCACCGGCGGCGCGGGCTCGGGCTGATAGAGGTCGGCGGCGTTGGCCTGCGCCGACAGCATCGCCAGGACGGATGCGAATGCCAGAATTCTCTTCATGATCAGTACTCCACCTAACCGTGCCAGGCTGAACCGCCGGCTCTTGAATCTCGGATCAGGGTGAATCATGAATGAGAATGGTTAAGGCCGGCTTAAAACGGTCCATCATGGTGCAAGATTTGCTAACCAGCATGGTTAAGCATGTCGAAATCCTGACTTCTCCTTAACCATGAATCCGTCATCTCAGTGCAGCCGCAGGCAGCACGGCTGATTTTTTGATCTATCGACCACGGCCGCCGAAGGCGCGGTTCATCGCCGCTGGACGGATCACCGTCTCCTGGCGCAGGTTCTCATCACGCCTGTCCTCCAGTTCCTCCAGCATGATAGGCTTGGAAAAGTAATAGCCCTGAACGTAGCGGATGCTGGTGCAGGCCTTGAGATAGGCGAGTTCCTCGAAAGTCTCCAGACCCTCGACGATGACATCCATGCCGAGCGAGCGGCTGAGCGCCTCGACCGCCTTCAGGATGTTCTGGCTGCGCGGCCGTAGATGCAGGTTCGTGATGAAGGATCGGTCAATCTTCACCTCGTCGGCCGTGATATCGGCGAGCGCCGACAGCGACGAATAGCCGACGCCGAAATCGTCGATCGAGACACGCGCGCCGATCTCGCGGATCAGCGGCAGCACGCTCTCCTGGAATGTGCTTTTCGATACAAAAGCTTCCTCGGTGATTTCGAGGATGAAGCGCGTGGCGAATCCCGTCGCCGCGATGCGGGCGAGCAGCGATCGCATGAACTTTATGTCGCCTGCCTGCTTGGCAGCCACATTGAGGCTGATCGATGCCGTCTCCCCGAAGGCTTCGTTGATGCGGTCGATCGACCGGACGGTCTTGTCGAGCACGAGGTAGGTCAGGTCGTCCATCAATCCGAGTTCGATGGCGAGCGCGATGAAATCGCCAGGCGGCTGGATCACGCCGTCCTCGTCGATCCAGCGCAGCAGAACCTCGACGCCGGAAATGTTGCCCATCATGATGTCCATCTTGGGCTGGTAGGCGCAACTGACGCGACGGTCGCGGATTGCCAGCCTGAGGCGCTGCTCGAGACGGCTTTTCTCGATTGCCGCATGCTCGATCGTGGCGTCGAAGAACTGAACCGAACCGGTTCCCGATGACTTGCCGCGATACATCGCCCTGTCGGCATTCGCCGTCAGCGCATCATAGCTCGACCCGTCACTCGGAAAAACGCTGACGCCGATCGACGCGGACGTCAGTATCTCGTTGCCCTCGATGTAAAACGGCTGTTTCAGACGATCCGTGATCACGGCGACATCGCGGTTCAGCTCGTCGAGGCCACCGACCGGCGAAAGCAGGAGGAGGAACTCATCGCCGCTGAGCCGCGCCAGCATGTCCGACGGGCGTAATCCGGAAGAGACCCGCTCGGCGATCTTGACCAGCAGCGCATCACCTGCACTATGGCCGTAGAAGTCGTTGACATGCTTGAAACCATCGACATCGATGAAGGCGAGTGCGAACGGTGCCGCACCCGGGCCGATGAGCGCATTGACGCTCTGCTCGATGACGCGACGGTTCGGCAGGCCGGTAAGTTCATCGAAATAGGCACGCCTGATGAGCGCTTGTTCCCGGGTCGTCTGCTCGGTCTCGTCGACAAGCAGCGACACCGTGTAGGGCTTGCCCCCGAGCGTGAAATCGAAGGACCGGGTCTTGAGCACGCCGTCGGCGCCTTGGCCGGCCACGGCAGCGGAAAGCCAGGCAAAGCTCTCGTTGGCATAGGCGACCTCTCCGGCCGGTCCTGCAATCTGCATGCCGAAGGGTAGCACGTCGAGCATATGCGCGATGTCAGGCGCTGGCACGGCGCCGCCAGCCGCATCCATCTGCGGTCCGAGCGGATCATCCATCCATTCCGTGTCGGGATTGCGCATGCCGAACCCTCGATTGGCGATCGTCGCCGTCGCCTAGAACTTGTTGCGCCGTGAAAGCAGGCCCTCGCCAGCGAGTGCTGCCTGCAGGCCACGCGTCAGCGCATTCTGGCCTCCCGCGCTTTCCGGCTGCACCGAAGGCTCCTGGGGAATTGGAGCCATGGTCTCTCCCGGAACACCCGCCGGCGTACTGGTCGCCCGGCGCCAGCGGTCGATGGCCTTTTCCACATTGGCCGCGCGCTCGGCCTCGGTCATATTCATGCCGTTGGTGAGCTGGTCGCTGGAGGGAAGCCGCTCGCGCGGCAGGCGCCGGAACGAGAAGCGCATCGGCAGCGGCATTGCTTCGCCCACGCCCACCACTTCGCCCGTGCCAAGCGAAGGCACCAACAATAGAAGATTGCTTGCCGCATCGGCCACCGCCGAGCGCAGCAGGCTGTGATCGCGCTCGTTGGACATGCGCATCATGAAGAGCGTCGAGCATTGCGACACGATCGTCGGATCGAGTTCAGCCGGACGCTGGGTGACAAGGCCGAGATGGACGCCATACTTGCGGCCTTCCTTGGCGATGCGCGACAATGCCCGGCGCGCCGGTGCAAAGCCGATCGAGTGATCCGCCGCGGCGAAACGATGCGCTTCCTCGCAGACGATCAGGAGCGGCGTGCCGCCATCGCTCCACAGGCCGAATTCGAAGGCAAGGCGCAACACGACGCAGACCACGGCATCGACCACCTCGCCCGGGAATTCCGCGAGCTTCAGCAGCGTGACGCCGGTGCGGTTCGTGTTGACCGCGAAGAGCTGGCCCAGAACCGAGGCCATTGTATCGCCGCCGACATTGGCGTTCTCGAACATGAAGGCATAGCGCGGATCGTTGCGGATCGTCTCGATGCGCGCCATCAGGCGGTGATGCACCATGCGCGTCGCGCGGTTTTCCAGCTTGCCCATGCGATCGTCGATCAGGGCAACCAGGTCCTGAATCATGTAGGGCGCGGGCGTATCCACGGTGAAGCCACTTTGGCGCGGATGGCGCCTGGCCAGCAGCGAACGCTCGGTGCCGCTCTTGATGCTGGAATAGCTGCTTTTGGCGAGAGGAATGAGTTCGGCCAGGATATCGAGTTCCTCAAGCACTGCCGGCTTGCCGCCATAGATGGCGTCGGTCAGTTCCTCGAAATTGAACAGCCAGAAGGGAAGCTTGAGGCTATCCGGATCGACCACGGTGGATCTGGCGCCGAAGCTGTTGGAATACTCGTTATGCACATCGAGCAGAAGCACGCGGACATCCGGACGTGCATTGACCAGCTCGTTCAGGATGACGGCAGTGCCGGAGGATTTACCGACGCCGGTCGAACCCAGGACAGCAAAATGCTTGGTGAACAGGCCCTCGGCGTCGATATAAGCGGGAACGCCGCCATCCTCCTGCACTTCGCCGATCTTCAGCGGCTGGCCGGAGAACGAGGAATAGATCAGATGGAGATTGTCCCTTCCGAGCAATTCCACTTCGTCGCCAATTGCCGGATATTCACGCACGCCGCGATCGAACTTGATCGACCCATCCGCTGCAAAGGTTATCTCGCCCATGAGATCGACCTGCGCCACCGCGTTGTAATGTTTCGTGATACCGGCCGGCATGCTGGCCGAGATCTCGCTGATCATGCCGACCGAGGCGCCCTTCGCATGCTTCAGCGCTACGAACTTGCCAACAGTCGCACGGGGCATTTCCGCCACCAGGCCAACATGGGCCTGCGATCCACGGCAGGACAGAACACTGCCAAGCAGGCTGCCACGCAGCGGATTTCCAGACGACGACGTCCCGTTGGCTTCGAGGTGCATTGATCTCTCCAGAATGAGTTCAGTTGGAGAGTAGGTCAGCGACCGCTAAAGAATTACTACAATATTCAAGCTGCTTAGATCGCGGTTAATACTTTATCTCGAAAAACTAGTCCCGGTTGCCTTCACGCCGCTGACTTCACCTTGCCGATGAGATCGATCAGTCCATCGACGATGCGTTCGAGCTGGCTCGGATCGTCGCCTTCCGCCATCACCCGGATCAGAGGCTCGGTGCCTGAGGGCCGGATAACGAGCCGGCCGCGATTGGAAAGCTCGCTTTCGGCATCGGCGATCGCGTGCTTCACATGCTTGTCGTCCAGCGGCTTGCCGCCCGAAAAACGGACATTCTTCAGAAGCTGCGGCACCGGCTCGAAACGGTGGCAGACTTCGCTCACCGTCTTGCCGAGCCTTTTCACCGCAACGAGCACCTGGAGCGCCGCGACCAGGCCATCGCCCGTCGTGCCGAAATCGGACAGCACGATATGGCCGGATTGCTCGCCGCCGACATTGAAGTCGTTCTTCCGCATATGCTCGACAACGTAGCGGTCACCGACGGATGTGCGCGCCAGCGTCAGGCCGCGCTCGGCCATGAAACGTTCGAGCCCGAGATTGGACATGATGGTCGCCACGATGCCCTGCCCGCGCAGCGTGCCGTCATTGGCCCAGGTCTCGCCGATCAGCGCCATCAACTGGTCGCCATCGACGATATTGCCCTTCTCGTCGACAATGATCACCCGGTCGGCATCGCCATCGAGCGCAATGCCGATATCGGCCCGCACTTCATGCACCTTGGCGATCAGCGATTCCGGATGCATCGAACCGCAATTGAGATTGATGTTGGTGCCGTTCGGCTCAACGCCGATGGACACGACTTCGGCGCCGAGTTCCCAGAGCACCGCCGGCGCCACCTTGTAGGCAGCGCCATTGGCGCAGTCGATCACGACCCTTAAGCCGTGCAGTGTAACATCACGCGGCAGCGTGCGCTTGGCGAATTCGATATAGCGGTCATGAACACCATCGATGCGCTTGGCGCGCCCGATGGCATCTGATTTGGCAAGCTGTGGGCCGAGATCCTGGTCGACCATGGCTTCGATCTGGGCTTCGATCTCGTCGGAGAGCTTGTAGCCATCCGGGCCGAAGAGCTTGATGCCATTGTCCTGATAGGGATTGTGTGAGGCCGAGATCATCACGCCGATATCGCAACGAAGCGAGCGCGTGAGCATGGCGACGGCCGGCGTCGGGATCGGGCCCAGCACGAAAGCATCGACGCCGGCGGCGGTGAAGCCCGCGACAAGCGCGTTCTCCAGCATATAGCCGGACAGCCGCGTGTCTTTGCCGATGACCACGCGATGGCGATGGCCGCCACGCCGGAAAATCGTGCCCGCCGCAATGCCGACCCGCATGGCCAGATCCGGCGTCATCGGAAACTTGTTGGACTGGCCGCGAATGCCATCCGTGCCGAAATAACGTCTTTTCATGTTTCCACCCGCTCAATTCTAGGGCATTCAGCCCGTTCTTCATCAGCCTGAATGCCATATCCCACGAATTTTGCCACATCAAATTGGGCAAAGCGTCAACACATAGCGTTAACGCGAAAAAGCCCGGGACCAGCCCGGGCTTTCGATAGCTTGGAAAATCCCGACCTTATTGAGGCTGCGGCTCGAAACCGCCCTCGGCTTCCGTCGGGCCATCCTTGCGGGTGCCGGTCTTGGGAACCGACGGGCCACGGCTGGCTGGCGTGTCATCACCAAGATCGCGGGACGGCTTGTCGCCACGGATCAGCGCCTTGATCTCATCACCGGACAGTGTCTCGTATTCCAGCAGTCCTTCGGCGATTGTGACGAAGGCATCGTGCTTTTCCGTCAAGATGCGGCGGGCCTCGGTATAAGCCTCGTCGATCAGACGGCGAACCTCGTTGTCGATCTTCTGCGACGTTGCCTCGGAGATATTCTTCGACTGCGTAACGGAATGGCCGAGGAAGACTTCCTGCTGGTTTTCACCATAAGCGACCTGCCCGAGTTCATCGGAGAAGCCCCACTGGGTAACCATCGCACGGGCAAGCTTGGTGGCCTGCTGGATGTCGGACGACGCGCCGGAGGTGATGTTCTCCTTGCCGAAGGTCAGTTCCTCGGCAACACGGCCGCCCATCATGATGGCGAGGCGCGAGACCATCCACTTGTAGCTCATCGAGTAGCGGTCGCCCTCGGGCAACTGCATGACCATGCCGAGTGCACGGCCACGCGGAATGATCGTGGCCTTGTGGACCGGATCGGCCGACACGACGTTGATCGCGACGATGGCGTGGCCTGCTTCGTGGTAGGCGGTCAGCTTCTTCTCTTCCTGGGTCATGGCGGACGAACGACGTTCGGCGCCCATCATCACCTTGTCCTTGGCGTCTTCGAATTCCGCCATGGTCACGAGCCGCTTGTTGCGGCGCGCGGCGAGAAGAGCAGCCTCGTTGACGAGGTTCATCAGATCGGCACCGGAAAAGCCGGGAGTGCCACGGGCGAGGATCTTGAGATCGACATTCGGCGCCATCGGCACGTTGCGGGCATGAACCTTGAGGATCTTCTCGCGGCCGATGATATCCGGGTTCGGAACCACGACCTGACGGTCGAAGCGGCCGGGACGCAGAAGCGCGGGATCGAGAACGTCGGGACGGTTGGTCGCGGCGATCAGGATGATGCCTTCGTTCGCCTCGAAGCCGTCCATTTCGACTAGCAACTGGTTGAGCGTCTGTTCGCGCTCGTCATTGCCACCGCCGAGACCAGCGCCGCGATGACGGCCGACGGCATCGATTTCGTCGATGAAGATGATGCAGGGTGCGTTTTTCTTGGCCTGGTCGAACATGTCGCGGACGCGGGACGCACCAACGCCGACGAACATTTCGACAAAGTCGGAACCCGAAATGGTGAAGAAGGGAACGTTCGCTTCGCCAGCGATAGCGCGCGCCAGCAGTGTCTTACCGGTGCCGGGAGGGCCGACCAGCAGAACGCCGCGCGGAATGCGCCCGCCGAGCCGCTGGAACTTCTGCGGATCGCGCAGGAATTCGACGATTTCTTCGAGGTCACCCTTGGCTTCGTCGACGCCGGCGACATCATCGAAGGTCACGCGGCCATGCGCTTCGGTCAGCAGCTTGGCTTTGGACTTGCCAAAACCCATCGCGCCGCGCGAACCACCCTGCATCTGCCGCATCAGGAACAGCCAGACGCCGATGATCAGCAGGATCGGCAGGAGGTTGATCAGGAAGCCGAAAAGACCAGACGACGAATCGGCCTCGGGGCGCACCGTCACGGTGACGTTCTTGGCCTGAAGCTTGCTCATCAGGCCGTCATCGACCTGCGGCGCATAAGTCTGGAACACGGAATTGGTATCGGCATAGACACCGCGTGCACGGTTGCCCGTGAACTCGACCTGCCGGACTCGTCCGCCATCAACTGCCTTGATAAAGTCGGAGTAGGGAATTTCGCTGGAATTGACGCGATCGCCCTGGCTTTGGAACATGCTGAAAAGCGCCACCAGCAAGACGGCGATAATGGCCCAAAGGGCGATATTTCTAAAATTGGGGTTCATTTCCCTCACCGGAACTATGTGGCCGCCGGGTTAAACCGTGAAGCAGGCCTTTTCAAGGTCTAACATAGGCATGCATGCCGGCCTTGCCAAGCCGAGATGCGTGGAAAACGCGCCTTCAACCAAGAGATAGTGAAGGAAAGTGTTCCAAACTGGCAACAAATGCAAGACTGTTGGCGAGTTCAACTCGGCTCGAAGGCAGGAAATGCTCGTATTGCGGAATGACGGTGCGGATGCGTATGCCCTCTGAATCGCTGGAGATCAGGCGGGGAACCGTCATCATCGCGCGCCGGAAGACACTTTTGGGCAGCCCGGCGGCCAGCGGCGGATCGACGAGGGGATAGGCCTGCATATCGCCGGCGGCAACCAGCGCCGGACCATCGCCATCGTTGAGGATGTAGAAGCGATTGTCCCAGTAAGCCGCTTCGCCCGATGCGATCTCGACCCGTGGAAGACCCCGCGCCTCGCGGCCGATGAAAAGCGACCGTCCGCGCCTGTCCAGAATCACCCGCTCGGCCGCGAGCCGGGAACCTTCGGCCCGTGCGAGAAAATCGAATATGCGCTCGGCTGTGGCCCTGCCTGCGAGGTGATCTCGTCCGCCGAGAAAAGCCGCGAGCGAGAGCATGGCGAGACGATGTGCGGGGTCGGTCAGCAAAAAATGCCCCATATCGACTTCCAGGACATGCCCCGGATGGAATTTTACCGCGGCATCGATGAAGCGGGCAGCCTCACACGATGTAGACACCGCGTTATCGACGAAATCTGCCTCCCGGATTTGGCCTTCCGATCCCTGCCTGACGCGAACGCGCTCGAATGCAGGATTGTCGTTGCTGGGATCATCGATCCAGGCGATACCCTTCTGCCTCAGATAAGCCCGGATATCGTCGCGACGGACACCGAGAAAAGGCCGCGCGACCCAGACCGCCCGCTCCACCAGCACCGCATCGGAAATACCACCAGCAGCGTCGGGACTGCGCGCCCGCCGCATGGCCAGCGTTTCCTGCTGGTCCTCCAGATTATGCGCGGTCACGACAAGGTCGACGCGGTTCCGCGTCGCATATTCCGCGAGCAGCCGATAACGTTCAGCGCGGGCGGCGGCCTGGATACCGGTCTTCGGCTTGTCGCCCTGCCATGTCAGCACCGCATGTGGAATGTCGAGCGCATTACAAAGCGCGCCGGCCCTCATCGCCTCCCCGCCCGAGCCGGGACGCAGCCCATGATCGACGGTCGCGGCCATGATCGTCAGGCCGGGAAGATCCGTGCGCAGCGCTGACAGCGCCCCCAGCAGGCCGGTCGAATCGCCGCCGCCGGAATAGGCAACCAGCAGCCGGCATGGCAGCGTCAGTCGCTTGAGGAAATGGTATGCCGCCGCTTCAGGCTGGGTCCGGCTCGACGCAGGGTGCGGAGCATGGCCCGGCGGCTCGGAGTTCATCCGCAGGAAAGCCGCTTCTGCTCGCTGGCGACCTTGGTAATGATGGACCGTGAAGCCTTCGGATAGGCCTTGGCGACTTCGCGCAGCGTGGCGCAAGCCGTGTCCTTGCTGTCGAGCGCAGCGAGCGACATGGCGAGCTTCAGCAGCATTTCGGGTGCCTTTTCCGACTTGCCGTAGGTCTTGTAGGCATTGAGGAAAGTCTTGGCGGATTCGTTGAACTTGCCCTGCGAATATTGCGCTTCGCCGAGCCAGAAATTCGCATCCGCGATCTTCTTGCTCTCAGGATGGGTTGCAATGAAATTGGCAAATCCCGATTCTGCCGAGGCATAGTCTCCGGACAGAACCTGTTCGTAGGCGGACTGATATTGGTCGCCGTCGGAGCTGTTGTTATCCTTGTTGAGCGAAGCGGTCTGGTCCACGGTGTTCGTATCCGGCGGCGGCAAGTCCTGGGTGGCCACCGCATTGGGGTCATCCTCGGCGCCGAGTACATTGCCGTTTTCGTCGACCTTCAGCTTGCCGAGATCAATCGGCGGGGTGCCGGTATCATCCAGCGTATTGCCGCTGCTGTCCGCTGGCTGGTCAAGTACCGCCGTATCATCCTGCTGGGTAACTTCCGGCGTCTGATCGCCGGAAGTGTTATTGGCCGCATCCGTGTCGGTGGGCTTTTCGAGCGAGCTCTTCTTCTTGGTCTTGCCCCCACCCTCAAGCTCCTGGAAGCGGAACTCATTGTCTTCCTGGGCTTTGCGGAGCGTTTCCTGCATCTGCAGGATCTGGAAACTCATCTCCTCGACCCGGCCGTTCAACTGCCTGAGCTGTTCCTCCAGTTGCTGCACCCTGAGCTCGGCATCCACATTTTGCGCGGAGGCGGCGAGCGGGGCGATCGCAAAAAATGCCGTGGCCGCGATGGCGAGCATGCCGGCCAGAAGCTTCTTCCTCATATGTCCTCGATCCTAGTGTTGCGATATGCCGCGCGAAGCAGCGCGAACAACTGGAGTTGTTTCAATTTCGGGACAAAAAAGCAACGGAGTCAGGCGGAAGTATGGAGCGTCAGAGCAAAAAGTCGTCATTTCGGCCGTGATGAGCGGTCATTTGCACAGCTCTCAGCGAAGTGGCTTGAACATGCGGTAATTGGTGAACGTCTCGCCTCTCTTCGCAACTTGTTGTGTGGCTTCTAACTCAAAGCCGCGATTCTCGAAGAATGGCCGCGCAGTGATGCTCGCCTCGGTGAAAATGCGGAGAAGTCCCTGTTGCCTTGCAGCACCTTCGACCGTCGCCAGTAACTTGGATGCCACACCAACGCCCTGATGTTCAGGATGTACGAACATCATATCGAGATGTCCGTCCGCCTCGAGGTCACTGAAGCCGACGATCTTTTCACCCAGAACAGCAACCCAGGTCGGCCGTGTCAGCCGCCAGGGCTCCCAATCGTCGCGATCGACTTGCGACCACGCCGCCACTTGCGCCGGATCGTAGTCGCGGGAGGCGACCTCACGGATCGCGCGCTGGAAGACCTCGATGACATCATCGAGATCCTCGGTCACATACCGCCGCAGCATAATTCCACCTGCCGATGCCATCGACCTGTCTCCTGAGCAGACACAGACTGCCATCCTCCTAAACGAAAACCGCCCGCAGCATGGCTGCGGGCGGTTTCGTGTCCCCCGGGTTGCCCGGACCTGATCAGCCGTTCGGGCCGCCCTTGAGGGCCGTCACCGCGCGGCGGTTCTGCGACCAGCAGGAAATGTCGTCGCAGACCGCGACGGGCTGTTCCTTGCCGTAAGAGATCGTCTTCATGCGGCCGCCATCGACGCCCTGTGCGACGAGGTAGTCGCGCGTAGCTTCGGCACGGCGTGCGCCGAGTGCCAGGTTATACTCGCGGGTGCCGCGTTCGTCGGCATGGCCTTCGATGGTGATGCGGTAGCTGGAATACTGGTTCAGCCACTGCGCCTGCTTGCGCAGCGTCTGCTGGGCGTCGGCGCGGATCGAGGTCGAATCGGTATCGAAGAAGATGCGGTCGCCAACATTGACGGTGAAGTCCTGCTGCGAGCCCGGCGTCGCCGAGTTCTGCGTGTTCAGGCCGAGATCGTCTGTGTTGTTCAGCTTCTTGTTCTTGGCGCAGCTTGCAAGTGCAAGGCCGCAGACGAGGGCGATGACGAATGGATTGCGTGCGAGCGTCGCCATCTTGCCGGGTTTGAATGTTTCAGAATGGCTCATGGCCTGCTCCTAAGTCTTAATAATCACGGTTTCCAGACTCTAACTCGGTGGGGTTAACCTCGTTTCAACGATCATGGTTAACAAACCGGAAATTGGCAGCTATTTCATAAAATTCTAATGAAAAGGCCGCCGGCATTCCACTCATACTTCTGGTTATTCAAGTAGCGGCGACCAGGCCGGGTCGGATGCGAAAGCCGGCGTCGGAACGCGCAGTTCGTTATAGCCCGAAAGGTCGATCGAGTAGAGCGTCGGGCCGCCGGCGCCGGCGGCCTGCCGGAAGAACATGATCACCCGGCCGTTCGGCGCCCAGGTGGGACCTTCATTGTGAAAGCCCGTGGTGAGAATGCGCTCGCCCGAACCATCGGGACGCATCACGCCGATCGAGAACTTGCCGCCCGACTGCTTGGTGAAGGCGATCAGATCACCCTTGGGCGACCAGACCGGTGTCGAATAGGCGCCGTCGCCGAACGAAATACGGTTCTGACCCGAGCCGTCGGCATTCATCACGTAAAGCTGCTGGCGGCCGCCGCGATCGCTTTCGAAGACGATCTTCTGGCCATCGGGCGAATAGGATGGACCAGTATCGATCGCGGCCGTTGAGGTCAGCCGCGTCGTGGTGCGCGAGCGCAGGTCCATGGTGAAGATATTGGCATTGCCCTTTTCCTGCAGGCTCATGATCACCCGCGAGCCATCCGGCGAGAAGCGCGGCGAAAACGTCATGCCGGGAAAATTGCCGACGACTTCGCGCTGCCCGGTTTCGAGCTGCAACAAGTAGACCTTGGGCTGCTCGCCCTCAAAGGACATGTAGGTGACCTCCTGCTGGTTCGGCGAAAAGCGCGGGGTCAGCACGATGGCCTTGGACTTGGTGAGGGTACGCACATTGGCACCGTCCTGGTCCATGATGGCGAGCTGGCGGATACGCGCGGTCTTCGGCCCGGTCTCGGAAACGAAGACGATGCGGGTATCGAAATACCCCTTCTCGCCGGTCAGCTTCTCATAGACGGCATCGGCGATGATGTGCGCCACGCGGCGCCAGTTTTCCGGCCGAGTGTAGAACTGCTGGCCGATCAGCTGCGTGCCGCCATAGACATCCCAAAGGCGGAATTCGGCGCGCAGTCGGCCATCGGCCTCCTTGGTCACGCGGCCTGACACCATGGCCTGGGCACTGATCGTTTGCCAATCCTGGAAACGGGGCGCCGCATCCGGATTGGTGATCTTTTGGATGAATGCCGCCTTGTCGATGGGCGAGAAAAAGCCAGAGCGCTTGAGGTCTGCGGCAATCACATCACTGATCTGGACCCCGAGCTCGTCGTTGGAGATCATGTCCGTGACCGCAATCGGCATCGGCTCGACCGTACCCTTGCGGATGTCGAGCTTGACCTCGGCGCGCGCGGGCAATGCCAGCACCGCGAACATGGCGGCGACCGCGAGCAGCGCCTTGAAAATCTGATGTTTCATCATCCTAATTGAGCCTTTCAGCCTTATAATTCTGTCTTTTGGCGGTCTTGCCGCCCGTCGATTGGAAATGGAGCCGTCACATCATTGAGACAATTCACTGGGATAGAAACTGAGTTCGACCACCTTCCAGGTCTCGTACTTTTCCTTCGGCAACTGGTCGAAGGGCGCCGACTTCATGACCGCACGGCGAGCACCGGATTCAAGTCCGCTCAGCGATGATCCATCCCCGCCGGAACTCGTCACTTCCGGCTGCCCAATAACTTCGCCATTTTCGTCGAGTTCGAAACGAACCACGACTTTGACGTCGGTGCTCGGCACACTGCCCGGCATGACACTGTAGTTCTTGGACACGATCCCCTGGAGCGCATCGAGTTCGGTCTGGCTCAGTTTCTCGCCGCCCGTCGCCTTCTTGGCGCCGAACGATTTTTCCGTCTTGCTGCGCTTGGTTCCGCCAGCCTTGTTGTCCGTCTTGTTGAGCAGCGCTGCAATTTCGTCGGCCTTGAAGTCGGACTCCTTGGTCGTCGTGGATTTGGCCGATTTCGTGTTCTTGTCGGCTTTTTTCCGGTCCGGCTGCTTTTCGGGCTTTGCTTCCGCGACCTTGACTTCCTTCTCTTCCTTCTTTTCCTCGACCTTCTTGGGCTCGACCTTCGGCCGCGTCACCGGAACAGGGACATTGTCGGGCAACGGCTCATCGACGGCTTCCTCGGGCGCCTCGGCCTTGACGTCAGGCTCGGGCTTCGGCTCCGGCTTGACCTCGACCTTCGGCTCTTCAAGTGCGGCAACATCCTTGGTCGGCTCGGTCGCGGTATTCTCCTTCAGGATTTCGGCAACATCGTCCGGCTTGGTGACCTGTTGGTCGGGAATGACTTCCTTGGATGTCTCTGCGCCCGCTTCCTGTACGTTGGAGGGCTTTTCGCTCGGCGTCGGCACCGACTTCAGGTCGAAATCATTGTCGCCGGTATTCTCGGCGTTTTCCTTGACGTCCTCACGCTTCGTCTTCGCGGAGGCCGACTTTTCCTTTTTCTCGGCCTTCTCGTCGCCCTGCTGCAACTGGGTCAGTTCCTCGATCGGCACCAGATCGACGGGCATCGCTTCGGACATCGTCACCTCGAAAGGCTCCGGCGACCCGAAGGACACGAGCAGCCATGCCGCGAGAAGCGCGTGCAATGCCACCGATGTGATGAGGCTTCCCTTCATCATCTTGCCCGTCAGCTCGGCTCCTGCAGCGTCACAAGACCGATATTCTTGTAGCCTGCACTGTTGAGTAGACCCATGACCTTCATGATCGTGCCATAGTCGGCGGTCGCGTCACCGCGCACGAAAATGCGTTCCTCGGCGCCTGCCTTGGCGATGGCCTGGAGTTTCGGCACGATCTCCTCGAGCGGGATCGGCACCTCGGTTTCCTCGCCGAGATAGACGTTACCGTCCTTGTTGATCGAGACAGTGATCGGCTTGGTGTCCGAATTCATCTCCTTGGCCCTGGTTTCCGGCAGATCGATCGGCACGCCAACCGTCATCAGCGGGGCCGCGACCATGAAGATGATCAGCAGCACCAGCATGACGTCGACCATCGGCGTCACGTTGATTTCGCTCATCGGTGCCTTGCGCGAGCCGCCGCGACGGCGGCCACGGCCACCTGAACCACCTGCCTGCGATCCTGCCGACATTGCCATGCGACGATCCCCTTACTGCGCCGCGGCGCGCGGCTGCAGCCGCTCGTCGATCTGGCGCGACAGGATGGCGGAGAATTCGTCGGCAAAGGCTTCCATGCGCGACACGAGCTTGTTGGCGTCGCCCGAGAACTTGTTGTAGGCGATAACCGCCGGGATAGCGGCGACGAGGCCGATCGCGGTTGCGAGAAGCGCCTCGGCGATACCCGGCGCCACGACGGCGAGGTTGGTGGACTTCGACGCCGCGATGCCCTGGAACGACGTCATGATGCCGACGACCGTTCCGAACAGGCCGACGAAGGGCGCGGCCGAACCGATGGTGGCGAGCGACGAGAGGCGTGCTTCCAGCGTTTCGGTCTCGCGGGCAAGCGTGACGTCCATGGCGCGGTCGATGCGCATCTGCAACCCGATCGGCGAGCGTGCGCCGCGTTCGAAGCTCTTTTTCCATTCGCGCATGGCGGACACGAATATCGTGGCCATGCCTGATGTCTGACGTTCAGACAAAGTGCGGTAAAGCTCCTCCAGCGATTGGCCCGACCAGAACACCTGCTCGAAGCTGTCGAACTGGCGGCGCGCCTTATTGTAATTGACAAGCTTGTCGACGACCATTGCCCAGGTCCAGACCGAGGCGCCGAGAAGACCCAGCATAACGAGTTTGACGACCCAGCTTGCCTGCATGAAGAGCGCCCACAAGCTCACATCTGCGTGTACGGCTGCCAGAGGTGCGGTTTCCATATGTTTTCAAATCCCCGAATCGAGACGCCCGGCCATGAGAGAATTCCCAGCCAGGCGGCCAATCATAGTCTATCCATCGCTAATCGGCTGGTTTTGCAGCCTTTGGCATCGCCCTATCTGCATCCGAGCCTTCTTTACGCCAAATTTGGTGAAAGGAAGGCGTGCGGTGCACAAAATTTAACTGAAGTCAGTAAGACTCCATTATAGTTAAAAGAAGGTTATCAAAACTTGGGATCAATGTTGCGGCGATGCCGCGCGACCATGTTGAATATCGAGACCATGGGACCCGACGGGGCCGATCACGGTGTTCTGGAGCGAACCGTGGCCTCTATGAATAGTGTCCTCACCGCCCCGAGATGCGGTGAGGATAAAAGATGGGCAAGTTTCCTACTTTAGCTCCCACGCCTTGAGGTCTTCGACGACATCGCCGAGTTGGTCAAAGCCCGACTGCATGCCTTCAGCCATGCCGAGACCGAGGTACTCGTCCTTCATGGCGATGCTCTCGAAGACGGTCGTCACGGTAAGCGTCGTGCGCCCTCCGAACTCCTCGAAAAGCACGGTGACGTGAAACCTGCCGCTTCCCGGTGCTTCGAAGCCATTGTCATAGACGATCTTCCGGTTTGGCACGATTTCGAGATAGGTGCCGCCGAACGGCGGGCCGACTTCGCCTTCGTCGCTCGTCATCTGGAAGTGGAATTCGCCGCCCTCGCGGAAGTCCATCTCGGATTTGCTGATCGGCCACCCCTTCGGTCCGAACCAGCGGCTGATATGTTCGGGCTTCGAATGGGCGAGAAAGAGGAGCCGCGCCGGCGCATCATAAACGCGTTCGATGGTAAACTGGCGATCGGCCAGCGGCTCTGCGGTCTTGGCAAGGATATCCATGATCATTCTCCCTTTTCGATGAGTTCTTTGACGTAAGTATCGAGTTGCTCCAGGCTCTCTTCCCAGAAGCGCTTGTAATTGCCGATCCACATGGAAGCCTCCTTCAGTGGAGTTGCATTGAGCTTGACCGGCCGGAATTGGGCATCCCGGCCACGCGAGACGAGGCCCGCGCTTTCCAGCACCTTGATATGCTTGGTGATCGTCGGCTGAGCGAGCTTGAATGGCTCGACCAGTTCGTTGACGGTCGCCTGCCCATCGGCGAGCCGGGCAAGTATCGCGCGGCGGGTCGGGTCAGCAAGCGCTCCGAAAACGAGATCAAGTTGGGCAGCGGTCTGCATCATCATATTTCCAAATAGCTATATTGCTATTTGTCTATATAACGTCCGAGGACCTTCGTCAACCCGGAATCTTGCGGTGGATCTGATCAGCCCTGCATGAGAATGTTCGCCGCCTTAACCGCTGCGGAAGCGCGGTTCTCGACACCGAGCTTCACATAGATCTGCTCGAGATGCTTGTTGACCGTGCGCGCGGACAGGCCGAGGATCTCGCCGATGTCGCGGTTGGATTTGCCCTTGGCGATCCAGGCCAGGACTTCGGATTCGCGCGCGGTCAGTGAAAAATGCAGCTTGAGACGCTCATTGTCGCTGCCCTGCGTCTGGCCGGTCAGCCTGAAAAGGTGCTCGTCCTGGCCGATCGAGCCGAGGAAGGACAGCGCCAGCGAAGCCTCGCCGCCCGTCTCCATGACGAAGCCGGGATCTCTGTGGCTGCCCACCTGCCGGCGCTCTTCCATCCACGACAGGATGCGCGCGGCGACGAGATCGATGCCTTCGTCGCTGCCGGTGGCCGCATTGACGAGCCTGATCGCCTGTGGCGTCGACCAGAGAATCTTGCCATTGCCGCGCACCGCGAGCAGGTGCCGGCCGGCGGCATCGAGCGCCACCCGCGCGCTCTGGGCCGAACGAGCATTGGCAAGATGCACGCGGATGCGGGCGCGCAACTCGTCCACGTTGATCGGCTTGGTAAGGTAATCGACGCCCCCTGCCCCGAGTGCCCGGACCACGTGCTCCGTCTCTGTGAGCCCGGTCATGAAAATCACCGGCACTTGAGCGGCAGCGCCATGCGATTTCAGACGTTGGCAGGTTTCGAACCCATCCATACCAGGCATGACCGCATCGAGCAGGATGAGATCGGGCGTGATACGGTCGGCGATCGACAGCGCCGAGGCGCCCGACGTGGCGATCAGCACCGAATAGCCGGATTCTTCCAGGGCCTCGGTGAGGAAGCTCAGCGATTCCGGGCTGTCGTCGACCAGAAGCACGATATCGCGCGGGCTTTCGACGGCATTCATGGCCCCGCCTCCTCGCGTTCGAGCTTGCGGAGGTCGGCGAGATAGGCGTCGATGTTGAAGGCCTTGATATGTGCGGTCATGACCTCCGCGAAATGCCGGTTATCGCCGTACTTGGCAAGGTCATTCAGCTTGGCCTCGATGGCCCTGACATAACCGATCTCGCCGAGCCGGATGAGTTCCTGCACATGGTCGGGCCCTGGGCTGCGGAAGGCCGGCTCGTGATGTCCGTTGATGGCCGCCATGGGAATCGTAGCATAGACCCATTCGAGCCCCATCCAGGTCGCGAGCTTGTCGTGCAGTTGGCGGAAATCCACCGGCTTGGCGAGCGTATCGCTATGGTCGCTGCCCGGCAGTGTCCCGGCCGCGCCATCGCCGATATTGGCCGACAGCATGATGACAGGCGCGCCAAACCCACCGGCCCTGAGTTTCGCCGCGAGTTCCCAGCCGTTCATACCAGGCATGGAAATATCGACGAGGAAGATATCCGGCCGGGCGGCCTCGATCAGCATCAGGCAATCCGGACCCGAGATCGCCGTCAGCACCACGAAATCGAGTGGCACCAGCGCCTCGCGCATCAACTCGCGATGCTCCTCATTGTCATCTACGACCATGATCGTGCGGCGCGGACCGGTATAGGTGAGGATCTTGCGATCGGGCGCCGGCGCACTTGGCTTGTCGAGACCATAGAGCATCAGCCGCACCTTGAAGGTCGTGCCATGCCCATGCTCGCTTTCGACCGTGATCTCGCCGCCGAGGGTTTGCGTGAGCAGCCTTGTGATGGTCAGGCCAAGGCCGAGGCCGGGCGCCAGCTTGGCCTGATCACCGGTACCGCGCTGGAACGGCTCGAAAATCACCGGCAGATCGCTCGCGGAAATGCCGGGGCCGGTGTCGGCGATGGTCAGCGTCGCGACCTGGCCGCGATAGGCGAGTTCGAGCGAGACCGAGCCATCGCTGGTATATTTCACCGCGTTGGAGAGCAGGTTGACAAGGATCTGCCTCAGCCGCTTCTCATCCGTGCGCACATATTGCGGCAGCGTGTCATCGATCGTCAGGTTGAAGACCAGGCCCTTGGCTTCCGCCTGCGGCCGCATCATCCCCGTGACCTGATCGAGGAAGTCACGAATATTGATCTCGTTGGAGTAGACCTGCAGCCGGCCGGCCTCGATCTTGGAAATATCCAGCAACCCGTCGATCAGGCCTGAGAGATGGTCCGCACTGCGTTTGATCACCTTGATTGCCGAGCGCTTGGTCTCAGGTATGGCCTCGTCGCGTTCCAGAAGCTGGGCATAGCCGAGCACGGCATTGAGCGGCGTGCGAAGCTCGTGCGTCAGCCCGACGACATAGCGGCTCTTGGCACGGTTGGCGGATTCGGCGGTCTCCTTGGCATATTGCAGGGCCGCGTCGGTCTTCTTGTGAGCGGCGATTTCCTTGAGCAGCAGCGTGTTCTGGCGCGAGGATTCCTCTTCCGCCACCACCCGACTGTCGTGAGCCAGCACGAAGAACCATGTCGCGATGCCGGTCAGGATCGCGAAGACGAGAAAAACGATCCACACCGTCGCATTGACCACTCCCGACGCTTCGGGCAGCACGCTCCCGGCCCGCTTGGCGATGATCCAGAGTACCGCTCCGATCAATGTCAGCGACAGTATCGTGATCATCGAATAACGGCCGAGGCGGGTTCCAAGCTTTTCGACCACGGTTTCGGGCAGGATCGCGCGCGCCACCTCTTTGGCCTGGTATTGCAGCCGGGCCTTGGGCTTGCAGAGATCGTGGCAGCGGCTGTCGAGCGAGCAGCAAAGCGAACAGATCGGCGCGGCATAGGCGGGGCACCACGCCATGTCCTCCGGCTCGAAGGGATGCTCGCAGATCGAGCAGGTGATCGTGGCAAGGTTCTTCCACTGGTGGCGCGGCTTGCGGGCGAGATAATACTTGCCCTTCGTCGCCCAGGCGATTGCAGGCATGGAGATGAAGGCCACAACGGGCGTGATATAGATGGCAAGCGAACCCGCATAGGCGCCGAACAGGCCGAAATGCGCGGCCAGCGCGATAGCCACCGTGATCGTCATGCTGCCCACGCCCACCGGATTGATATCGTAGAGATGCGCCCGCTTGAACTCGATGCCCGGAGGCGAGAGTCCGAGGGGCTTGCTGATGAAGAGATCGGCCGAGATCGAGCACAGCCACGCTGCCGAGATGATCGAGAAGACGCCGAGCGTTTCCTCGAGCAGCTTGTAGATGCCGAGTTCCATCAGGAGCAGCGCGATGGCGACATTGAAGAACAGCCACACCACGCGGCCGGGATGGCTATGTGTCAGCCGTGAAAAGAAGTTGGACCATGCGAGCGACCCGGCATAGGCATTCATGACATTGATCTTGAGTTGCGACACCACCACGAAGGCCGCCGTCAGAATCAGTGCCACCGTATGGTTCGGCACCATGTAGCCGAAGGCGGTGACATACATGTGCGCCGGATCGGCGGCCTCGCTCGCGGGTATGCCCGAACTCAGCGCCAGCACGACGAGGAACGAACCGGCGAGAAGCTTCGGTGCCCCAACGACGACCCAGCCGGGTCCGGCCAGGAACCGCATGATCCGCTGGATGATCGACGGCGGCTTGTGGTCCGGCGGCAGGAAGCGCAGGAAGTCGACCTGCTCGCCGATCTGCGCCATCAGCGACAGGATGACAGCCGACGCCGCGCCGAACATTGCGAGATCGAATGGAGCGATGGTGCCGATCTCGCCAGATTCATGGCCGCGTCCAGCAAAACCGAGCCAGATGTCGAATTTCTGCCAGTCCGACATGGCGATGAAGATGAAGGGCAGGATGTTGAGCACGATCCAGATCGGCTGGGTGATCAACTGGAACCGCGAGATCATCCGCACCCCGTGCGTCACCAGCGGGATCACCGCAAGCGCCGAAATGATATATCCAAGCCAGAGCGGAATGCCGAAGACAAGTTCCAGCGCCCCCGTCATGATCGAGGCTTCGATGGCAAACAGGATGAAAGTGAAGCTCGCATAGATCAGTGATGTGACCGTCGAGCCGATATAGCCGAAGCCCGCGCCACGCGTCAGCAGGTCGATATCGACACCGTGCCTGATGGCATATTTGCTGATGGGGATACCAATCAGGAGCAACAGCACCGATGCGACGATGATGGCAAAGATCGCATTGGTCGTGCCATAGGATAGCGTGATCGCGCCACCCACGGCCTCCAGCGCGAGAAACGAAATCGCGCCGATGGCGGTCTGCGAAATCCGCGATGGCGAATACTGTCGGGCGCTCTTGGCCGTGAAGCGGAGCGCGTAGTCTTCCAAGGTCTGGTTGGCGACCCAACGATTATAGTCGCGGCGCACCGGAATGATGCGCTGCCGCGCCGTCGCATGCGCCGTCCTGATAGTGCCATTGCCTATTTCTGCGGCAGGTTTCGGGTTTGCGGAATTTTCGCTCATTTCCTATCAAAAGCATGATGCTCTTGGTATCGCAAGGCAATTTGGCGATATGTCCCAGCGATGGCGGCGAGGTGTGACACATTCCAGTCATTTTTCCCCCTCCCGGTACGTCAAATGACGTATGTCGCGGTGCACAATTCAGACGGATAGTCCCCGTAGCCAACGGCATTTTAAGTTTTTGTTAAGCCGTTGCTACACGCACAAAGCGAGGGGAAAAATCATGAATTTCAAGAACCTGATCACAGGTACCCTGGTCGGCGGCATGCTTTCCGCATCCGCGTTCCAGTTCGCCTACGCAGCCGAAGATACGATCAAGGTCGGAATCCTGCATTCGCTGTCGGGCACGATGGCGATTTCCGAGACGACCCTAAAAGACGCCATGCTGATGCTCATCGAAGAGCAGAACAAAAAGGGTGGCGTCCTCGGCAAGAAGCTTGAAGCCGTCGTCGTCGATCCGGCTTCGGATTGGCCGCTGTTTGCCGAAAAGGCCCGCGACCTGATCGAAAAGGATAAGGTTGCCGCGGTGTTCGGTTGCTGGACCTCGTCGTCACGCAAATCCGTCCTGCCGGTCTTCGAAGAGCTCAATTCCATCCTCTTCTATCCGGTCCAGTATGAAGGCGAGGAATCCTCGCGCAACATCTTCTACACCGGTGCCGCTCCAAACCAGCAGGCGATCCCGGCCGTCGATTATCTGATGGCCACGGAAGGCGTCGAGCGCTGGGTTCTTGCCGGCACCGACTACGTCTATCCGCAGACCACCAACAAGATCCTCAAGGCCTACCTTGAAGCCAAGGGCGTGAAGCCCGAGGACATCATGGTCAACTACACGCCGTTCGGTCATTCCGATTGGCAGACCATCGTCTCCGACATCAAGAAGTTCGGCTCGTCTGGCAAGAAGACCGCCGTGGTTTCAACCATCAATGGTGACGCCAACGTTCCCTTCTACAAGGAGCTCGGCAACCAGGGCATCAAGGCCGAAGACATTCCGGTCGTCGCCTTCTCGGTCGGCGAAGAAGAACTGGCCGGCCTCGACACAGCCCCGCTCGTCGGCCACCTGGCCGCATGGAACTACTTCCAGTCCGTCGATGCACCTGTGAATGCCGAGTTCATCAAGACCTGGCATGCATTCACCAAAAATGACAAGCGCGTCACCAACGACCCAATGGAAGCTGCCTATATCGGCTTCAATGCATGGGTGAAGGCCGTCGAGGCCGCCGGCACGACCGATACCGATCCGGTTCTCGATGCGATCATCGGCGTCTCTGTTCCGAACCTCTCGGGCGGCTACTCGACCGTCATGCCGAACCACCACATCACCAAGCCGGTGCTGATCGGTGAAATCCAGGCCGACGGCCAGTTCGAAATCGTCCAGCAGACAGCTCAGGTTGTTGGCGACGAATGGTCCGATTTCCTACCCGACTCCAAGGATCTGATCTCCGATTGGCGCAAGCCGATGTCATGCGGCAACTTCAACGTTGCCACAGGCAAATGCGGCGGCAAGGGCTCCTGATCATCCCCGTACCCCTGGGATGAATTCCGGAGCGGGCAGTGACGAACTGCCCGCTCTGTTTTCCTCGACAAAGAATTTTCAAGACCAGAGAAAAGTTGGACTCGAGATGTCGCGCGCTCTTCAAACCATGCTTCTGGCTTTATGCCTCGTCCTGTCGTTGTTCGGCCGGATCGGTTATGCCGCCGATGACCTGAAAACCCAGATCAACGAACTGGCTGTTACCAAGCTTCCTGACATGGCCAAAAAGGTTCAGGCGCTCGCCTCGACCGGCGATCCCAAGATGGTGCCCGCGCTTGAAGCGCTGAGCGAAGGCGATCTCTATTTCCGCAAGTCCGACAATGCGGTTTTCCTGACCAAGCCCGCCGGCGCCAATTTTACGATTATCGATCCGCTTTCGGGCGAGACCGTCGGCGAGGAAGCCAAGGGCGCGCTGACCAAGATCCGAGTCAACAACAGTCTCCGCCGCACCATCCGTTCCGCGCTGGGCGGCCTCACGCTGTTGAGCGACGATCGCAACGTCCGGCTACAGGCGGCCGATGCCGTGCTCAAATCCCCGAGCGCCGAAAATCTCGGCCTACTCGAAACGGCCATCGCCAAGGAATCCGACGCTGCCGTGAAGACGCGCATGGAGACCGCACGCGCCGTCTCCATTCTCACCTCCGACCGCAGTGACGACGAAAAGCGTGCGGCAATCGGAATGATCGGCGATGAAGTCGGCGGCCGCGATGCTGTGGGCATTCTGATGTCCGCGGCCCCGTCTCTTGATGCCTCGTTGAAGCCCGACCTCGACACGGCTATCGCCAGCATCCAGAGCACATTGGCCTTGTGGGATCTCGGCCAGAATGTCTGGTATGGCATCTCGCTCGGCTCGGTGCTGCTGCTCGCCGCGATCGGACTTGCCATCACCTTCGGCGTCATGGGCATCATCAACATGGCGCATGGCGAAATGGTCATGCTCGGCGCCTATTCTACCTTCGTCGTACAGGACATCGTGCGCGATCATTTCCCCGGCCTCTTCGATTGGTCGCTGGCGATCGCCCTTCCCGTCGCCTTCATCGTCACCGGGGCGGTCGGCCTGATCCTCGAGCGCGGCGTGATCCGCTTCCTCTATGGCCGCCCGCTTGAAACCCTGCTTGCCACCTGGGGTATCTCGCTCATCCTGCAGCAGATGATCCGCTCGATCTTCGGCCCGACCAACCAGGAAGTCGGCAATCCCTCATGGATGTCCGGTTCCTTTCCGCTCGGCGGCATGACGATCACCTGGAACCGCATGTGGATCGTGGCCTTCTCGCTGACTGTCTTCTTTGCGCTGCTTCTGCTGATGAAGCGCTCGCCCTTCGGCCTGCAGATGCGGGCGGTCACCCAAAATCGTCGCATGGCCTCCTCGATGGGCATCCGCACGCCCTGGGTCGATGCCTTCACCTTCGCGCTCGGTTCAGGCATTGCAGGCATCGCCGGCGTGGCGCTCAGCCAGATCGACAATGTCTCGCCCAATCTCGGCCAGTCCTACATCATCGACAGCTTCATGGTCGTGGTGTTCGGCGGCGTCGGCAATCTCTGGGGCACGCTGGTCGGCGCGCTGTCGCTCGGCATCCTCAACAAGTTCCTCGAACCGACGGTCGGCGCCGTGCTCGGCAAGATCCTCGTCCTCGTCCTCATCATCCTTTTCATCCAGAAGCGCCCGCGTGGTCTCTTCGCACTCAAGGGAAGGGCGATCGAAGCATGATTACCGGCTTTATCCTCAGGGCACTCGACCAAAGAATCATCATCGCCATCGCCATTATCCTGGCTGTCGCCGCGCTGGTGCCCGCCTCCAACCTGCTGCTGCCGGTGGACAGCGCTTTCCGCATCCCGACCTATGTCATGAGCCTGATGGGCAAGTATCTGACCTATGCGCTGCTGGCACTGACGCTGGATCTCGTCTGGGGTTATTGCGGCATTCTCTCGCTCGGCCACGCCGCCTTCTTCTCGCTCGGTGGCTATGCGATGGGCATGTATCTGATGCGCCAGATCGGCCCACGCGGCGTCTACGGCAACCCGATCCTGCCGGATTTCATGGTGTTCCTGAACTGGAAGGAACTGCCCTGGTTCTGGCATGGCTTCGACATGTTCTGGTTCGCCTGCATCATGGTCGTGCTCGTGCCGGGCCTGCTGGCTTTCATCTTCGGCTGGTTCGCCTTCCGCTCCCGCGTCAACGGCGTCTATCTCTCGATCATCACCCAGGCGATGACTTATGCCCTGCTGCTGGCCTTCTTCCGCAACGACATGGGCTTCGGCGGCAATAACGGCCTGACGGACTTCAAGGAAATCCTCGGCTATTCCGTCCAGGCCGATGGCACCCGTGCCTCGCTTTTCGCGGCGACCGCCATCATGCTGGCGCTTTGCCTGCTGATCTCCTCGGCCATCGTGCGGTCGAAATACGGCAAGGTGCTGATCGGCGTGCGTGATGCCGAAAGCCGCACGCGGTTCCTCGGCTACCGCGTCGAGAACATCAAGCTCTTCACCTTCGTTGTCTCGGCGATGATGGCGGGCATCGCCGGGGCACTGTTCGTGCCGCAGGTCGGCATCATCAATCCGGGCGAGTTCGAGCCCGGCAATTCGATCGAGGTCGTCATCTGGACGGCGGTCGGCGGGCGCGGCACGCTAATAGGGCCGATCATCGGCGCGGTGCTGGTCAATGCCGGCAAGACCTTCTTCACCGGCGCCTTCCCGGAAGTGTGGCTATTCGCGCTCGGCGCGCTTTTCGTGCTGGTGACGCTGTTCCTGCCCAAGGGGATCGTCGGCACCTGGCAGCAATTCATGGCCCGCCGGAAGGAATATTCTGCCGCTGCGACCAAGGAAAAATCCCGCGTGGCGAACATCTCAGCCGCCATCGCCGAACCGGGAGCCGCCGAATGAACGCCGTCAACAAGGAAATGAAGCCGAAGAGCATTCTCTATCTCGACGGCGTGTCGGTGTCCTTTGATGGCTTCAAGGCCCTCAATTCGCTTTCTTTCGTCGTCGAGCCGGGCGAGTTGCGCGCCATCATCGGCCCGAACGGCGCCGGCAAGACCACGATGATGGACATCATCACCGGCAAGACGCGCCCCGATTCCGGCGACGTATTCTTCAACGGCGACATCGACCTCACCAAGATGGACGAAGCCTCGATCGCCCAGCTCGGCATCGGCCGCAAGTTCCAGAAGCCCACCGTGTTTGAAAGCCATACGGTCTGGGACAATCTGGAACTGGCGCTCAACCGCAGCCGCGGCGTCTTCGGCACGCTGTTCTATACGCTGTCGGCTGCCGACAAGGAGCGCATCGAGGAAATCCTCGAAATCGTGCGCATGACCCATCGCAAGGATGATTACGGCGCCAATCTCAGCCACGGCCAGAAGCAGTGGCTGGAGATCGGCATGCTGCTAGCGCAGGAGCCGAAGCTGCTACTGGTCGACGAGCCGGTCGCCGGCATGACCGATGCGGAGACCGCCGAGACGGCGATCCTGCTGAAAGACATCGCCAAGACACGGTCGGTCGTGGTCGTCGAACACGACATGGGATTCATCCGCGATCTCGGCGTGAAGGTGACATGCCTGGCGGAAGGATCGGTTCTCGCCGAGGGCTCGATTGATTTCGTCAGCGCCGATCCGAAGGTGATCGAGAATTATCTTGGACGGTGAATGGAAATAGAAAACGGCAATTGAACGTCAATGAGAAATAGGCTTCTAACTGATGCAACCTTTCCTCATTGGAGTTCGATCATGCCTTTTCTGGGTGTCCTCTTGATGGTGGCCGCAGGCGCGGCCGTGTGGTGGTGGCGATTGAAGATGGTGAAGGAGGCGGGAAGCGAGATCATCGACTCGGTCGAGCGGATGCGCGGCGCCTTCAACCGCCGGCAGTTCCGCAAGAAGGCCGAGGCTGCGCCGCTGGCTTCGATCCAGAACCCGGCGATCGCGGCGGTGGTATTTTTCCTGACGCTGGCGAACGAAAAGCCGATGCAGAAGGATTTGGCGAAGGAGATCATCCGCGAGCGGATGAAGGACATCATCGCCGCCAAGGACATGGACGAGGTGCTGATCTTCGCCGACTGGACGGCGGGCAGCGTCGTCAATATCGACGATCCGCTTCGCCGCTTCCGGGACCTGTGGCTGAATGCGCTCGACGATGGCGAGCGCCGGCAGTTGATCTCGATGGCCGAGGACATCGCCGATGCCGGTGGTGAACGAACTATGCAGCAGGCCGATGTCCTTCAAAAGCTGAAGAGGGCGTTGCTCAATTGACTGACAAAGGGGAATGAGATGCTAGCGGTCGAAAACGCCAATCTGCACTATGGTGCCGCCCAGGCACTGCGCGGAATTACTGTTAAGGCCGAGATGGCCAAGATCACCTGCGTTCTCGGCCGCAACGGCGTCGGCAAATCCTCGCTGCTCCGCGCCGTCACCGGGCAGCATCCGCTTTCATCAGGAAAAGTGAGTTTCGAAGGCAGGGAGCTCAACGGCATGGCGCCCTATAACAGGGCCAAGCTCGGCATCGGCTACGTGCCGCAGGGCCGCGAGATCTTCCCGCTGCTGACCGTGAAGGAAAACCTCGAATCCGGATACGCGCCGCTCAAGCGTGCCGACCGCAGCATTCCTGATGATATTTTCAGCCTGTTTCCGATCCTCAACAGCATGCTCGGCCGGCGCGGCGGCGACCTGTCGGGCGGCCAGCAGCAGCAGCTCGCCATCGGTCGGGCACTGGTGACCCGGCCGCGCATCCTGGTGCTCGACGAACCGACCGAGGGTATCCAGCCGTCGATCATCAAGGATATCGGCCGGGCAATCAAATATCTCCGCGACTCCACCGGCATGGCGATCCTGCTGGTCGAACAATACCTTGATTTCTGCCGGGAACTCGCCGACCATGTCTATATCATGGACCGCGGCGAGATCGTGCACGAAGGCCCCGCCGAGACGCTCGACACACCAGAAGCCCGACGCCATTTGACGGTCTGATAGGAAAGCATGCTCGCTCCCAACCCCGAAATCCTGCCCCAGCGCACCAAGGGCATCGCCCGGCTGGCCACGAAAAATGTGGCCGGGAAAACACGTCTCGACGTCTTCTACCAAGAGAGTGCGGCCAAGATCCGCATCCCGGAATCCTATGACGGCCGGATGGAAGCGGTGCTGATCAATACGTCGGGTGGCCTTACCGGTGGCGATCGCATTGCCTGGGAAGTCGCCGCGGGTGAGAATACCTCGGTCACCGTCACGACTCAGGCCTGCGAGCGCGTCTACAAATCCTCGGGCGGCGAGGCGCATGTCGTCTCGCGATTGTCGGTAGCTGCGGGCGCCAGATTGCATTGGCTGCCGCAGGAGACGATCCTGTTCGACCAGAGTGCATTGAGCCGCACGCTCGATGTCGATCTCGCCGAGGACGCCGAACTGATCGCGCTGGAAGCTGTCCTCATCGGCCGCAAGGCGATGGGCGAAATCGTCCGCAGCGGTAGTTTCCGCGACCGCTGGCGCATCCGCCGCGCAGGCAAGCTGATCCACGCCGAGGATGTGCATTTCGCCGGCGAGATCGAGAGCCTGCTCGGCAGCCGCGCATCGCTTCTGCGCAACCAGGCTTTCGCGACATTGCTTTATATCGGCAACCACGCCGAAGCCCTGCTACCCAGACTGCGCGCACTGCTCGGCGGCCACCTCGCCGGCGCCAGCCATTGGAACGGTAAGCTCATCGTGCGCCTCATCGCGTCGGAGGGCTTCGAACTGAGAAAAATACTGATCCCAGCCATTTCGCTCTTGCGAAACGGGGAGCCCGCGCCGAAAGTGTGGAACCTCTAATGGCGGCCGGATGCACCTTCATTTGGCGTATTGTGTCCTGCCGTCCAAGCCCTTGAATATGATGCCAGATCATTGCGGAGCACTTCATGAACCTCACTCCCCGTGAAAAAGACAAGCTGCTGATCTCGATGGCGGCCATGGTGGCCCGTCGGCGGCTCGAACGCGGCGTCAAGCTCAACTATCCAGAGGCGATCGCGCTGATCTCCGACTTCGTGGTCGAAGGCGCGCGGGACGGCAGGTCTGTTGCCGATCTCATGGAGGCAGGCGCGCATGTCGTCACCCGGGCGCAGGTCATGGAGGGCATCGGCGAGATGATCCACGACGTACAGGTGGAAGCCACCTTCCCCGACGGCACCAAGCTGGTGACCGTCCACGAACCGATACGCTGAGGTGACTCCATGCTCGACCTTCGCCCAAATTGCGAATGCTGCGACAGGGATCTCCCGCCGGATGCCACGGACGCGATGATCTGCACCTTCGAATGCACGTTCTGCGTCGATTGCGCGAAAAACACGCTTGGTGGCATCTGCCCGAATTGCGGCGGTAATTTTAGCAGCAGGCCGATCCGGCCGCTCGCGATGCTCGCCAAATATCCTGCCTCCACCAAACGTATCCTGAAAGCCGAAGGCTGCACGCCGCAAAAAGCCGCTTGAAGAGGAACAACCATGATCCCCGGTGAACTGATAGCCGCCCCAGGCGAAATCGAACTCAATGTCGGCGCCCCGACCACAACGATCGATGTCGCCAATACCGGCGACCGGCCGATCCAGGTCGGCTCGCATTATCATTTCTTCGAGACCAACCAGGGCCTCGATTTCGACCGCGCCAAGGCGCGCGGCATGCGGCTCGACATACCCTCGGGTACGGCGGTTCGCTTCGAGCCCGGTCAGAAACGCACGGTTCAACTGATCCCGCTCTCCGGCAGGCGCGAGGTCTATGGCTTCCGCCAGCAGGTGATGGGGAAGCTTTGAGTGTCGAACGCTTTAGGAAGCCCGCGCATGAGAACTATGATGCTCATTGCTTTGGTGCTGATATCAGGCACAAGTGCAGCCCGGGCAGACGATCCCGATATCGATTGTATCCGGCCGCCGAACACACAGGCCGTGATCTGGTGCTCCGGAAAAGAACTTCGCAGAGCCGACGACGAACTCAATATCATCTACAAGAAGGCATTGGCTTATCTTGTCAAGATCGACAAATCCAGAGCCGAGTTTGGCCAGACCGATGTAGGGGTGGCTAGGTCGCTGGATGACGCCGAGCGTGCCTGGCTCAAATATCGAGACAACAATTGCGACGCGATGAGCGCAGAAAGCCTCGGCGGCACGGCATACTCGGCATATGTGTTCTATTGCCAGATCGAGATGACTCGCACCCGAACCAAGGAGCTCAAGAAGTTGATAGGTGAGAACGACTGATGTTTCGTAAACTTTCCAAAACCAATACACCGGTACTTTGCTTGGCGTTGGCGATAGCGATGTTTGCCGATACGGCCCTCGCCCAGGAAGATCCACCGGTCGACTGCGCCAACGCCATTACGCAGGCCGACATGAACCAATGCGCCTATCAGGATTACGAGAAGGCCGACAAGGAACTGAATTCGGTCTGGAAAGAGGCTCTGAAAAGCCAGGAAGAGATCGACAAGGGCGCGGCCGAAATGGGCCCGGATTATGTCGGTGCGGTCAAGGCGCTGAAGAAGGCCCAACGCGCCTGGATCGACTATCGCGATGGCCAGTGCGAGGGCGAAGGTTATGCCGCGGTGGGGGGCTCGATGCAGCCCATGCTGATCAGCGGTTGCCTTGCTGCCAAGACGACGGCCCGCACCAAGGAACTGCGGGAACTCATTCAAGGCTTGGGGAACTGATGGGGCGCCGCATCGTGATTGTCGGCAATGGCGAGATCGGTGAGAGCCTCGCCGGCACGATCGACGCGGCCGATCTGGTGATCCGCTTCAATGACTGCCGCTCCGTCGGCGCCGGCGGCGGCAGGACCGACATCGTCGCGGTCTGTAATACCGGCCGCCCCGGCAAGGCGATGCTCGAAGGTGCCGGCTGGATGTGCAACAAGGCCGTGTGGCTCGCCTCATCCATCTGGTGCGTGCGTGATCCGCAGAAATTTGCCGCAATGCGCGCGCCGCTGGCGCAAACCCATCCCGAACTCGATGATTTCTGCGACGATTACACCGACGGCTTCGCAGACTACTCGCGCCAGAACGGCAAGGATTTTCATATCATTCCGGCCTCCACTCATGAGGCGGTCGATCGCGAACTATCCGCCTTCTCGCCAGCGCCTTATATCGTACCCTCGAGCGGCGTCATCGTGATCACCGAATTCCTCACCCATTATCGCCAGCCCGCTGACGAACTGTTCCTCGCCGGCTTCGGCCATCAGGGCTGGGAATGGCACCCCTGGGATGCCGAGCGGCAATGGGTGGCTAGCCTGATCGCTGATAACAAGCTCGCCCGCCTTATCGCCAATCCGTCCAGATATTTCGCTTCAGGAGCCTGACCCCATGTCCTACAAGATGTCCCGCGCCGCCTATGCCTCGATGTTCGGGCCGACGACCGGCGACAAGCTCAGGCTTGCCGATACCGAACTCTTCGTCGAGGTGGAAAAGGATTTCACCACCTATGGCGAAGAGGTGAAGTTCGGCGGCGGCAAGGTCATCCGCGACGGCATGGGTCAGAGCCAGGCGACACGCGCGGAGGGTGCGGTCGATACAGTCATCACCAATGTGGTGATCATCGACCACTGGGGCATCGTCAAGGCCGATGTCGGCCTGAAGGATGGCCGCATCGCAGCGATCGGCAAGGCGGGCAATCCCGATACCCAGCCGGGCATCACCATCATCATCGGCCCCTCCACGGAAGCCATTGCCGGCGAAGGCAAGATCCTGACGGCGGGCGGCATGGATGCGCATATCCACTACATCTGCCCGCAGCAGATCGAGGAAGCGCTGATGAGCGGCGTCACCACCATGCTCGGCGGCGGCACAGGTCCGGCGCATGGCACGCTCGCCACCACCTGCACCGGCGCTTGGCATATCGAGCGGATGATCGAGAGCTTCGATGCTTTCCCGATGAACCTGGCGCTCGCCGGCAAGGGAAATGCCTCGCTGCCCGCGCCGCTGGTGGAGATGGTTCTGGCCGGCGCATCGGCGCTGAAGCTGCATGAGGACTGGGGCACCACGCCTGCCGCGATCGACAACTGCCTGACGGTCGCCGATGAACTGGACATCCAGGTGATGATCCACACCGATACGCTCAACGAAAGCGGTTTCGTTGAAGATACGATCGACGCGATCAGGGGCCGCACGATCCACGCTTTCCACACGGAAGGTGCCGGCGGCGGTCACGCGCCTGATATCATCAAGGTCTGCGGCTCGCTCAACGTCATCCCGTCCTCGACCAACCCGACGCGGCCCTACACGGTCAACACGCTGGCCGAACACCTCGACATGCTGATGGTGTGCCACCACCTGTCGCCCTCGATCCCCGAGGACATCGCCTTCGCCGAAAGCCGTATCCGCAAGGAAACGATCGCGGCGGAGGATATCCTGCACGACATGGGTGCCTTCTCGATCATCTCGTCCGACAGCCAGGCCATGGGCCGCGTCGGTGAAGTCGCAATCCGCACCTGGCAGACCGCAGACAAGATGAAGCGTCAGCGCGGTGCATTGAAGGAAGAAACCGGCGACAACGACAATGCACGCGTCAAGCGCTACATCGCCAAATACACGATCAATCCGGCGATCGCCCAGGGTCTCAGCCATGAGATCGGCTCGATCGAAGTCGGCAAGCGCGCCGATCTCGTGCTCTGGTCGCCCGCCTTCTTTGGCGTGAAGCCGGAAATGGTGCTCCTCGGCGGCTCGATCGCGGCCGCCCCGATGGGTGATCCGAACGCCTCGATCCCGACGCCGCAGCCCATGCATTACCGGCCGATGTTCGCGGCCTATGGCAAGTTGCGTACCAGTTCCTCGGTGACGTTCGTCTCGCAGGCATCGTTGGATGCCGGAATCGTCGGCCGCCTCGGCGTCGACAAACAACTGCTTGCTGTGAAGAACACCCGCGGCGGCATCAACAAGAAATCGATGATTCACAACGACCTGACCCCGCACATCGAGGTCGATCCGGAGACATATGAAGTTCGTGCGGACGGCGTGCTGCTGACCTGTGAGCCGGCAACCGTGCTGCCGATGGCGCAGCGGTATTTCCTGTTCTGAGCAAGGCGACCGAGTCCAGCTCGGTCGCCACACTTTAACTCACTCAGTCTCGCCCAGCACCTTCCATACCAGTCCTG
>Ga0307515_10001154_pt1 | contig 60563 bp, 67 predicted proteins | sample 17_EM_MG_FD_194513 | JGI IMG/M metagenome (GOLD analysis project Ga0307515, IMG submission 194513) | Populus trichocarpa ectomycorrhiza microbial communities from riparian zone in the Pacific Northwest, United States - 17_EM | ecosystem: Host-associated > Plants > Roots > Unclassified | place... | reverse complement strand
AATAGGGAAGAGGCAATAACCTGTAATATTCAGCTTGCTCTGGTACAGTAGGAAATACAACTTCTTAAGTACTAAAGTGACAGTGCATGCAAGAGGCATGACTAAAGGTGTCCACTAATGCAAAAAGGGGAAATAACTACTAAACTGGGTACCGCATAATGCAGGTGTGAGAGTAGGTCAGGCTGACGGTTGTAGAGGGATGTTCAATGTCATCAACATTGGTATCTTGTTGGGAACTGGCAATTCAGTATGTCTTACAAAGTCAAAACCAATATACTGAGCAGGGAATCTTATACAACCTTCAGAAACCTCATGTGGTCTGGCTGCACAAGGACCAAGCCCCCATCCTGAAGGAGCTATTGGAGAGCAAAGACATGCGCTGCATGTCAGGTTATGCAAACTGTAAGGAGGTTCACAGCTGTTGAAGATGTTGGGGACCTTAATTACCATCACAGATGCATTTAAGGAGTTTGCTCCTGAGCTCTATGAGTTCTATGAAAGCCAGATGAAGGACCTCATAAACTCAGACAGTTCACTTGCCACCCTGTTTTCCAGATCAGTCTTTGCCTCTGTTGTGTTCAATTTTGGTCCAAGGGTGGTGACCAAACCGCATAGGGATCATCTCAATTTGGCATATGGTTGGTGTTCAATTACTGCTCTTGGAAAGTTCAATCACACGGTGGGGGGCCACCTTGTTCTCCCGGATCTTAAACTGGCTATTGAATTTCCAGCAGGCTCTATGGTCCTTATCCCATTCGCTGCGCTCACCCATCACAATCTGCCTATCGCGCTTCATGAAACCAGGCAATCCATCACTCAATACTCTGCTGGTGGTATTTTCTGGTGGATGTCTCATGGGTTCCAGATGAAGAAGCTTGCGGTGGCTGCTTCTGTTACAGGGAAGATATGGTGGAAGAAGGGAGAGGGTTTATACACAGTTTGGCCGGTGGCCAGCGCTAAAGGCAACCAGTTTCAATTGGTAGATGAAGAGGAGGGGTCCGTCAATAGGAAAGAACCGGCACCTGTTGAGATGGTGGAAGGGAAAAGTGGTGCCTGTTAGGAAGATTGCTCCAATCTCTTTTCTCAATGTCACATATTATGACTGTAGCCAGTCTAATGTGGCAAACCGCCCATGCGTACAAAATGCGCAGATGCTAGAGCAGCTGGAAATGTAATTACGACATGTGAAGGAGTCTGTAAAAAGCCACATTGCTATTGGGTACGCACAATCTCATACTAGGCGGGCTTGGAGCTTGTCAGAACACAATGTAGCAAGTTGTCTGAGACCAGTGAGATCCCACAACAGCAGTGGTCCAAACTGCAAGATTTCTTGCTGGATGCATTTCACCAAGGTGTAAATTGCAATCCGGCATCGCTGAAGAAAGGCTGGCAGTGAGTATGGCGTATACTGGTGAATACAGGCACAATGCGAGCAACCTCATCACCTTTAAAGTGTGCCGCAAACTCATTAGACTGAGCTTGTATATTCTCGCAACATGCACTGATTGCACCCAACTCTTTTGCTATGGCAGCCTTGTCCTCTTCCTGCAAATCAATAAGTTTTATAAATGTTTTTACTGTGGTCCTTTGTTCATACCGTAAGTGGATCCTTAGACACCCGGTTGGCCTTCCTGTCCTTCCCCTGGGTGTAATACTTCAGCATAGTGACCAGGGCATCAGCGACGCATGCGGCGACCATCTTGTGCAGCCGGGGGCAGTTGGCGACCCCATCCATTGAGAATGACTCCTTCCCCCTGTTGCTCACCACTACTCAGGAACCTAGATGTTTGGGTTCTGGCACCCTTTCCACTGGAGCTTTTTCTCTGCTTGGCTTGTGGGGTTCAGGAGAAGACACCCTCGGCGTTTCCACTAAGGGCAGTTCTGGCCCAGGTACCGCAGCTGGCAGTTCTTCCTCTTTGTGGAGATCCTCAGGCTGTACCCCGCTTGGAGACTTTGCCTTGCTTAAGGGCTGTTTTGTCCGGCTTGAGGGTTTCTTTGCCTTGCTCAAAGGTTTTTTTGCAGTGCTTGAGGGCTTCTTTGGTTTGGAAGACAGGGGTGGAGGCTTCAGCATGATCATCACTGCGGCCTTGTCCAAATACCTCGATTGGTCGGAAAATGACTCCAACACTTTGGAAGAACTTTGAGGTTGGGATCGCTGGTGTTCCAGGCCCAGCAAACTGTCATGAAACAATTCTTCTGGTGCAACTTCGGGGGTGTCTTCTTGTGGAATCAAATGGTCAGATGGAGCCAGTGAGGGTGGTTGACTGACGTCTTCCCTGCTCTCGGCCAAGGTTACCAACTGCAGCTCTATGCTTGGGATGGGCTCCAGCTCCTAGAAAGATGCGACTCGGTCCATGGCTTGCTTTTGACTTTACAAAACCTGAGGGCCAGCTGCCATGGGTGTGATCTGCTCCTTCTTTGGCCTTCCCCTTGGCCATTTGAGGGTTTGTCCCCTTAGGCTGATCGGGGGGTAATACTACAGGTTTCAGTGTGATTTCCACTGGCTTGACCAACGCCGTCTTTCCTTCTTCAATCAAAGCAACGGCTGGCTGGAGCTGAACAGATTGCACCTTATCTCTATGGTTGGAAGGTTCATGGGCGGGTGTGTTGATGTTGGCAGCTAACCCTGGCTTCTTCAGCGGCTTACTCCTCTTGCTTTTAGGAACTAGGAAGTAAGGTGAACGGTTGTTGGCAATTGCTGGGGGAAGCACTTCCCATACCTGGAACCTGCTGATCCTGCGGATTGGGTACACGCTGCATGAGTCCTTGCTCCCCTCACCTAATCTTATTGTGCTAGAATGTCCTTATCAACCATTCCCAATGCTTTTTTCAGTGAGAAAGCTATGGAAATATTCTCCCAAGTATATATGTTTGTTTTGCCTAACACCTATTCCATCACAATAATAAACCACAATTCTAGTCACTAGGGGCAAAATGTGCTCCATTTTATTAATATATTTACACCCCCCTAAGGCAAATACTGAAAATTTCCCAAAGGAGCAGTGTAAATTATCCTGCTCCTTAGTACTCCTCATTATATGGCCTTGTTTTGGTTATCTGATTATTCCATAACCACCAGGTAGTACTTCCAAAGGAAATAGAAGTCATACCACCTGCCGGGGTTGAACCAGTAACCTAACTAAAAGTCATAATGGTAATGTGTCACCATTTGACCACATAGGCTTATTGCTACATCAGCCCAGTACTAGGCTGTGGTTTTGGATATATTGAATAGAAAAAAAGTACAGCACCTTAAATCTTTCTATAAACATGCAAGCTCAAAAAATGATTATTTTTCCCCATTTTTTGTGGCCCTCCACATACCTCAGACATCTTAGCTATTCAGATATCCCAGGGATAAATGTGTGGGTAATTAGCTGGGCTACTGGGATGGGATGACTTAACAGCTAATTAGAGCTAACTTGCATTTCAGATTTTTCCTTGGATGTCACCTCATGTATATTACACTGTATATATGAACTACATACAGCTACAAACAGCAAGTGATTCACCCTTAATCAGCAAACTTGATGCTATGGCTTTTCATCTGGATAAATTCAGTAACAGAGTACATACACACCTGAAGTAGTTTGACACACCGTAATGTCCCCTCCTCGGTAACTCCCTCTCTTCTTCTTGCTCTTCTCCTTCCTAAAACTGACACCCCTTGTCACAACCAAATCAGCACTTGCCTTGGCCCCATAATCATTGGCTGCAGCCTTCCGTGATTCGAAAGTGTTATCCTTTAGTCTCTCATCCATGAACTTGACCTCATCGACCTTGATCCTCGAGAATGGGGTGTTGGTTTTTGGGGGTTGGCCTTTGCCACTTCCTTTCCGGTGGGGGTTGAAAGCTTTGGGCTGCCGGGTAATAGAGGCGGGAACGGAACTTCCTGCCTCATCCATTTTGCGTCTCTTCGTTACCGCGATGGGCCGATCTGTTTCTTGTGGAAAGCGGATTGCTGGTGTGTCGGGTGTGTTGGCAACTTTCATGTTCTGCGGTTTGACATTTCCTTGTACCGATTTTTTTCCGACACCAGAAGTATCGTCGGAACCGGGAGTGTTGCTGGGATCAGAATCAGAACCTGAGGGAGTACTAGAATCGTCCACCGACGTTGAACTCCCTGAAGACTCGGAGTCACAATCGCTATCATCAGGACTCTTTATCGAAGGGAGGGTTTGGCTTGATCTCGTCGGTGAATGAGATTCAGGTACTGACGAAGCGCTAGCTCCGTTGACCCTCATAGCCCCGGCCTTCGGGATAAGACCATCTTCCTCGTATTCCGAGTCACTTTCTTCGTTAGACGAGGATTCCGAGGAGTTTGATCCCGAACTCGGCGAATCTGCGGGTGTTATTTTGTTGGCGAGAGATTGAAAACCAAAGAGAACACCCACCTTCAGACTCCGACTTGGGTGAAACAGCGACAGTTATCTCCTCGGTCTTGGTGCTCCTTAATGTCGACCCCGATGTGACCTTATCATTGTTTGATTCATTTGATTCGGAATCCGAGCTCGTATCTGATTCCCCATCATCCAACCCGGAGGATGAGGAAGACTCCAATGCTAGAGGCTTGGCCTTGGATTCAGCGCCGACCTTCGCGGGGCTGGAGCCTTTTTTGAAGGGAATGACTTGCGCTTTGGAGCGGACAAGCGGCCGAGAGTTTGTCCCAGAGTGTGTGTCTGAGAGCAAAAGTGAGCAGACTTCGAGCTGGCAGAGAACATCGCACGGACCTGATCCAGAACTGGTTTTCTTTGGGATCGACTCTGACACCTCAGAAGCTAGCTTGGGCATGTAAATGTAAGCCAACCACAAGGTAGTATGATACACGAGAACCATACAGTCAGAGTCGGTATCAGAACTCGAGCTTTCCGAGCGAGTCAATCTGGTTCTGACCTTGAGTTGAAACACAGAATCGTAGGCTGGATCATACATACGGGGACGTTACTTTCTTCTCTTGATCCGCTGCAAACTTCTTCCACTGCTTCACAATAACAAGGAGACTAGGTCTATCTTTGCTACCACTTTTCATGATGATGGTACCCTTGGCAGCTTTCTTGACCGCTTCCGCGGCCTTGAAGTGCGACCGTTCCGTTAGGAACGAGTGTATGAGAGAATAGGTGACTATTGGGCTCCTTTCAGTCTACGGCACAACCCGGGCAAATACGTGGGATAACGCACCCGTGAGGTCACTGTCCTCTAGAGTCATGTTCCCAACACCCTCCGTGGCGAGCTATGCGACGATGGTAATGTGGACAGCGAATGATGTGGCCGGAGAATTTTCCCGGGTCACGTGGAGTTACAACAAGCTCGATCGATGATCGGTCGGAACCATCGTCGACTCGGGGAACCGATCCTCAGTGAGTATTTCAATGTCTGCCGCCACCCCTACTCTCATCCCCAGAGGCGGGCACTTTCCCGCCCTTTTACCACCAGTCCCAAGCAGAGGAGAACCCAAACCGCCAACATTTCGCGGCCGATCCGATGCTAGGATCAACACGGTCAGGGACCTCGCCAGGGAGATGGAGGATCTTAGCGATGAAGAGGCCGAGGTGGAAGGGCTGGTGAGTAAAATCTTGAAGAATTCCTTCGTTCAGTCGCAAGGAACCAGTCGGCTCTTCCATCTAGAATAACGAGATCCGGAAACGAGGATTTTCTTGGCTCACCCCAATCGGCAGGCTGTTCACTGACCAGGAGGAGAAAAACGATGTGCGTATTGAATCCCCCCAGACGCCGAAACCCCGTTCTCATGGTATCGCAGGCAGATGAAGAGGAAGACGACGATGATGATGATGACGACGACGACGACGACGACACTGGCGGCGACGATGATGGTACTGACGATACAGACGAAGACGTTGAAGATGACGCGGATGCAGATAACGACGAATCTGCACCAGATCTCGACGCCAGTATTGAAGACATGGATGAACAGACCGAATCATTATCCGGTGGGATGGAAAGTATGGAGGAAGACGAAGAAGAGGAAACATCCGAATGATTGAACTTCCCCCTGGCTAATTCCCCTTCGGTGCTTGAGGTTGCAGCAACACTGGATCATCCGAATATTGGACAAATACCCTTTGTGCGCATGGGACAGGAGTCTCGGTATCGAGTTCGATCTAGTCCACCGACTCCGTCTCATTTCGGAACGGTCAGCGATGAAGGGGCAAAGAGATATTCGTTGTAGTAACTACTGCATATCAAAGGTGCGGTGCGCTAAGAAATGGCACGAATGTGAGACCCGAGGCTAGAGTGTCTGTGGAGGACTGCCAAAGCCTTGGCGAAATCGGTCTACGAATCACAGACAATTGAGCTGTCAGCCGCTTGTGTCGTTTGAACGAGTTCACACACCTACAAGATTGTGGAAAGGAGAGATGAAAGTCTAAACATGGGAGATACTCATACACAAAGGGACGATAAACAAGAGATCCGGGTATTGACGATTACGAAGGAACGAAAGCCAGAGGAATATAAGAGAAACGACCGAACCCGGTACCCGAGATATCACGGTAACCAGACTTTGATCGTCTGGTCCACACTCCCCGTCGCTACCACGTTGACGAATTTAGGGGCAGAATCCGCAGGATTCGCGGTGGTCGAACCATTAGGATTTGCTTCGGTTGTTGCAACTGCCCGTCGTCCCCACGCCAATGTTGTGACAAAGTGTCCATGAGCCTGGACCACTTTCATACATCTACCTGTGGATAACTCCCACACACGGATAGTATAATCGTCACCAGCAGAGAGGAGGAATTTCCCTGACGGATGGAAGACGAGAGCTCGGACCCAATTATCATGGCCGGCCTGTAGGGAGAAATGCGCTCAAGCCAACGAGAATGAGGCGACGGATGAGACAAACCAGATTTCTAAGCATCTGCCCTGTCTGACAGTCCCAAAGTTTGATCGTTTTGTCTCGTGAGGCGGTGGCAATGTACGAGGCGGGCTTTGTCGACCTATCGCTTGCCTGTAAGACGATTAGGGAACTGCCCCAACATCATTGGGAGGTTGACACGCACAGGGAGGCCTGCGAGTTCCCTAATTGCAGGATATGCCACCGCTGGAGCAAACACAGCGATCTCGATAATATGGTCGTGGCCGCGAAATTCCATCTTCATCTCACCCGTTAATGGGTCCCACAGGCGTGCCGTCTGTACAATTTCAATGCATATACTGAAAGAGAGTGGACGAAACAAACCTGGTCATTCGAGCCACTGATGAGGAACTTGCCGTCTATTGAAGGTTCGACGTATCGAACCCAATCAGAATGCCCAGATATCGTGCGAACAAGATGCCTAACCGTCAGGAGCGTTCAGAAATCAGTCGCAAACACTGAAAAAAGGACAAACGTTGATGAAACATCGAATACTCGTATGGTCCTATCCCGGCTTGCAGAGACGATGAATTGATCACCCGGCATAAAGCGTGCTGATGACACGGTGTGGTCATGCCCCGCCATCGTCTTTACGTTCTTCCAGTCGTTTTGAGTGTCCCATACTTTGATGAACAAATCTGATGAACAAGTGACTTGATCTCTTCGTGAGCAGAAGGGAGGGAATAGCGTAGCAGACGAGATTTACCCAAGAGGTTACCCTTACTATCGAAGTCGACGTCATTCACAGAACGTGTATGACCCTTGAGTGTTCTCTCAAACTCTCCCGTTTCCCAGTCCCAGATCTTGACGGTCGAGTCGTCGCTCGCAGAGGCAATGATATTGTACGAGGGATGAAAAGCGACGCGCAGAACTTGGTCTCGATGGCCCGTCAATGTGTACGCTGCAGGGGCCCTCGGCACCCAGTCTGTTTGCAGAGCGGCACGTTTTGTGGGTGACATTGAGACTTCTTCCTGTAAGCTGGCGTTACGGTTTTCCAGGTCCATGATCTGCCCACTCCGTTGAGCACCACACGAAGGATGAAAGCGACGGAAAACATGCCTTCTTCTGCAGACGGATTACGCTGGTCCATTTTTTCTCCAGCAGGCCGTTGTATTTGGATTTTGGATCGGGAGTGTGGTTGATCCCGGTTTCTGAGGCGAGAGATTTAAATGATTCTGCAAAGCCGTTGGAATGGAGATATTCGAGGATAGATCTATGCCTGGAAGCATCGCGTTCAGAAATGAAAAAGAGACGAGCAACGGCGGATTTGGGCGTACAGATCGTCTCTTTGTCTGTCTGACAGGAGGGACATTATTGGCCTTGATTAAAGAAAGGGAAGACGTCGTGTTTGCCTTTGTCGTCGTCGTCGCTGGCGTTGACTGCGTCAATTATCGTTTGTCGTCGGTCGTCGTTGTCGTCGTCGTCGTTCGTTTCGGTCTCGAGGTCTTGTGGCCTAGTGGGCCTGGCACACGTGTATAGAAAGAGCACGCTAGATCCCTGTCGGTCACCATTGCTCTTGTATCTTGTTCTTTACCACCACCTTCCTCCTCTTAAACCTCGGTCCTTATCACCCAAATGGAGACCCGTAACAGCACGGTCTCTCCTCAGCCAGGCATGGCCACCCCCCAGCCCTCGGTAGGAGGAGTCAGGCGGCATCACACAATTTCAACCGCTTCCAGAAAATCTCGCACCGGCTCCAAGCTCATCGAAGACGAGCAAACTCGCTGGAACGGCAACGAGGACGAGGCAGTCGATCCTGACTGGGTGGGCGGTTTGGGCGCTGTTGGCGATAATTCGACATCGCTTCATAGGCAGACTTCTCTACCGACCAGGCATCCCCAACGCCGTAAGTCTCCGTTTTCTGCACAAGCACACCGATCTGTTCTTCCTCCGACAATCTCTCTGATCACTCTGATAGCTTTCAAAACCCAGCCAGGTGGAACCTTGACCCCACGCACACTCAACAGTCTCTCTGTCATCGCAGGCCATGAAGGCGAGGAAGAAGATTGGGAGCGAGAGATGCGCGACCTCAACCGAGGGGATGATGAAGTAAGTGCAATAACTTGATTTCGTCATTAGTTCTCTCCTTTTCCACCCCGGCAAGCATCCACCCAGTCTCTTTCTTCCATCGCATCCAAAAAACAGGACATTCCCCTAAACCCTTCCCCGAGTCGGTCAAGTATCCGTGCACGGGAGTAACCTAGTAAAACCCAGCGGCATCTTTCCCAGAACGCCCTAATATATGTGGCGGCTAAGATGACGCCTTTCCTTTTTCCATACCCCTATTGTTCTTCCACTTTCGCCACGAATTTGCGGTTTGAACGTGCTAACGATCCCGAAGCATTCCCTAGGTTCTAGCCAAGGAGCAATGGAATCGACCTCTCAATTCGGTCACACCGGTCCTTCTCCGCCTCCAGCGGCCGGTGTGCGCAGACACCAGAGCTTAAATTACGCCGGTCCCAAGCGGATGAACGCCCTCAAACGCGCTGGGACTCTACAGACTCCTCCAATCAAGACCCACCAATCCCAGGGGTACTCCTCCGGCCAAAGCCCTAGCCCAACTGGAGCTGAGGAAGACGAACACGAAGAAGAAGAATCATATTTCCAAGGAAACTACCCGCCTTCGATCGGGAAATCCTCTCCATGGGGTACTCCTGGAGCCACAGGAAACCATGACTGGAGGACCCCCGCCGGACCAGTCACACCCGGGAGCATCCACAACGCGGGCATGGACGAAGTCTCGCGTGCTTTGAGTACGCTCGAGCTCAACCAGACTTACCAATCCTCAGGCAGTTACCAGCCGTCGCAGGGCCCGCCTAGGTTCAACCTCAACCATCCATCCGCTCAGCAGCAACAAAACTTGAGGAGAGGAAGCCAAAGCGGAACAACGACGCCCGGGTTACCCAACAACCCAGGGAATGGCAGCAGAAAACCCAATCTTGTGACTGACCTTAACGACGGACGCGGCGGACAAGGGTTGTCTCAAGGTGTTGGAGGCCCTGCCAGTGCTTCGGCGTATATGCCGGCTATCGGCCACGGACTCACGCAACGGGAGCATTCTGACCTTCTCGGTCAAGGCAGCAACGGACTCCCTGGCGGCGGAGATCGGCATCAACGAGATCGCGCGTTCACTGCCTCAAGCGCTAGTCAGTGGGAGCAGAAGGACAGAGTACTTGTTGGACGCTCTTCGAACCCCAACCTCGGTGGATCTTACAGGAGCGGAGGTAGCAACGGAGGAAACAATGTCATTCCGAATGTTCCCCCGATTCCCCCACAATTCTTGAACAACCAGGGGCAGGCTCCTCGTATGGGTCGGGATCAAAACAATTTCGGAATGGTCGGTGGGGGAAGTGGCAGCGGACAACATGACCAGAATCATGGTGGGAGTGTAAACGGCAATGGCGCTGGAACGAATCCCTTCCATATCGGGTCTGGGGATCCGATCACCTCTCCGGTGGACGTTCCGACCCTTTTGGCTACAAAGGGTTACAACCCCGTCGAGTTCGACATCAAACCACCTTGCGTAAGTCTTTAGTCGGCTCTTTCAGACAATTACTGACTGTTGGGAATCCGTTAGGCAAGGTACTTTGTTATCAAGTCTTACACGGAAGACGACGTACACAAGTCCCTGAAGTATGAAATATGGAGTTCCACGGATCCTGGCAACAAGAGATTAGACAAGGCATTCAAGGAGACGAATGGGAGGGGTCCCATTTATCTATTCTTCAGCGTTAATGCGAGGTCAGTTCCTGTACGCGTCTCGTTTCTTCCTCGCGAGACTGAATGATTCCGATAGCGGTCACTTCTGCGGGATGGCGGAGATGCTGACGCCGGTAAGTATCGTACGCCACAACTCATGATTTATCCATGGTGACCCTTGCCGTTTAGGTTGACTACACCCGAAGCAGCACCGTGTGGGCATCTGACAAATGGAAGGGGGTCTTCAAGGTTAGATGGATCTTTGTCAGAGACATCCCGAACACCAACCTTCGCCACATTCGCCTCAAGTAAGTTAAGGAAAACCCATTCGTCGGTAGCGAGAAATGACATTTGCCATTCAAGCAATACCCAGGAACGAAAACCTGTCACCAATTCTCGGGATACTCAAGAACTGCTTCCTGAGGCCGGCCAAGAGATGCTAAGGATTTTCTATACGCATCCCGCCAGGACGTCTTTATTGCAAGACTTTGCCTTCTACGAGGTTCGGACCTCCTACCCACTTTTGCGGTAATCCTCACCGTTGCGTCCCTAGCTCCAAGCCTTGCAAAAGAATCAGGTTCAAGGCAACGTGTCTCCGCAGCCCACCGGCTTATCGAGTCCTATGCAACAAAGTAACCAGCTGATGAGCAACCAGAGCAATCAGCAACAGCACCCGTTTGCGATGTCCAACCCCAATGCTCTAGCTTTTGCCACCCAGCAGGTAGGGATGAACGGTATGGGTGGGATGGGTGGAATGCAGCGTGGCGGGGTTAATGGGTTAGGAAGCTTGGGTATGAACATGATTAACCCCATGTTGCAGATGCAAATGGGTATGGCGAACCACTTCAACAACCCAGCAGCGATGCAGAGCGTGATGAGGAACCCAAGCCCTGGACCTGCAGGTATGCATGGCCAAGGTAGCGGGTTCATGAACATGGGTGGACAGCTCCAGCCCAACCTTTGACAACGGTGCGTCGCTGACTCCCCGTGGTATTCTTTTATTGACTCCGGATGGCTGTGGGGTAGGTTTTGAAGGGTATTCCCTTTGGTACTCCTCGTAGTCATCATCTCTTTGCCGAACGCCTCCGACTATGACTGCTCCCCTCTACTTCTCTAATGTCCCTTCAACGCGATTTCCGTTTTCTTTCTGCATCAGTTCATTTCGTGCGTGTTACTCTCGGTGCGCCTCTTTAATAACCTCCCCGAAATATAACACTCCTATCTCTGCTCGATGGTTGCTTATGATATGATTCCGATTCTCCCTTTGTCCCCCCCCCCTCTTAACATTTCATACTTCATCCCGTATGACCAGGCTAGTTTTCGCGTACGGACAGACAAGGGACAGTGAACGGACGTACATGGACCATCGCTTGTTCGCATGTTAACTTGTATACGAATCCACATCCGTCCTAGTACGCTACACTTTACGATATGTACGAACCACTGGCACCCTGTTATCTGTACTCTCAGCTGCTGTATCTCGTGGATAAGCGACTCTCAAATATTTAAATATATATACCTGTCGCACAGAAGTGGACAACTCTCCGCCGACCGTACGCACCCCATGTGTGAAGCGGGTCTCTGTAACGCCGTGCGTTTATATAGGTTTTACGATCTTGGAACCTGATCACTAGTATACTTGTGCCCTTACAGTGGCTGGGTCGAGGCGTAATCTTGCAGAAACACTCTCACCTGTCACATGTCAACGTTCAAACGTTCAACGTTCAACGTTCAACGTCGTTTAACAGTTAACAGTTAATAAGGCAACTGATCGACTTGCGATATCTTTGTTGTCCGGACGAAGCCCCCCCCCAGCCCTGGGTCAAGAAACACCCGCACCTTCTTCCGAACTAGCTAGCAACCTGTCCTGGCGCTGTCCAGCAATTGGAATGCGTGAGTCGTGGCGGATTGACCTCGCGTTCGTGTGACTGCCTAACTCGAACAACACAAACCTCCAGATCCCCTGCGGATGACAGTGATTACGCTGGCAATTAATTCGTAGTTTTTCACGGGTAAACTCTCCCGGCGTCCAATGAAACTCCAGGGTTTGCCAGTTTCATTGGACAGTCCTTCAGCTCCCAAAGCCGCAATCATGTGTAGCATTAACCGTCCCTTTCGCTTGCACTTTTTTACCCCGGATGTGTGGAATTAACGTCACGAGTTCCGGGAAGCTGGCTATCCGTTCAACCCTGGTGATAAGCACCCCCCCCCCCAAACCGTCCAAATCACCCCGCGGGTGATTCATGGTTTGTCTCACTCTTCACGTCCCCTCTCCCCCTGGCATCGTGGCCTCAGCTGCGGTATCGGAGCACCTTGTCACGCTCTGGAACGACATGTGCGTCCCCCCCTACCTTTAGTCCGACAGAGCCCCTTGTTAATTCTTTCACCCTTAGCCAGGTACTCGGGGTTTGTCCCCTGGTACTAGTAGTACGTACCCTACGGCTTGTGGCACGGAACCAGATACATGCTAATATTCTCTGTCTAATGATAGCATTACGCCACTGCAGCAGAGACCCTCGTTTATTTTGATTACCTCTTGACGCTTCCCGATGAGGTGCGTTCTTTGTTCTTCGCAGTTTCCGAAGTACTGAGTGCTCTCCAGATCAGGCGGGCACGGCAAGGGAGAAAGACAGAGAGTACGAAATATCGGTTTGATTACATCCACCAGGCTTTACTGGGGGGCTTCTGACCCCTCCCTCCCAGTTGCGAGCTGAGTTCGTGGCAGCGCGACTCGAAGAAAAACCGAGGGGCCTCCAGAACCGATCCATCCCCGGACTCTGGGAGGTGTGAGCCATATCCTCATGTGGTCTGCCAGATTCACCCGTCAGGTCTCGGGTGCGTTATCTACGCGCCAAGTCTTCCCATGGGGTGATCCCCATGACGTTCCCTCCGCTCTGGCACAGGTGCAATAGGACTGCGTTATTAAAATCCTCACCTTGTATATCTCACTTTCATAGCCGATGTATTTCCCACTGTCCAGTGAGTAGCAGGGCTGTCCCGATTTTACGAGGTTCACGCCGTTGAAGGATGTTAGTATACCCTGACGCTGAGTACTGAGCGTTGAGGAACGGGGTGAACTTTTTTTTTTCCTGCTATGTAACAGTACCATGCGGTAGCTTCTGGCAAACTAGTAGCACGGACTACATCGATCGGCGAGTCCGGCCAAAGCACTATATTCGGCTTCGCCGATGTCAGATGGTCATGGTGCTTTGCACGGCGTTGCGATTGTTTCAGTGTCTTATTGTCGATCTGGTGGGTCCACATACTACTACTTGGTAGTACTTATTTCCCGCTTCTGAGACCTATGGCCATTGCAATGTTGACGATACCATTTGAACCCTTCCGGCTCTGAGTACTGAGTATCTGCTGGCGGGCATCGAAACACGGACATCATCTTTGCCCGCATGTCCCTATGCTACGACACGTCACCCATGCTCGAGCCCTCGCGAATCTTCCTCGCCCCTGTACCGGTAGGTGTGCCCGGTCCCTATTCGGCAAGCCTGGGATCCAATTCCTCCCTGCAGAAAGCGACATCGAGGGATAAGTTCTTGGAAATGACGAGCATCCGTTGTGTAGGGGATGGCCCGATAGTGAGCCCACCATGGATAGACCAGGCCTATTTAGTGCGAGGCAGACAGGTCCAGCCGGAGGGAGATCCGAGACGCGAGTTCGAAGTGACTCGTGCTTCCTTTCATACTTCGATCGTCTGTCTCCATAGCAGGACCCATCAGCTGAGATTTCAGTGGGCCCTTCGACGGTAAGCACGCCACCATAGGGTCCCTCGCGGCCCGTGATACTGTCGTCATGGATGAGTATATGTGAGCACCACAGTACAGAGGTGGACATCTACTCCTACGATATATCTGGTCCCACTCGGTGCATCTTCACCTTACTTGTCCCCATTCTCACCATCACGGTCCCAACCGTTTGAAGTCTGCCGTTCTCGAAAGCCAGCCCCTCAGTCCGCTTGCACCCATCGTCCAAGACCCAATAGCCGATCTCGATGTTCGAAACGATCCGGAGGGTCACTCGATTCATATTTTGGCTTGACGAACGTGAGTGTTTTTATGAACGACGCTGTCCCTCCGATCCCTATGGACGTTTCTCCCGCTGGGGATGATGGGGATGAGGGTGGCGTCAACTGGGTCGACGATCGGGATCGGGATCCTGACCATATCTCCCTTATGCGCTCCTGCCGACTTAGAACTTTACCATGAAGCCTTAAAAATGGCGGAAAAGTTGAAAGAACAACAGCGAGAAGCAGAGGAACTGAAGAAGCTGGTGAAAGAATTGGAAGCGTTGGAAAGACAGCTGAGGGTGCTGCAGGAGCACTGTGAGCGGGTCAAAAGAGAGGCGAAAGAACGAGAGGAAAGGGAGAAGGAGGAAAGGGAGGCAACAGAGGCGAAGGGGGATGATGATGAGGAGGCTTGAAGTTTTCTTTCTTCTTTTTTTTTTTTTTTTTTTTTGATTTGTATGATAGTGTATCCCTCTAAGTGTACGTCCTGCCGCGGCTGAGCATCGCAACGCCGGTGATTGGCGTCGCCACGGGCGTGACGCATGTGGCTAGACCGCGGCGACGTTCAAATATGTCACCACCGTCATTTCAGAGGCTGTGTCCTCAACTGAAAGTGCAGGTCTCGGCCTGGCGCGGGGAGGTAGAGCATCGAACTTGTGTACCACCAGAGTTTTGTGTTTGGCTCGGTAGAAAAAGAAAAGAAGTTACATACAAAAAAAAAGACGAGAGTGAGAAATCGCAGCAAAAAACACCGAATTTACCGAACCTGGCCATCGTTTCGGCCAACACCTCCCTCTCCTCCTTCCACCCCGTACATACCCACTTCATTTCTCTGTACATGGCTCCCCAGCCTTCGTCGTTGGCTCAGTCCAACGGCGCGACAGGAACGACAACCAGTGTTCTAGTCGGTCAGTCCACTCAACCTAAACACGCATATTATCCACCTTACACCTCAATCCAGCTCTGAGGATCCGTCCATCCAACAACCACGACCTTGCTACTATACCCCCCCGCTTCCAGCGTACCATCGTCCATCCTGTTTCTGCAACTTCCGTCTCTGTAGACCCGTTGTCAGCTAATCCAGCCCAGAACACAACCCCATCCACAGCCCAGACCGTTTCCTCGAAGAAACAACAATTCACTTTTGATCAAGTCCACGGTCCTTCTACCACCCAGCATGCTATCTTTACCTCTACGGCGAATCCTCTCATTTCAAGGTTCTTGGAAGGCTTCAACTGCACCATCCTCGCCTATGGTCAGACCAGTTCCGGAAAAACGCATACAATGTCCGGTATCGACCTCGACGCCGACCCTACTGATCCTGAAAACGGTATGGGTATCATCCCAAGGGCTGTAGCGACAGCCTTTTCGCGTGCAAAGGAGCTCCGCGAGGAACGAGCTGGCGCTTGGAACTTTAGTCTCAAGAGTTCCTTCATCGAGATTTACAATGAAGACCTTCTTGACTTGCTTGCAGACGAACACTCTGCCAACGGCCGCCGTGAGGTTCAGATTCGGGAAGATAAACACGGTAATATCATTTGGGATGGTCTCCGGGAAGTCAACGTGAAAAATACATCCGAGGTTATGAGGTGAGTGCCCTTTTCCTCCCCCCCCTCGTTTCTTCCACGTTTCCTGTCGCGCCTATCCTTCTGTCACACATGATCCTTCGCACAAATATCCCCTACTTTCCCGGTTCATCTTTCCTCTGGATATTGCCCGGACCCTTACCACTCTATTCCCAGCCTGCTCCGTAAAGGCACTTCCATTCGCAGGACAAACGAAACAGATATGAATGCCCAATCTTCGCGATCTCACGCCATATTTTCGCTCACTCTCACTCAAAAGAAGTATGTGGGCTCGAACCCCCTTCCACCTCCCCGATCATCCTCTCCCCTTCCACCTGGTGGACCTGGGAGATCTCCGTCGCGTTTGGCTCGCCCAGGATCCATGATTTCCGGTCCATCGAACAGAGTTTCATCTCCCACCTTCGGAAGACCCGGTACACCAAGCTTTGGTTCTGCTATGAACAGGACCAGTCTCCAGGGAAGCGGTCTCAGGCCTCCAAGTTCTCTCGGCTTCCACCACGCCGACCGCGAACCAGTCGAATCCATCACACCAGGAGGTGATGGCGATTGGGTTACAGTGGTCTCAAAGTTCCACTTTGTCGACCTAGCCGGTTCTGAGAGGGTATGTCCCGTTTCTCCGGATTCCGCTTTTGTTTGATCTCACTTTGGATGGCTAGTTGAAACGTACTGCCGCTCAAGGCGAGCGTATTAAAGAGGGTATATCGATCAACAGTGGACTTCTCGCTCTCGGAAACGTCATCTCAGCGCTTGGAGACCCTTCCAGGGTCAAGTCCCATACGGCCTCATACGTTCCCTATCGAGACTCTAAGCTCACTCGGTTGCTGCAAGACTCACTAGGTGGCAACGCGCATACCCTCATGATCGCTTGTGTCAGTCCTACCGAGTGGAATGCGGCCGAGACGGTTAACACCCTCAAGTATGCGAATCGTGCAAGGAATATCAAGAATCGGGCCGTGGTGAACGAGCGGGAAGAAGGGTGGGATGACGTGGAGTGGTTGCAGAACATGGTGACGAGGTTGAGGAAGGAGTTAAAGGGTCTCAAGGAAGGAGGTCTACTGACCTCTACCGATGCCAACGCGCCGACTTCTTTCAAGTTGGGACATACTCCTGCTTCTTCGATTGCTACCATCATCTCCTCCGAGTCTCACACCACCCCCGCTTCTGGAAGGATGCTAGCTCAGATGGCAGAACTTCAGAACAACTACGAGGACCTTCGGGAACAGTTTACACAACGCACGGAGGAGCTCACCCGTCTCCGAAGGGAGTTGGCCGAGAAGACCGCAAAGTCTCCAGGTGGAACCGGTCAAATGAATCGATACGAAGAGATCGTTGGACCAGTGATCGAAGAATACGAGAAGGCGATCAGCGCTATGGAGGCGGAACTGAGCCTAAACCGGGCTGCGTTAAGGCATACCAACGAGATGTACGACGAGAAGGAGGAGGAGTTGGCGATCCTTCAGGAGAGGCACTCAGCGACCGAAATGTACGTCGAGGAGCTGAGGAATCGTGCGGCGAGATTAATGGAGAGGGAAGCTTCCACCGAGGTGAGCGTTAAACCATTACTTATCTGCTCTCCTCACCGTATTTTCCTTAATTCTTCAGGCTTATGTCAGGGACTTAGAAGAACGGCTGAAACAATATGACGAGTCCAACCTTAGCTCTTCCGAGTCCATCGGTTCCCTCAAGAGGGAGATCACTCAGTACAAGGACGCAGAAACCCACTCTACGCAGTATATTGCCGATCTCGAGGCTCGTCTTCTCCGTGCGGACGAGTCCATTCTCGACCTCCAGCAGGCTGTCGAGCGACTTGAGAAGGAGGCAGAACGCCGCCGTGAGGAAGTAGAAAGCTTACAGAGTCGACTTACATCCATCACCAAGGATGGGCAGAGTTGGAGAGACGACTTGGAAGAAAGAGAAGAACGGGTGAAAGAGCTAGAGAGAAAGATGGTTGAACTGGAAGCCAAGAAGAACGATACAGCCGAGGAGCGGGCCCGCCTGGGAGAAATAGTGGAGGAGGTCGCAAAAGCCAGACGGAGCTTACAACTTCCCAAGGGCGTTACAATCAACGGCAACGGCTCCGGCTTTGAATCTGTTGGTTCATCACGTCCCGAAACCCCTCTATCCACCACCTCCCCATCCGAAACCCCGCAGACCCTCGTCGAGGGCGATGTCAACGCTCAGTTCGTTGCTCTCCAACAAACCCACACAGCAACCCTAGCAGATCTTTCTACTATTACCGCCAAGTACCGTGATGCTCTGCGAGAGATACAGGATCTTTCGTCCCAGCTCGAGGAAGCCAAACTCTCTCAAGGCCTTGCTGCCTCAGAATCTCCAGAGAGAAACGGATCCCTGGATCCTTTCTCAGGGAATGCTCCCGGATTTGCAAGGAGGAAATCTGTGAGGAATATGAGCGAGAACTCAGGGAACCGCCGCCTTTTTTTCAGGCACGCGGCCTCGGCGGAATCTCTCCACTCGAGGTTAGCAGGTCTCTCCGATGCACCGTCAAATGACGCCGGATTTCTCATCAATTTCCGAAAACCTTTCATACAGGTCGCTCTCGCAATCTCAATCGCTCTCGCAGGAGCTATTCTCAGCCAAATCGCGCAAACCCTCGTTTTCCAGCAGCCACGGAAGCAATAGCCCCATCTCACACTCTCCTTCGAGCTCTTTCTCCTCCCGGCCGGCTCTTTCCATCTCTGTTCCTAATCCCACCGGTCTCCTGAATGGTGTGGACGGTTCCACTGGTGGAAATGGCAAGAGCGCTGCAAGTCTCGAGAAAGAGATCATGCGCCTGCAAGATGTCTTAAAGGACCGTGAGAACGAGATCGCGCTTTTGGAAGGGTCGTTGAGGGCCAAGGAGTCCAAGGCCGATGGCTTCCCCAATTCCGTCCCTGCTATTAGGACAAACGGCTCTGCGATTGCCCCACCTCTACTTCGGATCGAATCTGGGGAGAGTGAGGAGTTCGTGACGCCTACCGAGGATCGTCATGACTTCGAGGACACAAGCGGGAGGTCGACCCCCATTTCTTCCTCTCTGATCCCTCCGGTAGACCTATCTCCCAGGATGATGAACCAATTCAAAGCCATCAGGAGAAGCTTGGACCTCAGCGGAACGATCGGATTCGATAGCGAAGATCCAGCATCGTCCCCGGGACAAGACAACCTGTTGGAGAGATTGAACGAATTGATGCGGTGAGGCATACTCTTTCCGTCATTCAGATCCGATGATTGAAACATTTGACACAGGTCGATGGCTCAGAAGGAGTCCACTCACAAGGAGGTTGTGGATGACCTCAACAGCCAACTGTTTCAAATCAAGAAGCAACATGACGAGCTGCAAACGCTATCTCGTGATCAGGTACGTTGACCTTCCCCCCGAATGAGCATCCCTTGACAGTCTATCCGGTCAGATCCACAACATGTCCGCCGAGATCGAAGCGACCGGTTCCAAGCACACCGAAGCCCTGACAAAACTGGAGGAAGCCGCGGAACATGAAGCCAAATTGGTCGAATCCCTACGCAAGGCGGAGGAAGCCCATGCCGCCGAGGTCGAGGCTATTCGAGTGGAGCATGCACAGGCTCTGCGGTTGAAGGAAATTGAAGTTGATGACCTTATCGACCGTCTCAGGACCGAACATGAGCAGACTCTCCTCGAACGGTTGGCCACAGCCGCTGCAGACCTCGAGAAGGCTCATCAAGACCACGCCGAGGCATTCGGCAAACTCGGGGCCGAACATGAGGTGGAGTTGCAAAGCCGCAATGGAGAAATCGAGCAGATTCTAGCTAAGGAGAAGCAAACTCACGAGGAAGCACTAGCCACCGCCCTCGCCTCCCATACCTCCGCCATTTCGCTCAAGGAGAACCAGTATGCAACTGCTCAGAAACGGTTTGAAGAGGCCGAGGAAGCTCTCCGAACTGCCAAGCTGGAGCACGCTGCGGCTTTGGAGGAGGTCACGACGGATCATACTGCCTCTCTCAAGGCCAAGGACGTGGAGCTCTCCGAAGCGATCATGAAGACCGAGGAGGAGTACTACAACGCTCTCACCAAACTTCGCCAAGATCACCACGAGGCCATCGAGAAGCAGGCTAGGGAGTCTTCCATCGTTTTGGAACGGCTCAAGGAAGAGCACGCCGGCCAGCTGCGGGTCGCTGAACTCGCCAAGGAAGGCTCACTCTCAGAATCCCAGACCGCTCAGGAGAAGGTTATCCGAGAGTTGCGGGAAGCTCACTCCAAGGCCATTTCTCAGAAGGAAGCCAATTTCGCCCACGACTTGGAAAGGCTCAAGACCGAACACGAGAAGGTTTTGTCTTCAACTATCGAATCCCATGCTTCTGTCCTTGAGAAGGCTCGATCGGATCATGCTACAGCCTTGTCGAAGCTGCAGGTGGAATCTCAGGCGGAATCTATGCGACTGGGTAAACTGGTGGAAGATGCGAAGGCTGGACTAGCTGCTTTCGAACATCAAGTGGCCGAGAAGCTCGAGGTCAGCCGGAAGGAAGCCGCCGAACAGCAGGTCCTCATCCTCCAAGAGATCGAACACGGTCACGAGCACGCTATCAACCGGCTGAAAGCGTCTCACCAAACGACTCTCCGAGAGGCTGAGAGGAAGGCCTTTGACGAACAGAGTAAACTCCGTCAGTCCCATATACAAGAAATCGAGAGACTCAAGTCTGAACACGCCGTTGCTCTCGCTGAGCTCAAGGCCGCTTCACTTACTTCCCATACCCAGAGCCGACAGGATTTCGAGGCAGAACTTGAACGACAACGACAGTCGCTTGCCGATGCCCATTCTATTCTCATCTCGGAACTAGGGTCCAAGCATAACCTGGCCCTGTCGGAGGCTGAGGAAAAGTTTGAGGACGAGCGTTCTGCTTTGGTCGACGCTCACTCCAAGGAACTCGAGGACCTTGTGGTAAAACACAAACTTGTTCTTACGGATTCAGACGACAAAAGGACCCGAGAACGCACCGAGCTGACAAAGTCCCACGAATCGGCTATCTCCCAGCTTCTTTCCGATCAGCAGTCTACGGCTGACAACGCGCAGTCTGCTCTGGCGGCCTCTGAGGGTCAATACCTCCGGACCATCGAAAAACTTCGCGCAGAGTACGACGAGAACCTGTCCCGGGAAAGAGAGCAGTGGAAGGCTTCTCTTGTTGAATTGGAGGCTCGACGCGACCAAGAACTCAGTCCTCTCACCGAGGAGTTGGCCGCTCTCAGATCTTCGTCATCCGAAACGACTATCCTCCGTGAACAGCATTCTCAGGATCTCACCACCAAGGAGTCAGAACTCAGCTCAATTCGTTCGGAGCTTCACGACACTCAAGCCGAGCGAGATGACCTCGCTCTCGAGCTCTCTCGGTTACGAGATCAATTGGAAGAGACGAGCCGTGAACAATCGGCGCTACTCAAGGAAGCTGCCAAGCGCCAGAGTCTTGTGGAGGAGCTGGAGAAGCACCGCTCTGTGCTTGCAGAAACCCAAGAGTGGCTTCAGAAAGTTAAGGATGAGAAGGACGCAATCCAGCTAGAGAAGAATAAGCAGGAGGCACTCCTTCGCGATCTCCAAGCTCAGATCACTCGCAGCCCCTCGCCACCCAACACAACACCTCGATCGCGACAGACTATGATTCCTCCCGCAAAACCTCCTCCTCCTACTCCTCCTCCCTCCATTCCGCCTCCCCCTACCCCGAGATCGGATGCCATCTCCATGGCGTCCCCGCTCACAACAATCAACTCGATGTCTTCCTCACGAGAGTTGAACCTGGATTCACCTACCACACCCGCAACCTCGCTCGCGCCGTCACTCCAGGATTCTGCCATGCCAGCCGTCGATCCCAAACTCATCCAACAACTCGACCAACAGACGAAGACGATCGGTGAACAAGTGGCGATGATCAAGACTCTCAACAAACAGCTAACGCATTGTGAGTCTGACCTACAGACCCACATGGAGGAGGTCGCCCGCCTGGAGAACTCCCTTGCCGATTCGGAAAAGAACCGTATGTGTTATTTCAGAAGGATCTTCAGGATCCCTTCTCATGATTTTTATTTTCAGTGCGAAAAGCGCGTATGCATGCTACCGAGCTGGCACGCGAGCGGGATTCGCTGAACGGCCAGATGGCGTCACTTAGAAATGAATTAGAGGAGGCGAAACGCGAAGTTACACTCGTCCGACGATCCGTGGTGGAAGAGAAACAGTCGCTAGAAAACCGACTCGACGAGGAGAGAAGAGCAAAAGAACGTGTTCGCGCTCAGCTCGACAGTCGGATGGAAGAGCTTCAGAAACGCAAATCTAAATTCGTTTGTCTGTGATCCATCGCCATTATCATTCCCCTCACTGAACGTCTTCCCCTTAATCATCGTACCCCTAACGCGCATATCCGTCGTCGTTGCACATCTTGACTTTGTTGTCCTTTCCTTCTCTATTATTTCGTATGATTTGCCAGTCTGACTTATGACCTTCCCTCTTCCCTCACTCTCGCTCCTATTTTTTTTCCTTATTGTGTCTACGCTCCTTGATGTGTTCGTTCTTGTGGATAGTTCGATACCCTTCGAAGGCGTAATTCGAGATAATACCTTGGTTGTCCTTTTCTGTTATGGCCCATTTTTCACCGACCATCACTGCATGTACGACATAGTAGACAGAGCCGGAAGAGAATCATACTCTAAGGTTTCTCCGCAGATGTTATGGCGACCATCCCTCCCCACATGCATCCCTTACCTGAGACTTTCGTTTGAGTTCGACTCGGCTCGCCCGACGTCCCTGGCTAGTAAGTAACAAATGCACCAAACCAAAAATCACGAATCCCCGTTCCGGTGAAGTGACCTATAAGAAATTTGACAAGCGCTGGCGATTCATTCCAATTGAGTATCCCGGCGGTCGGGATCTATTGGCCTACCCTCACTTCCCAGTCATCCTACTCACCGCCAGACATCCGTCTACTTAACGGAAATGATCCAGACCCAAAAGAGAACACTTCCGTGTTTTTCTATGCAGGATAAAGTACGTACCTCCCCCGATGGCCAGTGATCAGTGTAAGTACAGAACCTCTGCAGGTTTGCCTTGTAACAGGAGGTGCCCGGGGGCTCGGACTTGAGTTTGCCCGTGCTTTTATCATCTCGTAGGTCCGCCCTTCTCTTTAGCCGGGTTCTAAACCAACTAGGTGATGATTCCAGTGGGTGTACCCAGTTGGTCATCTTGGATCTTAAGCAAGTCGATGCGGACTCTGCGATCAAAGAACTTTTGGATTCCGCCCAGGAGAACGGGATCGACCCTAACGGGCTTGAGTTGATAGGTGTTGAGTGTGATGTCGCGTCCGAGGAATCGGTCAAGAATGCGTTTGATCAAACAAGCAAGAGGTTTGGGAGGGTCGATGCCGTGGTTGCATCTGCCGGTACGGTTATCCGTGGCGTGACGTCTCATGAACTCACTTCTCAAAAGGTATCGTGGAGAACTATCCTGCCCTGGAGTGAGTCGAAAGTCATTTTCCCCTCTGATGGGGAATTTGTCGTTAACTGCCTACATAGATATCCCTTCGATCGCGCGAGGAAACTCTTTGATATAAACGTCCATGGGGCTTATCTCACTGCTCGTGAAGCCGCCAAAATTATGATACCTAACGGAGGGGGAAGCATAATATTGATTGCTAGCATGAGTGCATCGGCAAGTCCCTCTCACTCCCGTGGTAAATGGTTTTGTGTGACCACAGCTCATCCAGATCATCAACGTCCCACAAGTAAGATCCACCTCCTCGCTCCATGAAGAGTGATGGATGGCCTTCAAACTTCCAGCTGCAAACGCCCTACAATGCCTCAAAAGCTGGTGCGCTTCCATGCCATAGTTTCCGAACGTTGCTACATTCACCTCCTGTAGCCGTCAGACATATGGCCACGAGCTTGGCCGTTGAGTGGGCCAAGACCGGGGTTCGGGTGAACTCCCTGAGGGAAGACCGAAATTCAACTCAATTCTCCAAACAACTGACCGACGGGGCATGACTCTAGCCCTGGCTATACTCTAACTAAGCTCACCAAAACGATTCTGGCTGGAGCACCAGAGCTCAAGGAAACTTGGGAAAGGCTTACGCCGATGGGAAGGGTAAGTTTCGGATAACTTTGCGGGAGGTTTTTTTGCTCATGCTTACGTTACTCAAGTTGGCAGAGCCCACAGATTTGACCGTAAGTATGCAGAATAACAATATAGGTGATCTCACGGGGTTACACGTTTCACTATCTATAGGGTGCCATTGTCTTCCTTGCCAGTGACGCGTCAAAATTCATGACCGGGACTGACCTCCTCATCGATGGTGGTTACTGCGCCATCTAGGCCCGGTCGTTACTTTGGTGCACGGTGGCTTTAGGAATGACCGAAATGTATTCTCACTGTTGAAAGTTGACCCCCGAACAAATATAATGGATGGTCTGTGATACCATGGCGCACCCTGGGCCGCTTCCCATCTGGGAGAGGCGGTACGGGAAACTTGATGTCACGCACCAGAATGAATTTCATCGACGGTCAGGCCACGAGAGCTGTTAAAAACTGTCAGGCACCACCTTGGACCCTGGATTACTTTACGCTGCAGCCACGTGCATGGGCGCAATCGTGGCCACCATCAAGTAGCGCAAGACCAGCACGGGATAAATTCATGTACACCCGGGAAACTATTTGGGAGACGTGTAAAGGCCCACGTTTTTCGCCCGTTTTCCACGACTACTCAGGTACACGTACCTGCTTAGGTGTCAGTGGATTGTTTAATCCGCCCCTCGAAATATGTATCATTGGAGGCTGTTGTCCATGGCGATCTCACAGCCCAATCACTCAACTTGTCCGTCTCTATCGTCTAGGGATTTCGGTATCATATCTTGGGCTTGGGCTGAACCTTCCACGGGGTTAGCCGTGCCGTCAGTGGGCTGCCCGATTAAACTTTCTCGGTTCCGGACCGGACCGATCTCCGAATCGTTCTCTCTCCTCCTGCCCGAACATCGACGATTGGAACTTCGTCATGTCCACCATATCTCGGCTGGTGAGTCTGCAGCTTATTCTGCAAACCAGTCAGCTCAAGGAGGAAAACCAGCCGTCTTTAACCGATGAATCATCATACAGCGGCAAGACTACGACCAACTCTCCCTTTGCTTCTGGCCTCACGACCCCAAACGATGAAGAACCCCGCCATAGTCTCTTCTCTCCAGTTATAGAGGATCAAACACCCAAGCAGTTGGGTAGCTTCGAATCTCAGCATCCTTTCCGGAAGCACCCACGGAGGGGGCCCCTCTTCAGGGTCGTTTCCAAGGCGAGGGAGGCGGCCAAGTCGCTCTTCGACACCCCGAAGAGACTCAGGAAGGTCTGGGAAACGTGTCGCTTCCCATAATTGCTTCTGACTAGCAAATAGCGTCGGTCAGTTGCCGTACAGGAGGACGTTATGACCCAAGCAGAACCGCAGGAGGTGCCGGAAACTTCGAGCGATACGGTGCGCCTAAAGCTAAAACTTTTGTGCTTTCTCCGAGAGCTGACGACTCTTGGATATCCTTTACAGTTCTCGTACAAGGTCAGAGGGTCGACTGAAGCGGTTCACCGTATCACCATGGAATCACCCTCCGCAGTGTCTCCCGCTCTGGTTTGCTATGATATCTCCCAAGTCATACCATGTTTTTAACCAACCGTTGTCTCAGGCATCCATGGGAAGTTTTGACTACCCCGACTCCGCGTGCACCCCTCACCTCTCCCGCCGCCCCACCTTGGCATGCAGACAAAACATCATATTGAGCTCAGCGGGGAACGAAGATACCGCCCAACCCACTCTCTGGACCATCCAGCAGCTGTTGCACGCTCTCATACTGGTCTTCTGTTTTCCCTTCTGGACTTTTGCCGTAGGAGGCTGTATATTCCTCCACCCCACCACCCATCTGGACGCTATCACATTCAGCTCTGGATTCGTACTCCCACCTCCCTCAGACATCGCACGTTTCGGATACTGGGCTGAGAATGCAATCTCTCATATGTGCACTTTCCTCGCTGGTCTGTGTTTCTTGATATGGTGGAGACTAGACCTTGGATTACCTGTCCTCGTGGTTGTTCTATGTCTCTTCTGGAAAGCTTGGTCTCATTTTGAGCTGGACAAGGACGTACCTCTGGGTGAAGATGATCGGCAAACTATCTACTTGATTTCTATGACGCACACTCTCGGAGATGGATATCGGTTTAGGGCTAGCGACGGGTCGTTTGTAGATCTCCCCCCTGGTATTAAGCTCAGCAGGGGCGTGCCGTTATAACGCAACCGAAACCAAATACGCATTAGAATTGCCTATAGTACTGTTTCCTGGACGAAGAATGCGAAGCTAGAAATCTCAGAGCATTACAACGATCCTACTGCAACGAGTCTGTTCGGAAGAGGCCGTTCGATAGAAAGGTTTGTTGACCAATGAATGTCGGTGTTGGGGAAACCTTGTTCCGCTGTGGGTGTGCGAGCATTGTTCTCTGTGTCCCGGTTGCGCTTTGGCGCCCATCGTCGAAGACCTCTTGAGGTTTAGAGATGTTCCGGCGTTCGGGAGCCGACTCCGTAGCATGAATTTTCCGATCGAAAACGTCAAAGCTGAAGCTGAAGCGCTGACGCATCGGGGTTCTATATTCCGGAAATCCGTACCCCCAGCTGCCAAACCAAACACTCTTCCGGTCAAGTGGGGCGCCAGTCCCACGCATACAGGTCCTAGATCACCGACAGCAGAGTTTGAATCGTTGCTCCAAGGAATAGACCGACCAGCGTTGGAGGCCACAGATTGAACAAAATCTTCCCCAGCCCTCAACTTCTTCTGGCGTCCTGTAACTCCGGGTTTCCCGTTAGCGGTTTCCTTACTTCCCCTCTTTTCGTCCCCCTCCAAGAGGCCCGGGTCGGTGCCTCTATAGGGTTGTCATCCAAGCTGGAAGAAGTGAAGCAAGAGTATGCGGGGCGACTACGGGAGGACTGACCGGGGTCGAACTTCATATAATTCCTAGCTCCTAAGCTCGGGGAAGCGTGACTGAGGAAATGAGATGTAGGTGTATGGGAAGATATTTCCGGCAGACCGTCGGCCGCCCTCTTTGCAACAGGGTCGGGCATGTATAGGCAGTCAAAGCCGATCCGAAAACACCGAAAGCAGGTGTTATGGCCAGAACACATTTTCCTTCGAAAGCGACAGTATTCGCACTGTATCCGTTGGTTGCGATTGGGATGGCGGTGGTCGTTGTCATGGCGCAAGAGATCCTCCAGGTTGGGGGAATACGGTAGATCCAATGCAGACCGCGCGTTGTTCCTCTAAGAATGGGGAAAGAAAGGAGGAACGGGGGATGCACGAGAAAAACGATCGAGCTTGAACCGAATCTGGGACCAAGGCCCGTTGTTCCCATCAGAACCTGAGGAAATTGCACCCGGAGCAGGAGTTCGAGGTGGTCCACTAGAACTGTGCTCCTGATCTCCGAGCAGGAAATCAGGGTCTTCGTCATCCTTCCCCGAGATCAGGTTGGGGCCCAGTTGGAGAATGAAACCCGTTCTGGAAACGCGAAACGTCGGACGATGACCCTTTCAAGAATAGCGCAAGATCTAGAACGTGCTCATATTTGTTTCCGCCTACGTGTTGCGCCGGCTTGAGGATGCGAACGTTCACCCCTTGCTGCCGCTTGTAGATTGGTTAGAGGCGTGGCCCCGTTGCTTGTGAGATGGGGAACCTTTCTCCCATCTAGTAGAATATGCAACGTCGACAAACTAGGGGTTAAGGGCAGAATCAAGAAAGAGGATACCGGAAACTGCCAAGGGAGTCACTGCCCACATAATTACATTCCCAGGCCAGCACTACCGTTGTGATCGACTCGGATATATAGGCGGATCGGCGTGAACCAAATTAGGGGGTATAACGTCTGTATTTATCCATTATCTCGTGTCCTGCACACGACAATCAAGAGGGTTATTCTTAGAGGAGTTTAACGTAGGTTATCTCTACGGCCCCGCCTTCCCCAGTTATTTCCACTCACCCCGGATTTGGGCTGCACTACGATACAGGTGTAGCGACAGCTAGAAGTCATTTCAGCCACTACTGACAATGTCCACTACCGATGATGGTATCCAAGGCTTTGTGTAGGTGACTTGTGGCACGGGAGGGCGCGCACCATTCAACGACCAAGAAAAATTGCCCCAGACCGCCAACTACCTATACACCTAGCATGAAATAGGGCCCAGGGGCATCGACAAAAGCAGCTCAACTTAGATGAAAGGAAGGCGACCGAACGGGCTCAGGGCCTATACATAGATGATGTGTAATTTATAATGAGATACCGTGCGCCTACTGAGATGTTGCCGCTGATACACAGAACGGCGTCTCGACCGGGCTACGCCGTTCTGATGGTAGGTTTGCGGCGGGGATACGACGAGAACTACCACCCGAGCAGGGGCGCTGGATGATATTGATTGCCTGTGCACTTGAGTCTCAGACCACCATGGGAAGCGTGCGTGACCACACCTCGATCACGGGGTTCAATTGAGTAGGACAACGTGAGAAACTCAAGTCTATCCTCAAGACACAGGAGATAAAACAGTCGTCAGAGGGATATCCCCATTGGTGGGTAACACGGTGTCTTCGTCGGACATTGCAGCGAATTGCACACGATACGAGTGTTTCCATGTATGGAACGTCGGATTCGAGGTTTGCGTCACGCTCGTGAGCGACCACCCAACCTTTGAGCTGTCCGCCGCTTTCTTCAAAGAAAGCATCAGTCGACCTATCATCACGGGGAGGTACCTGTGGGTGAAATCGCTTTCGTGAGCGTCTCCGTAGGGCGTCCGCCGGACGCTACCAGCACGCACACGTTATTTCCACTGGGCAAGGATGTGAGAGGGAAAACGATGAGCGTATGTCCATTGATAGAAATCAAACCTAGCGCTTACACAGCAGGCAAGAGCTGAAGATTTGGCTGGAAAATCCTCAGCATTGTTCCTACACCGATAATAGAGATGTTTACCCTTGCCAATAGTAGTGTCATCTCGAGCACAAAGTGAGATGTGAAGATAACCAAGAAGTATACGGTTGCGTCTTGAACAATCGTCCGAAGGATACCTGGCATTCTGAAGCCTCTGATCCCAGACTCGGCGGCGAGAATAATAATCACCAGAAACGCCGAAATGTCTGTTGTTACTCGAGTGAATTGGGATGGAACTCTTCTGAAAAGAAAAAAAGCGAACCGTAAAAGAGCGAGATGGCCGTGTAGGCAATTTCCACCTTCCGATGTCTGGTGAAGACACAGAATTGGTATGCCGTGAGGGGAATAGGAGGAAGCAGTTGCGCTTAATCGCCGACAGACGCAGGCCATCAGTATCAATAATCACCGTCCAGAGAACAAATGCCCACAGAGATGGATGCCGTACCTGGAGCGCTCGCTGCCAATGCTATCATGTATATCCCCAACGCAAACTGAGGGACAGTTATGCACACGAAGAGACCTGCGATAAGAGTGTTCTTCATCGTAATGGCGTATATCCTGTAGCCCCGCGAACATAAAGCGGATTAGGTGAGGACCAGTCAGAGACAGAACAATCTCGTACCTCGCGTTCAAGATGATCTGGGCAATCAACGTGCACCAAACGAAGAAAGTGATTTCAATGAACGCAGTCTTCGTGCACCTGTCAACATCAAATAAATCCGACGATAGACCAGACAATGGATGTCGCGGGAAGTGAGCGTGAGCGCCCATTAATCATTGATTTGGCATTCAAACCCACATCTGTAGTGGTGATGAAGGCCTGTCAGATGGGTTCAACGGCTAAACAAAAAGCCGGACTCCTCACCTCATAGGTGTATGCCCACGAATGATTTGCTGTGATGGAGTCCCTTAGATAGGTGAGGAGGGTTTAGTGTCGGCTGGAGCACGTACACACGGCGATCCATATGGTGTACACCATTGGCAGGTACCTATTCTGCGCGGGGATGAGTTTAGAGCCGGGGGATCTCGAGATGGGGCCACGGTACACACCAGAAAGAATATAGCGAAGACTTGACGTGGTTCAATATGGTGAATGGAACATTGGACCCGGGATAACGTACCCCATGACTTCCTTCCCTTCCACGCATAACGCACCTAGACGAAGTCAACAGGGACGCTCCTCATGCAAAAATAAAGACAAACCTCGTCCTCCAGGGTGAGAAAGTAGTCATAGAACAGGAGACTCGTGAGTGCTACGGAATAGTACTGCGAAACCGGATTTTAATCAAACTTGAAACTCGAACATAGTCCGGAACTGTAGCCTACCTTGGTCGAAGTGCTAATCGTAGTCTGATCAGCAGGGGACCCTGCCACAGAGGAAGAATAGAGGGAACGTACAAGTCGTGTCCACCCTGGATGAGGTCACGCAGTGCCGATGACATGGGGGTTCTGGACAACTAGCGGGGGCAGAACGCGGACGGGGAAGGAAGGGTGGTAAACGAGCACCTGTAGTCAAGTCTGCATTTTATGTGTTGCATCGTACAACGCTGCAGCATCTACGGATCTAAATTCAGGGAGGTTAAGGAACGGAATGGAAGCGGATCCCTTGAACCGAGAGATCCTATCTCCTAACCTGGTTCCAGAATGAGAAATTACAATCGATCGGGCCGCGCTGAATTTCATGATCGGGGTTCAAATTTACAAGCCCGCCCCGCACGGGACTTAGAAGGGATGGATAAAGAAATGCACCCTCGGTGTTTGCGAGACGGTACTATGATATTGTACAGATCCAGTTCTGTTAAATTACACGGAGCCAGAACGGAAAGGAAGTAGGAATTCTCGTGATACCACTAGAACGAGTTCTTCGCTGAACTATTGGGAATAGGAGACGTGCGTCAAACAAAGGTGTTGGCCCCGCCGCCTTCGCTCGTGTCGTCGAGCCTCCTCGTTTGTTTCGCCCACCGTAAGCCACAGGCGTTGCAAAGCGTCTTTGGTCCGAGCGGACCCTGCATGACAAATTCTATCGGATGACCAGGTAACAACTTGAAGTGAAGACGAACCTTTCTCCATTCGGGGGAGTCGGTCCTACCACACGTCACACAAACCCTCTGTGAGGTCGATGGAACTTGTTTCTTGGTCTGGAATGCACGGCGTTAGGCAACGACACCACGTCCGAACATCGAATACTTCACGACGCACTTTTTTCTTGACAGGCTCGTCCTGATCGGCTTCCTGAAAACCAGTCGCATCAAAGTTCCGCGTGCCGGGACCGGGATTTGTTGTTGTTGGTGGTTCCGGGTGATCCGGTAACGTTGATGGCTGTGGATCAATGGGGAACCGCGCTGGGACGGATGACGTAGTAGATGACGAATTGCCGCTAAACACTGATGGTAGGGTCGAGGCCGTCAATGCGGGGGCTGCTGAGGTTGAAGGTGTCTGGATGAATAGTGTCGTTTGAGCCCTGAGCTCGTGTATGCGATGTTGTAACCGCTCGTTCTCCATCTTCAGCTCGAGGAACGTGTTCAACCTCGGTGCCCATGCCGCATATGAGCGAAGAGCAATATGGCCAGGTCTCAGAACGGGGAACTCACATTGCTGTATTCCTGCTCGGGTACGTCTTGGCAGTTGCGAAGAAGCACTTGCACGAGTCGTCACCCTCTATAAAGTGGGGATATCCATTTATTTCGAACAGCACCTCCGTTGCCCTTGACGCGGATTCAGATGCACTGGTGGAGGCGGGTGGTGACGGGGCTTCAGGTTTTGCCTGCATTCTGACGTAGGACCGCATCTCCGAATTTTCCCTGATGGATTGCTCAAAGTTCTTCTTAAAGTTTTCACGGTCATCGACTAACGAACGATCCGGGGGCGAATGTCAAAGGAGTCAAACATCGCACTGGGCACACCCACGTACCATTTACCAGGTCAAGGAATTCGGTATCAATCAAATCCTCATCCCTCCATCCGAGAAGTTCTTTGACGGCTGCGCTGCAGTAGAGGATTTGACATTGAGTCGAGAGTATGAGGATGATGGCTTCGGTCAGTTCAGTGATAAGTAGGTCGGCCCAACGTTTCCGTTTAGTAAACTCGAACGTGGGTAGAGACGAAGGGGAGGGGGGATATATCTGGGAAGACGTCTGCGCTTGCATGGAGATCGCGGATGCGGACGAAGATTTAGGTCCATCTTCCACCATCGCTGGTTAAATGTCAAATATGCCGTCGGGGTTGTTTCCCACGGCCGCTCATCCTCAGGAAATACTGTATATCACGTGCAACACTGCTGCCGGGGTTGTTCTAAACGACGACCGCGGCATAAACCTACTAGTCTTTTAAACAGTTAGACCAGGGTATCTTGTACCCCTCTCATCGGTGGCTGGGACACAACCAGACTGCGCTGCTCCGTTCTTCGTTGATCACAATTCATCAGCATTAGCATTCAACCGGAAACTACATGAGATACATCGGGGAGAGTAACGTCTATAATTATCGTAGAAGAAATCTTGCGCTATGGGCTGAGATAAATGGTGGACATCATGAGGACGGCTGTATCTCATCCCGATGCAGATCCGGGTGGGGTGGCCGAACTTGATGATCCCGTGAACCACGGGTGGTGTAAAAAAACTGACACACCTGGTCGATGGAGCGGGTCGAGCATGAAGATCTGCAGAAGTAACGTAATCAACCCGAGTGTGTCGTCAACCGTTTAGATAGATCAGACCCTCTGATCGAGGGAGGTATCGCAAGTGCCGAAGGAATATGACGTGCCTGGGAAACCCAATGATTGGACCTCTTCCTGAGGAATGAATAGGCTCGCTAAGTGCGGAGGTTCGTCCCCAAAACAATCGTTTTCATTGTCTTCAGTTCACGAAGTGCCCTCGTGCATTGTACATCAGAGAGCCTGATGTGGCCAGCTCGTAGATCTTTTCGTGATTTCAGTCTGATACTGTCGCGCCAATTTCGTAGGGCCGTACTAGACACGCCACAGACCGAACGTCTATTCGCGTTCCGTATTAAATTCTGAGCAACGTAGGGAGACCATTGAAGATGGCTTCTTGCGCCCGCACTTGTAACGGAGTATGGATGTTTCGGAGCACATCGTCGCTGAGGAATGCTACGGGAACTTAGTGCTCGGCGACACGATTTGGACCACAATGACGAACCTTCTCCCATATCGATTATCCTTAGCCCATGTCCTCTAGTTTCATACACTCTAGCAGACTCCCGGGAGGAACTAGATATCTGGGGAAGAAATCGGTCTGATGCAGCCCGTCCCGAGGAATCATTGGTACACGGCACAGCAAGCCCAAGATCATCATCACATTTTGTTCGGATTTTCCGTCGAGATCGGGAATCTCAAATGTAATGTTTCCTTTGTGCGAGACGCCAGACGCAACTTGACCGTATGAGAGATTTGATCGCCTGTTGGGTTACGGTTGGCTTGTCGTCGAACATGGCCCCAAGATGAAGCCCAGTAATTTGCAACATCAACGCATCGTGTTCTCCGCTCACGCCTTGCACCTTGAAATGATCTAAGAGAACGAGGGACGCGATCAGATCCAGAACGCGCCCCAGATCGGGACACAAGCTAATGATGAATCTTGATCTTCCTGTCCCTGCCGGTGAGTTCAGCCGCGGCGAACTTGAGGGCGTACGGACTGCACGAGAGAGGTATCGTCGGTGACCGGACCTCGCTTTCAATGAGGGGTGGTTGCTGAATGGTAAATTAAGATCGGTGACCATAATAACTCACGTTTGAGCCGTTGATTGGAGGTCGCGTGGAGCCAAACAATGGAGTAGGTACAGAATCCAAGCTTTAGCTTATGGATACCCTGTACTTCTGGCAATAGACGTCCCCGAGATGCACTGGGTGGTATCCTCCAGGTCAATACCGATGCGGGCTCGAAAATCGACGGGCGGGTGAAGAGGAATGTTCGCCGGTTTTCTGAGTTGAAATACGCTGAACTACGGGCGCGCCTGGTGCAGACGCACACTCCAGTTGGCGCAAAAACCTGAGAGAGTCTGATCGCTAGCAGCGATGGATAGGACAACGGGGTGATGTTGTGAGGGAAGGGAAGAAAGGTGGTATCCTACGGTATCGCTATCGACGAGAGAATATATACTGCAGAAAATCAACATGACGTAGTAGTACCAGGGTCCATATGACGTAGTAATCCAGTGTGGGATTACATTGACCTCCCAAAATATCCCAAGAGTTACCGGTTTGCCCATCTCCCCGCACCTGGGTACCTGCGAAATTACGTCGCCATTATGAATGGCTTTGGTGTTAACCTCGAAACGCGTGGTCACTGGTTCCGGCTGCATCTCATGTTATGGTGAGCCACTCCCGGGCACCGCGTCTCATTCCAATCAGCCTCGCCGTTCAACGTTCAACGTTCAACGTTCAGTACTGTGCCCAGCGCTTCATACTCTGTAGGGAACTGTGTCATAAAACCACAAAAGGCTCGACGCCGTCCACACCTGTGGATAGGTCTCATCACACTACCGCGTTGGCGTCGGCTGATATAACGGTGGGACGTTTCCGCGCGTTTGCTGTCCACATCAATCTACGTCGGCGGGGACATTCCGCGAGCCATTGAAACACACCCCATTTTCACCGTCACCAGGCAGGGCAACAGAGAGAAAAAGGTGGTAGATACACCTAAGGTTATAACAATGGCGATGTCCTGCCGAGTTCCATCCCGGGCATTCTGTTCTTACAGGTAAACCCCGTCGCACGTTTTCCTCTCGCCAAGACGTTCCACATTTCTGTCCTCATCCCGTTCGGTTTGTCTTTTGAGTTCACTCTATATCTCACGATATGACTCCCCTTTGGCGCCGATATTTAGGTTGGGATATGTTCTTTTCCCTTCCTTAGAATTGGGTATGTGTATGTCTAAAGCGTCTCATCATCCGACCTTGCATGTGGCGCAAGGAAGGAGTTGTTGGATAGGCCAGAACCATGCAAGTCTGCTATATAGTAATGCGTGGGCGTAGGGCACGAAACTGCTGACTCCACTGTACACGCCGCACCGGGTGCGCTAGGCTACGGAGAAAAATAATCATTATCGCCGACTCCGCATCGGCCTCTCTTTCTCCTCTTTGTCTTCGTCCATAACATTGCTCCATCCCGTCCCCTTCCCCTTCGACGGAGCGGATTCATCTTCTCCATCCACCGTACTCTCCCCTCGTGCTTTACCTTTACCTTTTGCCTTGGCACTTGCCTTTCGTTCGGCTGCGGTTCTCTCCTTCCCCTTCATCCTTGTCTGCGGGGGCCGGGTGCTCCCTCCAGCTTCAACGTCTTCTCCGTCCTCATCTTCATGATACACCACCTCATCCCCATCCTCGTCCTCATTGTCATCTGTCCTCCTCCTCGCCCTCGTGTGTTTGTCTTGACCATCCACGAACGCTCCTTCACCGACCTTCTTCAATTTGCCCTCCGAACCCCCACTCCAGGGTGTGTTGCATGTGGGACAAGTTTGTCTAGCTCGCTTGTATGTCATGTAGCAGTGACTACGAAACGTCCCCTCACAGTTTCAGGTATAGCGCCTGATCCCGCGGAAAATGTCTCGTGGCATACGGTACAATGCAGGATATCGTTTGGGAAGGTGTTTGTGATGTATGTCTGAAGTTCTACAGTGGAACGGGTTGTGAGGGAGTACCTTCCCTTCCTGTATGAGAATTAAAGGGTCAGCCCGCGGTTGGAATAATTGCGGCAATTGATTGGAGTACGGGCTCGCTCTTGTATAGCCATCCTCGAGCAGCGAAAGTGCTCAACACGCGCTCCGCATGGGTCTTCGTGAAGGTTATCTTGAGAGAATGGCTTTCACGAAGGGCTGGCAGTAGGATGAATTTGGCGCTGTGACGATCATTTCGACCTGGATTCGCGGTAGATATACCGAAGGGAGATCAAGAGGAGGATGGAATAGAGACGCACGAGAACTTTGAAATCTGCCAACTCTGCAGGTGAATAATCCGAAGCCACTCGCGCGATCTCATCGTCCTTCCGGTTCGCCTGGGCGGCAAGCACATAAATCCCTCGACACGGAGGAACTTGAAGACGGATGGCCACGCGAACGAACTAATATGTAGACTTCGTTCCGTGGGCCCGCCCACGAAAGGGACAATCTCTAAATCGAGTTTATCCAAAGACACGTTGAGATTGATCACAAACGTGTCGAGGGAGTCGACGTTATCCGGGATTCGGATTCAAGTCCCCTTTTGCAGCTGCGCGACACTAGATCCCATCCGCCGCGAATAGGGTGTGAGGACGGACTCTTGACGGCTTCTGCGCATTTCTTCAGGAGAATCCTGGCGAGAGCTTTCGTTACGACCCTTCGGGACATGATTAGCAGAGAGGCAAATCGCCACGAGACGCGACTCGGCCACAGGTCGCGTGACTTGAGTCGGACCGGGTGCACATTTACTTGTAGGGTTCGTTATCGAAATGGGAGCTGACCGCGATATTTGCGCGAACTGACGAGAGAGGAAAAATACAAGGATCATGATAAGGTCTCAGTAGCGATGCAGAACAAGTGATCGTGTTCTGCTTATGGTTTTGGTACCCTCAACGTTTTGCTCACCATCGCCGCTGCCCAAGCTGCAAAAACAAAACTAACGACATGCACGTCTCCATCTCCACCTGGTTTTCCCAAGAGCGTGATCTGACCCAAAGGGACGCCTTGAGTGTCGACCGTCCATCCCATCCACTGCCAGTGGGATAACATGCTGACGAGGATAAGGGAAGATGGGATGGGGAGTCCTTCAAAATAATTTGACTTCCCCGAGGCGTTTTTTGGGATGAGGGCGACGGTGGCGTTGAACCTCGCGAGTCGTGCGAGCCCGCAGCAGACGAAACCTGTCAGGATGACGGTGTCCAACCACGTCCGTAGCCCAATCACGAAGGCTAAAAGACTAGGTGCGACACCGAAGGATATCTAGAAAGAGGATCAATGAGTAGAGAATGACATCACGAGTGAACATGCATACCAGGTCTGCAAGACTATCCAACTCCTGACCCAACATACTGCTCGCCTTCCTCCACCGTGCAATCTTTCCGTCGAACAAATCAAACATGCATCCTGCGAGCGGGAGCCAGAGAGCGGTCCAGAGATAATTTGGGTCTTTTGTCACGAGATACTTGGCCGAAGAGAAGATGGAAAATGCACCGCAGACACCATTCATGATCGTTACGAGGTCTGCGAGATGGAAATTCCTGTTCGAAACCAACTCTTGTTAGCGAAGACCTCAGACCTCGTCTGGTGAGGGTCTCGCGAATCGCCATTGACGAACCTGACAAGGGAGAAGTGGCCGTCCGTGTCATTGTATTGTCGTAGGGCATGAGCTTTCGCCTCATCCACCACAGGTTCTGTGTCCGAGTTGGGTTTTTTTCTTTGTTGGGTCATTTCGTGTCTTGTCGTGAAAGGTACACAAGATGGGGGTGGTAGATGAAGGAATATTATGCGGAGTATGAACCGATCACGACCTTGCCCTAGCCCTCGGCCATTACCACATCCTCACCACTCTCCTCCTTCGTCCGAGCCTTCTCAAACTCCCGACTCTTCGCGGCATATAGGTTTGGGTGAGTGACGCTCTCCCCGTCCAATCCCGCCCCCTTCTTCACCCCATGCGAAATCTCCCATACCCGTGTACATGCAACGTGGTAGTGTTGTCCCTTAACGAGATGCAAGATTTCGCCCATATCCTGCGAGCCCACGTTGTACATCGACATCAAGGCTGTCTGCAGATTCTCCGGCGCAAATGTTACGAACGGACACCCGTGGCATTCCATATCCTTCTGTCCTCGTTCCATGATGATCTGCATGCATCTGCACAGCAACAACCCGTCGTCGTCAGTCGGCAAGATCCCGTCCACGAAGCACTACTCACGTTTTAGCCGGGTAATTAGCTCGTTTCCCTTCCAGGCCAAACGAGTGTCGTATATTGTACTTGTACTCTTTATTGAACTTGTCGTCTGTGATCTTGCTGAAGGACTTGCGCCAAAATATGAGCGCCTCCTCGATCGGTAAACCGAGGACCTGGATGGTTTCCCCGTCAACCATGAGTTGAGCCTAACCGATTCGTTACGTACCTTGAGGAAGAGGCCGTACTCCAAACGGCTGAAATGCGGCAGGTGCCTTCGTTTCCGTAACTCTTCATGTTGGTATCGCATACACAGGGGGAAGTGTTTGCGAGCCATCTCATCGATCATATCTGCCGTCACTCCACCAGCGGTGGTTGCGGTTGAAGAACCCCAGTCGAAGTTCGCCCCAGACAAAAAGCCTTGGGACAAGTTATTCAACAGTGGGATGATTCGGGTATCTTCGTCCAGCCGTGGTAAAGCCTTGGCCGTGGCCTGTAAACAACTTTTAAAACCTGCACAGTCATGAGGGGTAGTGTCAAACCTCTAGCGCATGCTCCAAGGTCGTTTGGAACTCATGAAACACCAGGGCGGATTGTTCAGTCGCTGGCACGTACGCCCAACCTCCCTTAAGGACCACTCTCCGCTTCTCCACGAGATCTGGGATGCGTGTCCACTTGACCTGGATACCTACCGATAAGCCATCGGAGGCGCGAATGCGTTCAAGTAGCCAGCATACCTTAAGAAACCCGCTGAAATCAGTATTCCCCTCCGGACCTCCGATGAGCATATTGAGTTTATCCTGCGACGCGACCCCTTCTTCACGTGTTATCTGTGTTGCGTCAGTGGTGAACTCTCCGGAAAGACATTTTGACAGACCCCGGACCAATCAAACTTCATGGATTCCAGGAACCGCTGTCGCTCCTGCGTGTCGTCAACATCGTATCGCACACGGAAGAGTGCGGTCTCAGCCTTGACAAAGCGTTTTCTGAGTTCCTCCCTGCCAGGTTCAGAGGGCCGACAACCTTTTAGTACCCGGGGACACCCAGAAACTATGAAATTGAAGGGAACATCCGCTTACGACCGACAAAATGCCAACCTCAAGACGAAATGCCCAATGTGGTCTTTCCGCCTCTGCCCATCCAAATCGACGCCCCCCGCGGTATTGCTGCTAAGCGGGAGGTACTTCACACACTGATCCCCCACAACCCTCCTCAGCTCTTCCGCTGGTCGGTTTCGAGCCCAGGAGGATTCAATTTCTCCCAGCACTCGCAATCGGTCGATGGCAAACAGTTCGAACTCTTCGATTGTCACGTCGCCCAAGGGTGGTTTCCCATAGCTTGGTGTCATAGTTATCCGGAGTATCGAAATGGATAAGGAGAAGGCTCAAGTCGAAAATGTCAAGAAGGGCTCACAAGTTGAGACGGAATGGATACTTGAGCGTAGAATGTCTCGAGACCTCGCCTGCGCCCGATCCAGTATCGTCTCTAATATTGCTTTTGAACATTGTCGAGAAGTGAATGAAACACCGATCGTCACGGACAAGTCGCGGGTGTCACGTGACTGCATTGCGCGTGCCCGGCCCGGGGGCCGCAGGTTCCGGGCACAATGACAGACTCACAATGCCAATGAGCAACGCCCGGAAAGCTCGGATTAGGATTTAAAATAAAAAAAGCTCATATCAAGCATTATTCAGCATTGCCCGATAAGTTCGTGAGTAACCAGGACGTTGCCGGGCGAGCAGAGCGAGCCCGTACTAGCCATATACACTGAACAAAGGTCACGAATCGATACGCAGAAACTCCTACGGGTCAATAGGTCAAGACTAGTCGTTGCTTGAGCTGTTGTCATTGCCCGAGCTGTTAGATCCTGACCCAGTCGATCCCTGTCTCCAGTCATTGCGAATGATGTCCGATGCCTATTCAGCGAGCACGTAAACCGGTGCTTGAATTTCAAGAAACGCGTCAGCAAATGGGGGGTCGCGGACGGGGGGGGGGGGGGGTTGCAGGGGCAGCGAAAGCGATAGGGAAGACCGAAACGTCGACGACACGGACATTTCCCAATCTGTAGTATACCTTGAGTTTTGCGTCAACGACACCTCCTTTGTCAATAGCACAGCCAAGGTATTACCGGGATGGAACTCCGTTTCGATAGCATTGAGAAGGAACGCCTCGATAGCCCCATCGACAGTGACGTCTGGCCCGGGCGAAACTTCCTCGGTAAGGACTTCGCTGAGTGGAAGGGATTGGCCAATACTCCTGACCAACTTGATACCCCGCGCAGAGACACCAGGTCAGCAAAGTGGGAAAAATACTAGGGGTCAATGGCAGGATCGTCAAATGGATCGCTCGAGTTGATGTAAACCCGACCTTGACTGAGAGGATGCTGGAGGGCTACTTGGATAACGAGGGTCTGCTTTTCAGTAGAGGAAGTACCAGTGGCCCACAACAAGACTTAAAGATGCCCAACGCCGCTCAAAAATAATTTCTCTGCAGTAGTCCTGTAAATAGTAATATCATATCCGCGAGTCATAGAAGGGTGCCATTAGCTGGGGTTCATTGTTGCTCAGTATCTGAGAACTTCCACATCGTGTGGACCGGCGAAACTGGGGACGTCGAGGTAACAAGTACCAGTATGTGGTGGGGTTGAAGTATGTGGGGCTGCTGTCCTTCCCGCACCCCATAGCCTTTTGGAAGGTTGGCCGGGTTTCGAGCGAAACGGCCGAGGCACCGGGTTCTAGATGCGCGGATTGGAGACAATATCCACGCCCCGACGCAACTGTCGGGGTCCTGACAGTTCCCTTAAAAGGCTCTCGATGTTTGTCTAGGTGCAAGTGTATACGGTGTAGCCTTATATACGGATAGTCACCCACTTACATTCCAACCGTTCTAGTCTAAAATATTCCAAGATAACGCCAGATAGAACGAAAAAAGTTTTCATGGCCTCGACGAAATCTTCCTTTTCCTTGGGGAACGCCGCTGTAACTCGGCCAACTTCTTTGCAGTATCTCCCTCTTCGAATAACTCCTCGATAAATACGTCTGGGAACGACTTGTCCTGGGGACCTGCACCCGGCGTAGTACGAAAGGCAGTTTGGTGTCGATGATGAGAGAGGAGATAAAGATCTACATGTCGTTCCATGTGCAACAAACAAGTTTCCGTGTCGTCGGTGGCCGAAAAAGTAGGGAAAGCAAGAGGCATCCCAAGGGAAACAGGAGAAACCTGGGAGGCCGAGATGTTCACACTGCCTGTAAGTCGTGCATCGGTTCTGTTGGGTGAAGCCGGCAGTTCGTTAGCTGGGGTAATGGGTAACGAATCTGTCCCTGACGATCGGGAGGTCGAACGAGACGCCAAGGCGGAGGTGAATGGAGTCGTAGCCAGAGAAGACACAACCCTGGTCTGCTTGTAGAAATATGTCTGAGGCTGTAAGGGGGGAACTACGAAATGGGCGGTGTGCTTCTGGATCTCGTTGTCGGCGTATTCTCGCAAGGCATTCTCGAGGGTTTTCCGTTCCTCGTCTGAGCCTGGATTTTTACGGGGACTTTTTACAGTAGCCACGAGGTCGCTTGAAAAGGCTGTGAGCTGGATCAACAGGTGACAGAGTTCGGACAGACTTACGCCTCCTGTGTTAAACTTGGGTATGGCCCGCCAGCAACCGCACCTGGCCAATGGAATTCAGACTCCACTCTGGAGGTCTCGTAAGTGGTCTCCAGCTTACTTGTTCCGTGGGGCAAAGTACTGGGGATTGGGGTTGGTGGAAGCATGGTAACCTGCCGCTTCGTTACAGCGGTTTGGTAGTGGGAACTTGACAAGCCTCCTGCAGATGAGGTACCCAGCGGGGGGCAAACAGGCAAGATGGTCGGGTACTCCTCCAAAGATGACCGAGCATACTCAGAAACAGCGTGAAGTGGGTGGGTGTCTGGGCGGCAATGCAGGATAACCAGTTCTTCGTGAGTCTCCAGCACGGTAGGGTCTTCGGAGGCAGAAACGGCCAAGGGGGATTCCGAAGGCAGACCAGATTCTCCCTCCTTAACGTGGCACCGAGTACATGATGAGAGGACCCTCGAGCATCGGCCTCCTTCAGCAACGCAGTTTTCGCAGCGGCTAGCAGATTTCTCCTCACGCAGGGGCCGATCAAAAGAGACAGAGGGAGGGATCCGATAAGCCGTGGCAAAAGCACTGGAAACCAGAGTCGTTGGGCGCGAGTTGTATGGACCGGTCGTCCAAGAAGGCCGCTCGAGTTTGGTTCTAGCAGCCCCTATTGCCAGATCTGAGCCAGAGAGTGAAGGTATGGGAACTTGAAGGAGACTTTCGATCTGGTCGACTGCTGCACCAAGCCAATCTTGAATTCGCCCCGGGCAAGACAGAAGAGTACGCCCTGTGTCCATCCGATGTATGCGGGGTTGAGGATGTGGGTGAAAAGGAGATGAGACCGGCTTGATCGGGAAATACCACTTCAAAAGCTGAATGCTAATTTCCAAACACGTCCAAACAACGATGGCACGAAACCGATGAACTCGACGCCCATGGAGGCAATAAATTGGCATGCGAGTGGATCAGTTCGCGCGAGCTCTTCAGAACGCGGGCTGCACTCAACTCTTTCCTACTACTTGACCTCCGCACCGACAGACATCAGCAAAACCCCCACCCCGGTAGCGTCACCCGAGCTTCTGTCGGAAAAACCGAAAGTGAATTATAATTGATTATGATGATACATTTTGATTACAATCTGTTATAATTCGTTCGTAATCATCAAAATTGGCTTATAATTCCGTTTTAATACGTTATAATTCCATTATAATTCGTTATAATGTGTTATAATCCCACGCTTGTCTAATAATTTCCCAGGGATTTTTCCGACATTCACCGAGGCCCCCGACGTTGGTAAGGGGTAGAGAAGGCCTCAGCTTTATGTTTTGTTGACAAAAAACTGAATAGAATTTGCCAAGTGGTCGGGTAGCACTACGTAGGAGGTGTGTTGGCTTGCTGATGACGAGACGTCGGCAGACTTCAATCGGTTGTTTGGGCCGGTACCGAAGCCGGGAAGAAAAGGAAACTTCCCAGTCGAGGTTCACTCTTCCCGGGGTCGAAGTGACGCCAGGTCTTTGTCTCCTACGCTCTGGGCTGCAGTCCGGATCTGGAACTAGAAATGGCATCGCGAGGTGAAGTTCGCAATAGGTCCGGAAATTGTGTGGTTTGAAGCGGGATGTTCTTCCATCTCCCATCAGCTAGGAGCGATCGTGGGGAATTTGCGTGACCTTACCTTTGACAACCGATTGTGGGATTGAGCTGCCTCTGTTCAGAACGTAGTCAGATGACCCCTCGTCGACGACATGGGTGAGTCCAGATAGCGGTAGCGGTGTGGAGGGTGTATCTTGACTAAGAGTGGCCGGGAACGCCACGCGAAGGGTGACATGCCCACGAGCAGCGGCAGCCCGTACTATCGCACTTTTCGGGCTCCGGGTATCTGTCCTTATGGTGGACACAGTGTTCGAGATAATGGTTCGTAAAGTCTGGGTTCCGTTTGACGGTGTGGATGTCTGGTGCCCGCCACGCTGTGCCTTCCAATAAGTCGGGGCGTGGAGGACAGACTGCATGAAAACTCCAATATCAATGAATGCGGTATGGGTCCCCTAAATCGTCGGCGGGGCCTCCATCGGCCACCAAGCGGGTGGTAGATCCGAGCACGGCCATGGATGAAGGTTGCCCGACGCACTGAATGTTCACGAGTCACCTCCAACGCCTAGGGAGGGACAATCAGTCGGAGTGCTGCCGCTTTCCCTACCACCCGGCGCTGAAGCTCGTCGGTGCCATCACGTAGCTGTGTGGTACCGAGATGACGTCTGTCACCTTCCGACCACGCAGCCTGAGTCGGAGTCCGATCAACAAAAAACGAGGAACCGAATGTATGGACGCTGAGGGGAGCTGCGGCGACTCCTGCTGACAGACCGTCCGCCAAGCCTATGGATATGATCCAAATCCTAATTGTCGTGCCAGATGGGCAAGAAATCATGCGAGATGACGAGTTTACATACTGATACGATCAGTTGAACTCGGAAGGCACGGTTGCTTCGCCGGCCTGGTCAAGGTTAGGATTTGTCTTCCCGCTCCCAAGGATGAAAATTTAGTGTTTGATCCACCTCAGGAACATCGGACCGTCGGAGCGCGCCCACTGGAACCTACGTCGTCACATTGTAAAAGATCCAAATGTATTGCGAAAACGCACTCAGCAGTCAGGCATTCGTTCACGAGAAAGGATTCAGGAAACATGTGATTACGAATGACTAAGATGTGCGTTTGTGCGGTCCAGAGCGGTAGAATGAACGGGTATGATGTGTGAAGAACTGGATCGACATTAAGAGAGACTAGTGCCACGGACCCGGTTAACACGATGAGAAAAGAGTAGGGAAGCGAGGCCACACAGAAAAGCAGAAGGATAAAACCGAGATCCTGGTTGTAACGTAAAGGTGAGAAAACGAAGTGACAACATGAACTGTTATGCAAGAGTTCCCATGACATGATTCATGAGAGGCGGTGAGAAACAGGGGGAGGGCATAGGAAAGTATTCGTAACGAGTCGTTCCGACCATGTTAAACCGATTAGGCAGCGGCAACAACAGGGGCAGGGGTGGCTTCAATCTTGGGAGGCTCGTTGGTCTCCTTGATCTCCTCCTTCTTGGATTGTTCGACCGCCGCGGGAGTGGAATCAGCAGCAGGATTCTCAAGGGGAGCAACAGGAGTGGGCTCCTCAATCTTTGGGGGAGCCTCGTCGACCTTGGCGGGGTGGTTGGGCTCCTTGGGCTTCGACTTGAAAAACTCGCCGACACGAGAGGACAAACGACGACCGATCTTGACAGGAGACCTGAGGATCCTCTCGTCCTTCTCTTCCTTCTTCTCCTCCTCCTTCTTGGGCTCCTCGGGGGAGGTCTCAGGGACCGGTTCCTCAGATTCAACGGGAGCAGGGGTCTCGGTCTCCTTAACAGGCTCGGAGGGAACCGCCTCGACGGCGGGCTCAGGAGCGGGGGTCTCCTCCGGCTTGACATCAGCAGGGGCAGGCTCCTCAGCGGGAGCCGCGGGTTCCTCGGCGGCAGGCGCGGGCGCCTAAAGCAATCAGTCCATCGGAACAAGCGAAAGTATGGAAACCAACAAACCTCCTCTTTCTTCTTGTCCTTCTTCGGGACCTTCTCCTTCACCTTCTTCTCTACCTTGGCCTTCTCGTTCTTGAAATTTCCCAAGAGTTTAGAGAGGAAGCCCGGACTCTTGGGCCTGTCCTCCTTCTTAGCGGAAGCCTCGGCCTAAAAAGGAAATTAGCGACAATCACGAACAGACTAGAATGGCATCTGACAGGCTTATCATCCTCCTTAGCCTCCTCCTTAGCATCTTCCTTTGCGGGCTCAGCAGGGACAGCAGCTTCAGTGGCCGAGGGCTCGGCGGTGTGGTTGGTGACCGCGGGAGTCTTTACGAGGAAACGACGCGTGAACAACACGAAATGATGAATGAGTGGTGGGGACTAACCTCAGTCGTGGCAGGCTCTTCAGCCTTAACATCTTCTTTGGGCGCGTCCTAAATGAAGACAAGGTTAGGGATGAAAGATACCGTAGACGCATACAAACGAATTGCGCACAGGAACTGGAGCCTCGACCTTTGTTTCAGGTGAGGGCTCGACGGCGGGGGTAACCTCAGTTGGCTTGTCCTCGGGCTTTGGAACGGCAGCGGTGGTAGCGGTTGGTTCAGACATTATGCTTTGGAAGATGGTCGGACAAAGGGTCGAATGGGGGCAGAATAGAGAGACGTACACGTATAGGAATTAAAAACCAAGAGGGAGGGAAAGTCAGGTAGAGGAGAATAAAGAAGAGACCACTTGGGCTCGAGGGAAGAGGACGGTTGAAGTGGACGGACGAGAGAGAGGAGTGGTAAGGAACCCAGAATTGGGCTAAACCCTTATTTATCTTGTTTGTTCGCTACAAACAAAGACCCCAAAACCCCGATTATCTAATTCCTCGCTTCCTCGCTTCTTCCCGGTCTTCTTTCCCACGTTCGCTCCCTCATGCATACACTGCACACATCACACGACCAACGTGGAGACCACAACGCGCTGACCACGATAAGGCTCTGTAGGCATACACCTTGTATCGATACCACTACACGACCATGCTACCCGCTCTCCTTGCGGTCTTCGCTACCTTTCTCGCCACTCTCCTCCTCCTTCTCGCCTCTCTCTCGGTGCCTATAATCAAGTCCATCGGCCTCTTCAATCTCAGCATCAGCTATCAAGACGGTTCGTTTATAAACTCAGGCATCAACGCCGTGGTCGGGTTCGGCGTCTGGGGGTACTGTCACTCAGCTATCGAGCTCTCGTGAGTCCGCATCCTGTATATATTATACGTACTCGAGTTTCTCACCCAGGCCCCGCCTATCATTAGTCTCCTCGGAACAGGTACCATGATGCGACCGTCCTGCTCCGCTCCCAAACTGGGCTACCAATTCGATTCCGCAACCGCACAGGTCCTGTACGTCTTTCTTGTTCCGTTAACGACCTGAACTCGGAATTCACGTATACCTCCCGCGCACTCAAGTCAACTTGACGACCTTACCAACATTGTCTCAAAGGGGTTGGCCGCCGCCCTTATCATCCACCCTATCGCCTGCGGCCTCGCCTTTCTCTCCTTAGTCGTTACCTTTTTCGCCCTCTTCCGACGATGGCGCCACTTCCGGATGCATGGGACCGAACGCGATGGTCGATCTCGCTTCACCTCGATCATCAGCTTCGCAATCATACTGCCAGCTGCTCTCCTCACGACTGCAATCTTCATTGTTGATGTTGTCTTGGTAGCAGTCGCTCGCAACAAGATACGCGATGCTCTGAATGACAGTCCAACTGTTCATCTTACTTGGGATAGTGCTGTGAGTCCAAACCCGCTTGCGCCATTCATCATCCAGAACACCTCCGGCTTAACGTCGCCTGCTCCACGGCGTATCATCCCTTTTCCCTCGCGCTCATTCCTTTATCTGGTAATACCTCTAGGTCTGGTTGACCCTCGTGGCGGCCCTCGCCCTCTGGTTTGCCCTCTTCGCCACCATTTGTCCATGCGGGAGCCGGCTCCGATACTGGTTCGTGCGAACTTTATTTTCTGCTGGCGGACCACTTCGCTCGCTTTGACCTCTTCCCCTGCTTCTTTTTTCCCTCTTCCGCGTGGCTCTAACCCTTCCTTTTTCCCAACAGGAAGCGAACGTACTACTGAGCAGTTCGAAGCTCCATTTGACTGATGATTGATGGGCTTGTACACGACAAGTTGTCCCGTTGATGCGATGTCTATTTGTTCCGATGTATACCAGTAAGAATACCCGTTGACCTCCCCTATCTAAGCCCCTTCCCGCTCTGGGAGCGTGTACTATATGGTCGATTGAATGGAGGGGAAAATAACAAGCACATATTTTCGTGCACTGTCAGGAGGCCTCCTCTTGGCCATGGTCTTGTGAGCTCATGTTAAGTTTATGACCCGCTTGCCCAATCTCGATAAGTCTCCACCTGCGTGGGCCCCTCGAGCCCCGGCTCACGATGACGCCATATCATCGTCGGTTTCATATCGATATCCCCGACCCGACTCCGATCCTTGGCGCATGACCACGATGGAAGAAGAACCCCGGTTCCAAAGTCATTTTTCCGGTTGAACAGATGCGTGCCCTTGGGGATAGTACACCAGTCAGCGTTTACATACCGCTGAGATGATCCCTATCTACGCGTAGAATTGCACTGGTAGGGGGATGATCAGGTGCTACCTGGGTTCTGCTGCGCTTTCTGTGTTTGGTTTGGATGTGTTTCTAAGCCCATACAGGCATCGCCACTCCTGAACGTTTGGGACCATGGCTGTTAATCGTGCGAGCGCCGCCGGTCTGACCCTTTGGAATTGCACTTTCATTCGAACCGTATAGGAAAGGTCCTGGATCTAAAGTCAGAAGGCACGTATACTGTGTGGCCTTGGAGCGTGGCTAGAGGAAGAGCGTAGAGCCGGTAATGGATCCGACGGCGGGTCACCGCTTCCGGCAGTTTAGTCCTTCTGTCAGAATCTGGGGTACCTGTTTAACGTTTATCCCCTGAGATTCTGGCCGTTTCTTATTCCCGGAGTTCCGAAAACTGGGTACACACCTACCTGCAAGCAGGCGGCATCCACGACCAGCATTCAGTCCGGTAAGAGGGATCATAGTACAACAAAGAGACGGGGTCGAGATAGCATTGTTGTAGTGGCCGTGTTCCCACTGGTTCCAACTTCCATCACCCGGTCATATATATTAGAAGACTCCTTCGGGAGTAAGCCGAAATCGGTTTGGGTGTCCCCGCGAATTGCCGAAGCAGCTGCACTCCGTCATGCCCAGCGATCTCGACCGGTCCTCTTCCCAACTTTCCTTCTCCCTCCCTCGCTTTTCTAACCCTATATAGCCAGATCGCTCAACTCCAGCGTTGCGAACCGATAACAGAAGAAGAAGTCAAGCAACTCTGTCTCAAGGCAAGAGAAATCTTGATCGAAGAGGGCAACGTCCAGGTCGTCGACTCCCCTGTCACGGTGCGCCGTGTAATTGTGGTATCACGCGCCGAGGTTGAATGCAAGCTAGATATGTGGTGATATTCACGGGCAATTCTGGGATTTGCTCCAGCTCTTTAACGTTGGCGGTCAATGTCCAGAGACCAACTATCTTTTCATGGGTTCGTTCCACGCGACTACTCCTTCCCCATCAACAAAACGCGTGACCAATGACATCTAGGTGACTTTGTCGATAGAGGTTTCAACTCGGTGGAGACCTTCCTCCTCCTTCTCGCCCTCAAAGTCCGTTACCCCGAACGCATCACCCTCATCCGTGGAAACCACGAGTCCCGTCAAATCACCCAGGTGTATGGCTTTTATGACGAGTGTCAAAGAAAGTACTCGAGTTCAAACGTTTGGAGGTGGTGCTGCGAAGTGTTCGATTATCTGGCATTGGGAGCGATTGTAGATGGACGAGTATTCTGTGTTCATGGTGGGCTGAGTCCGAACCTGCAAGTCATTGACCAAGTGCGTCCCTGCATCTACCGTGAGAGCCACCTCGTAGATACTTCTGTGCTGACCATACGCCTCGCAGATCCGCGCAATTGACAGGAAACAGGAAGTCCCACACGACGGCCCAATGTGCGACCTCCTTTGGTCGGATCCCGATGGTCAGATTCCTCCCGCTCTACCCCCCCTCCCTGAACTAGAGTAAATATCAACGTCTTCATCCTATCCATTTGTTTCAGACATCAAAGGATGGGGCGTCTCCCCGAGAGGTGCCGGATACCTCTTTGGCGCAGATATCACAAAACAGTTCGTCTACGACAATGCCATAGATCTGATTGCCCGAGCACATCAGCTGGCAATGGAAGGTTACAAAATGATGTTCGATAGAACGATTGTCACTGTCTGGAGTGCACCCAATTATTGTTATCGGTGCGCCTTCTTCGTCAGATTTACTACCTCTTGTACCAGCTACCCCCCGGTTCCGATACCCCCTCCGCACCCCTATGACCTCTACGCCCAGAAAGGGCAGACTGACACATGACTTAGATGTGGGAATGTTGCCTCGATTCTAGAGCTCGATGAATGGTTGGGCCAAGAGTATAAAGTGTTCACGCACGCACCCCCGGTCAGTCCGCGTGATATACCGTATTCGAAGTATTCCGGATTTTTACTGATTGTGATGTTGATTTTCGATGATTCCTCAGGATGTCCGCTCTATCCCTGCTAAACGACCGCCGGCTGACTATTTCCTGTAACATCTGTAACACCGCCTCGGTCGCTGTCTTCTGCTTTCATTCTTGCAATACATTTACCCACTGTTGAGCGCATCCTTCGCGTTACCTCAATTCACACAAAGCCATCCTAGCATCGCCAGTCGGGGGTGTCGGTAAATCGGGATCTTTGGGCTTACAGGAATGTTTCACCATTTGATCTCGTACAACCCATCTGATCTCGTCATCGCGCTCGAATACAGATACAACGTACGAATTTAATGTGGTTAATCACTAAGACTCCCCAATCTTCTCAGGCGAGAACAACAAAAGGGAATCAAGGCGGAATCACACCATGGTTGGGTTTAACCCCAAGTCAGCGCGTTAGCATTCGCACCGTAGTACCGATCTCCGTGAACTTGGTGCCGTCTCAAGATGGCATGGATCTCGTTGAGTTCGTCTTGGCTCAATGTGACGTTCACAGAGGCGAGGTTTTCCAAGATCCTTGACTTGTGAGAGGAACCATTGGAACGACATGTGAACCTGCCCGCAGTGCCGAACCGTTGATTGGCAGGCGAACAAAGGGATAAGCACGAGTGACCTACCCAAGTGTCTAACCCAAGCGAGAGAGAGCTGAGCAGGACTAATCCCCTTCCTCTCCGCGATCCCAGTGAGCCCCTCGACGATCTTAAAGTTGTGTGGTATGTTCTAGGTTCGGTCAGGGTATCAGCGACTGCAGAGTTGATTCATGCGTTTAGGTGCCGAACCCCTCCGGAGAAACGTTCGTATCGGAGGCGGGGGTCGTTCTTGTCGAGGTCTGCGCGAGATCTTATTTTTCCAGTGAGGAAACCTCGACCGAGAGGAGCGTAGGCAACCACTGCGACTCCAAGATCTTTGGCTGTAGCGATGACTAAATGGATAGAGCGGAAAAACGGTTCCCATGGTCGCGTTTTGGGTGAGTGGACATCTGGTATAACCTCTACCTACCTTTCTTCGTTTCTTCTTCGTAGGACCATGCGCTGACCTCGATTTCTACCGCCGCAATAGGATGCACCTGTCATCTCCGGACGTACGTATATGAGACCGCAGTTCGTGGGAACCGATACATGGAGCATACCGCATCCGCTCTCTTCAGTGTCTCAGCAATGCACTCCGACAATCCTATATAATCGAACTTGCCCTCCTTGACCAACACCACAAGGGTCTTGATCACTTCCTCGATAGGGATCTTTGGATCTACTCGCGCGCTTTCGAAGAGATCGAGCTTTTTGAAGCCTGCGAGGTGTTTGTTGATATTGTCGACGCTTCTGCGGAGGTTTTCAGGGCTGGTGCATCTCAATCAGGCGGACCGATAGAAAGTAGAGATTGGAATTGGAGAACATACGACGAATCAGGAGCAAGTCCACCCTCGACCAGACCCCCCTGGGTGAGCGTTAACCCGTCGATCCGTCATCCCGCGGGTGGTGTGTTGGTTATGGGAGGAGATCAAGTTACCTTCACAGATAGGAAAGTTTTGTCCGCATAATCAGGGTACTTCTTGAAGAAAGCAGCGAGGAGGTCGAGATTCGCCGGGCCGAGATTGTTCGCATAAAATTCTCCTGGGAAATGAAACGTTCACCATCAGTCGCCTCCCCTAGTTCTTCCTGTTGCTAGTCCATAACTTAGGTCAAATCCTACATACCACTATTCAAGAGCATCTTTACCCCAGGAGGGAGGTTGTCGATCCCGGCCTTGATAGTCTCGAAGGCTTGCTCATACGAAACCGGGTTGGCGGTCCAAGTGAGTATCATCAAGCCATACTGGATGTGCGGTTGAACGGAGTGTCAGGACCGAGATTCGCTCGTGAAGGTATCGAGTAGGCTGTACGGACAGCAAGTTGGCCGACGGTGACCCCGGAGGTGAGGGTTCCAATATGTACAGTGTGAGCTCCCGTAGACATCCGCGTGGATTCTGGATAAGTAGTAAAGACCGTCGGGGATTTAACTTTCCGAGTGCCAACGGAGTGCGGGGTTATAGTAAAGGTGATCGGCATTTACGGGGTGGGATGACATTGAAATCTCAAGCACGGTTGTCTGACTCTGGGATTCGTCCGGAAGCGGATGCATAGACGGCGTAATACATTGATACACAAAAGGTGATTGAAACAGGCGCATGAATCTAGGAGTCAAATCATAATTGTCCGGGGGGACGTGACGAGACCGAAGGAAAACGAGGGCCGGAAAACGAGGGCGGTCGTACAGAAGATGGGTTAGATCGACATGGCACCAGAGTCAAGGTGGTTGACCATTTGCCTCAGCTGGTCTCTCAAATTCCGTCCAGCCAGGTCCCGATTCTTGATCTCCTGTACATGGGCCAGCCTAGTGCCGTCTAACTCTGCCTCGACGCCCATCCTCGTCTTCTTCTCCTCCTCCAGTTGAACCTGAAGATCTCGCAACTCTGATTGTTCCTGGGCGAGTCTAGCGTGCATGCTGACAAGTTTTTCCCTCATGCTATCGATCTCCGCGTCCTTCTTGCGCAATTCCCCGGGGAGTCTTCCCGCAAATATCCACATCCGAGCGATCCACCGACGCCTGCTTTGTGCCATCTCGATTCGTTCGCTCTCGGCTCGGTCGAGTTTGTCCTGCATGCGGGTAACCTGACCCTGTAGACCAATGATACTGGATTCGAGACGTTCAATGGACGCCCGTAACTCCTGGTTCTCGACACGAAGTTCGTCACGTTGTCGGACCGCCCGATCCACAACGGCCTCTATGTTAGAAATCGTGCCTTGCCCATTCCGAGAGAGTTTCCGAAGCACATATCCCTCCATCTCTAGGAGCGCCGCCTTTTCCCGCCTCAGGCTCGCGATCTCGTTCTGGGCAGACACCCTATCAAACTGCGGCTCGGCTTCTAGTGGGGCGGGTGAACCAAAGTCGGAACCGGGAGGGGTGGAAAGGGTCTCATCGTCGCCCATGAAGGTGTCGTCCATTTCAGCATCTTGTTCGATAACGGGAAAGATCGACTGTGAAAGTGTGGAAAGAAGAGTGATGATCGATGTCGATGAGTGATGAGTTCTGAGCGATGAGTTGGTGATGTGATGGGAAACAAACCTGTTCTCCTGGGCCTTTGATGGGGCTATTGCCGGGGGTGGCAAGACCACAGAAAACTTCGGTTCCATGCCGAGTGATCGTGCGGCGTGCAGGTGGTTGTTGAGAGGGTCCTGGTTTCTCCAACGGGAGAACGTTGGGGACTATAGGCTCTTCCACGATCTCATCAGACATGTCGTTGACGGATTCTAGGAGCGGTTCGACGCTGCAAGATTGGTAAATTCAGTGCACCTGTTGAGAAACCGCCAGTTTCCTCACCTGTCTAGGGTAGGGAGTCCAGTGGTTGGCTGTTGGAGAACATTCCGATCCCCGGGGGACTAAGAAAGGTTTCAGATCTGAGTCCAGTGAGCTACGAAGGGGACACACCGGACGCGAAGCCCGAGAAGATCGCGAAGAGAGGGTAGACCCCGTTACGGTTGCAGCGACTTCTAGAACAGACCGATCTCGAGTGATCGTTCTGTTGGTGAACACGCCAGCGAGTGAATTTATACATTTCGCTCGTTGTTTGTCGGTGAGCTCGGGGTTAGAAAGTATGAGGTTCGCCCTGGTGAAGTTGTACGTGAGTGGGGCTGCGAGGTTTAACGGGAGTGAAACTCACGTTTTCCGTGCTTGTGGGGACAGCCTCATGTGCCCTCTCTCCAAAGGAATGATGTTGCCTGTATCGCGCTGTGATACGTGAACAAACCTTCTTGCGCAAAGCATATGAAGAACTACGCACCATCTGGTGAATGCGATTCCTACTGGTAGTGATGTAGGATCTTGTTGTCTTTCCAGCGTGAGCACGATCTGAGGATCTGGGTGAGCGGCCATGTGTGTGACAGAGGTAAGTGGGAGGATATACGTTGTGCCCGAACGGTGTTGAAGTGCGTGGTCTTGTAGGGTCGCTGGTGTAGCGTCGAAACAACCTCTGGTGATTGTGTCAAAAATAGCCATACTTGATAGAAAGGATATCCTCACGACCGCCAATGTTCAGGGCATCGTACGGGACCTCGTAATCGCCCGGAGCCATCCTGATGTCAAGAGAGGAGCGAGGGGACTTGGTATGGAGGCGGTTTCTTGGACGATAGAGGCGTCTTATATCGGGAGAGGGAGGAGTGTCCATGGTCTGAGAGAGCCATGGGGTGCCCTCTCCTCCATGGTCATGTCCCTTTCTGAGCACACGGGCCCATGGAACGAACAAAGCGTTGTGGTTGCTTGGCAACGTCTGAACGAGGGCAGGGGGGTGTCCCAAGCATTTAGGCTGGGAGAGGAGGTTCTCGGGCAGGGATGAGCAAGCGTGGGGAAGAGTTGCTCGATGTCGGAGCGCAGTGCTGTTCGCGGCTAGGGTAGAAACCAAGTGGTGTGGTGGCCTGGCGCGACTTGTTCTGAGTATCCAAACTACTGCGCTGCCCTTTCCCCTCTTCAGCCATGGCCATGGATCGTCTCGCCGCTTTGAGGGTATTTATCTTTTCCTTTCCCCTGTCCACCCTTTTGCTCACTCTTTCAAAGGCCCAGCGCCTGCCGGACCCCGCCCAGAATAGCTACGAGCTGAACCCTCCTCAACAACAGACGACCAACTACGGATACACCAACAACCAGGACTCAAATTACGGAAACAACCCCGGAAATGGGACATCAGACAACTTCTATGACGAGGTAACTCACATCCCATCCTCGCGCCCATCCCAAGTTCTCGCACAAGTCTCACCACCCACTCCAAAAAATGTGCCCATTTAGGTCTCGAATGTTCAGGGGTTGATTAACCAGTTCAACAACGACGTCACTCGAATCTCAGAACTCCAAGCGAGGTCGCTAAACGCTGTAGACGGAACCGGTCAGAATCTTGCGCTGTTGGATGACCAAGTCGCCCAAACCCGAGATCTTGGAAACCAGATCAAACGACGAATCGAGGCACTCAAGAAACAACCAGTCCCTCGCGGTCAGGAGGCCCGCAAAAACCAGGTACGTTGGCCCCATGCTTGTACCATTTCGTGATTTGTTTTATTGACTGCGGAACCGAAAACGAAAAGGTCAATGTGGTCGCCAAGCAGTTCATGACGGCTCTGCAGAACTACACCCAAGTAGAGAAGGAATATCGCCAGAAACAACGTGCCCGCGTAGAGAGACAGTTCAAGATTGGTCAGCCACAATCGCGAAACCCGGGTCAGGCGAGACAGTGCTAAATCCCTTTTTCTGATAGTCAAACCCGACGCCACCTCTGACGAAGTGGCTGCTGTCGTCGACAACACTGATGGAGCTGGCGGTCAAATCTTCTCGCAAGCTGTACGTTCTGTGATTCCTGTTCGCCTCACCCAGGTTTACCAACAACTAGTCTCCACAGCTCTCGGCCTCGACGAGGTATGGTCAGTCCAGAGCAGCATATAGAGAAGTCCAGGATCGTCACGAAGATATCAAGAAGATCGAGCGTACACTCGAGGAGCTTGCGCAGTTGTTCAATGACGTACGCTTCTCCAACTCATAGCTCCCCAGAATCCCTCAGCTGATGAGTGACCGCAGATGAGCGTTTTGGTCGCTCGACAAGACGAGTCGATAGACTACATTCAAAACACGGCTCACGACATTGAGCAGGATGCTTCCAAGGGGTACGTCACATCCAGGAACGTTTCCTCTCCATCATTGACGTCATCCCTTCCAGCGTCGAGCACACAGACAAGGCAGTCGTATCTGCTCGAGCTGCCCGCAAGAAGCGATGGATCTGTTTCGGCCTCTTCATCCTGTTGTTGGCCGTCATTGCCGCTATTGTCGCCGGTGTCGTGATCACCAACAACAACAAGAATTAGCAGTTCTCTCACTTCGTCGGACCCACTTTCCCTATACTGTACACACGCGCAATCTTCTTCTGCGACAATTTATGTTTTTGGCTTCTCTCTTTGCTCTTAGCTATTTCCTACCCTACGCCCGGTTTAAAGGACAACTTGAGGCATATACCTCCACTCTTTTCTCTTTCTTCATATTTAATGTTAGCTTTACGGTCGACTACGGTACAATGTCCGCGAGGACGTCTGATGGCCATGGATGACTTCCCACGAGCGTTCTTGCCCCACCTGCACGCCACGTCCGGCAGCAGTGTTCACCACCGGTGAATGCATTCTGTACCATCGTCTATCGGATCAACCTTCTGGTCTGGCGATGACAGCATCTTACAGACTCCTAGACTTCTTGGTTCTTGCATTGGAGTCACCGAGGGGGCTGGGGTAGTACCTTTACCCATCGCCGCGTGACATTTTCCATGCAGCTGCCGTCACCCGCCACACATATATAAAACAACTTATGTAGCTTGAACCCCTCCGTACCTTCCCCCATGAAACTACGCTACCCAATCCACAACTATCTGGGCTTGCTGCTTCTGCTCTCTAGGCCGGTTTTCGGATACGACAACGGACTCGCTCGAACCCCACAGATGGGGTGGAATACCTGGAACAGGTTCGGATGTGACATCGACGAGGAACTCATCGTTGAATCCGCCAAAGTCGTAGCCGAGAGGCTGTGGGCCTACGGGTACGAATGTGTGTGACATCCCTCTCAAATCTCCGGCCTGGGTCTGGAGGTTGGCTGATTTTTTCATGCACAGATATCGTAATGGACGATTGTCCGTGTCTCTACTCGTTGTCTCCACCTGCTGGTATCTGAGGCTGCCCTATAGGCTGGCAAGACGTTTCAAGGGATCCAGATACTGATGTTCCTCGTGCTGACCCCGAAAGATTCCCCAACGGGATCAAGGCAGTCTCCGACAAAGTTCACGCTCTTGGGCTCAAGGTAATTTGTTTAATATCTCTGCCTCCTTTCCGGCAGAGGTGACACGCATGTCTCAAATGATCCGACGTCAGGTCGGTATATACAGCAGTGCGGGGAGGTATGCACTAAGGCGGTCTTCGGTCTAGATCCATGCTAACCGGACCCGACAGGTATACCTGCGGTGGTCGCTTTGGTTCCCTAGGCTATGAGGAGATTGATGCAAGGACCTACGCCGAGTGGGAGATCGATTATCTCAGTGAGATATCAGGTTTTTACTTCGTTCTGGGTTTGGTCCTGAGTTGCTCTCGTGATCAGAGTATGATAATTGCTACAACGAGGGCCAGAGCGGAACTCCGCTCGTTTCGTTCGACCGGTACGCGAAGATGTCTCACGCACTGAACGCAACAGGGCGCCCGATCTTGTATTCTATGTGTAATTGGGGTGAAGATCAACCATGGAACTTTGCAACGGTTCGTGGTCAATGTTATGATCACAGTATTCCCGAAGGCCGCTGACTGTGGATTAGACAATTGCGAATAGCTGGAGGATGTCCGGAGACATAGGTGACGTAAGGGTCTCTTTTCAATCCCAGATGGGCAGTTTGCTAACCATAATGACTGTCACTCCAGCGATTTGATGATTTTGACGAACGGTGTCCATGTACCGACATGCTGGACTGCAAACTCCCTGGATTCCGTGAGACCACGGCCACATACTCGTCTCTGGTTCCCTTGACCTGACGACGATCTATCTCACCGCGGCCCTTAGATTGCGCTATGACTCGTATAATCGACTTCGCCGCTCCCCTGGGACAGAAAGCGGGTCCTGGGCGGTGGAACGATCTTGATATGCGTAAGCCTCCCCCCCAGAACGTCTTCGAACGATCTCATGATGGAATCCACAGTTCAAATTGGGTAGGATCGACTACTTCTTGCTTCTTCCTATCTCTCCATCTGTCTGACATTTATGGAGGAACGGTGGCATGACGTTTGATGAATATGGTAAGCCCTAAGTCCTCTGGTATGTGGCGAGGAGCGCTCTGATGCACGTCTTTAGTGACACATTTCTCAATGTGGGCTCTATTGAAGAGTCCATTGATAATGGGCCACGATCTACTCAGCATGGTGCGCCTTCCGTCTCAGATGGAGCAGATGATCCATGGTACCCATCCCTGATTTGTCTCTCAGTCCAACGAAACTTGGGAGATTATCACGAACACGGCAATCATTGCGATAAACCAGGATCCAAGCGGACAGCCCGGGATACGGCTATGGAAGAAACAACTTCCTGACGGCGGCGACTTACAGTTGTGGAGATGTCAAGTGGGAAGTCGGTGAGGGATACAACAATCATATACTCGGCTCCAATTTTGAGATCACTTTCCGAAGTTCCTTCGCGGTCGCTCTCATGAACACCTCACCTGAAGAACAAGTTGTCGATGTCCCGTTCGAGGATGTCTTCAGAGATATGGTACGTGGGCCATCCCCTCCACGTATCCGATCGACTTCGCGCTGATCTGTTCACCCAAGGATAAGGAGTGGAGAGAAACCACCTACACCGTTTATGATCTGTGGGAGAAGGACGAGAAAGGGGAGTGGGGGGAGAGCCTCGGGGCGATGTCGGGAGGTATACAAGGGGCCACTGTTGCGACTCATCAGACGAAGGTCTGGAAGTTGGTCCCCACTTCCCAAAAAATTACCAAGCGTGGAAGACACCCGCGTCCTCGTTTCTTCTGACCTGAATGTCGTGTACATGAATGCTATGTGCAAGATTGTCTATATCGAAATCGTAACATCTCGTCTACATCGTTGCATCCACTTCACCGAAAGTCTATGGCCTGCCGTTCTTTGAGTTTGGGAGACATCCTAAGGTTTAACCTCGCATCAATAACGCGAGTCGATGACTGCCTGTCAAGTATCACAAAGAGTGAATGGTGTAAAGGGTGGCTGATGGCTTGGACTCGGACGGCCATAGTCCTGTGATGGCGAATAGCATCCCCGTTCCAGATTCGGGTGGTGAAGATTGACCGAGACCGGTGGAATCGAAGACGACCTACTCGGTGGAAGGGTGTGATAATCTCGGAGTGGTCAGGAGGGATTAATCGGTCCCGTTCTGAGGTGACGAATTACGCAGGTCATCTTTGCTACGAACACAGGTCGGGTGTAAGAATCAGGCAGCGAGAATCAATAATCCAAGATGGGTGCGGTGATCGCTTTCATCACCTACCAGAATGGTAGTGCGGTAACTCGGGGAGGGGTCCTATACGTGCGGCTACGGGCACGGGAGAGGAATAGAACACGCGAATGTCAAGTGGGACCCTGTACACAGACGGGGGTTGGTTGCCGGAAGGGGCGACAAACCCGGGAAACGCACGGGCAAAAGGCAATCCCTGCTTCCATACACACCTCCAGTAATACTCGTTCGAGTTCCTCATATTCATACTTCATCTATCTGATATCGCCTTCATCGATACTTGGCTCATGCTTTCGGAGGTGTTTCGACCCAAGATCCAGTCGGCTCAGCAATTGATCCAACCGTCGAAGAAGATCCTTGAATTGAAGCGCACATCTCGTGGGGGCCTGGGGATCCAGGGTAATCCCACTCTGTCCAAACAGGGAGCATGTACGACTTGATAATTTTGGAGTCCCCAGGTGCTCGAACCGTTTGGATAACGCCTCGCTGGCTTCCCCGGAGGTGTCCCCAGCAAACTAGGCGGAAAGATGGTTGCCTGTGCAACCACAACCACACGCCAGCGGGTATTTGCGGTCGTAAGGGGCCCCGAGACGCAATATGGAGCAGCTCGTCGACCACGCTTTGACCAACTTCGTGCTTATATGGGACTATCGAGGCCGCCGCCGCCCACAGTTGTATGAATTGTTGACCGCTTGTGAACTTGTTCCGGGGTGTGAGGCGACGCAAGCACTACAGTCCGTTCCAAAGAAACGGGACACTCATCCTCGAGCAGCGCGGCGACATATGGTCTAACGCGACGCCACATGAACCCCCTCTGACCTGGGGCCCTCGTAACGCGGAAAAAAACATCAGACATTCCGTGTTGTCCATCTCGCTTCTGCAGGGCCGCGCCGCGTACGGGAAGAGCGCGGTGATGGCCTTGGGTTTGGAGTGAATTCGACCCGGACCCGCGATTTCAATCACAGTTTCGAGGTTCTTGGTTTCCAGGCTCAAGACCTTACCCAGCCGAGTGCTAGCTTCGGGTCAGAAGAATAAACATCTGAAAGACATGGAGGTGGGACCATACCCCTGGTCCGAGGTCGTAGCTATGACACTCGAAGCATTATAACTCAGGTCGATCGCAACGATTGATAGGCAATCCACGATGGTTGAGGTCGGGAGTGGAGGATGTTGGGTCAGGGAACATATCGCGAAGATTGGGCCAGCTCAGCGAGAGCGTGACCACGGTACGTTCCTGACCGGATGGTCCAGAGATCCTCTGCTGATCCACCAGTATCTTTGGTGGCGGTGAAATGAATAGCGGAGTGCGCAGAAGGTGCGAGAGATCGGGGGGTTGTTGGAGCGTATCTCGGGTGGCAAGACTCTGATGTAACACTGATGGATGTCTGCGAGGACGCGGGACATCGGGTCTACAGCTGAGAGGTGCGCAAATGTGCGGACTTCTGCAGCAGAAAATGTTGCAAGCCGCTCCAGTCCCTGGGTGATCACTGTATCGGTACTGACGACCCCCACGCAGTTGAAACAATCCGCAACGAGAGTTGGGTTGAAGTCAGCCAGCTCTGCCACCGTTGAGATACTCCAGGGTCAAGAGGCGGATGTCCCTGTTCGACAACGTGCGAGGCACCCACGAGATGCAATGCAAATCCAATACCGCCGTCGGTTCGTTAGAGTCCTGCTCTGGAACGGGAATCGCACCAGACAACCGGATGTACACTCCGCGAACGCAATTCATCGGCAGCCAAACTATCGCTCGCCCGAGGCGAAAGGCATCAATAAACAACACGCGAGGCATTTCGCAGAGAACATCCTTCAAGGACTTGATTTGATTTCTAGACCGCAGGGGATGAT
>Ga0307515_10001153_pt1 | contig 60578 bp, 50 predicted proteins | sample 17_EM_MG_FD_194513 | JGI IMG/M metagenome (GOLD analysis project Ga0307515, IMG submission 194513) | Populus trichocarpa ectomycorrhiza microbial communities from riparian zone in the Pacific Northwest, United States - 17_EM | ecosystem: Host-associated > Plants > Roots > Unclassified | place... | reverse complement strand
TTCCCCCTCCAAGCTGTCTTCCTCGATGTTGCCGTCTGCAAGCTCCCGATAGTCAATACACCCTCTGTACATCAAAGCGTGACGTCCGTCCGCACAGAGTGCCATATATCTTTAGTTCTTTGTCTCAAACCTATAATTTCTACCTATTCTATGTTTTCCATGTTTGCGTAGTTGTCTCAAATGACTAATGTCCTAATTCACTCTATACCCGCCAAAGCGTGTTCGGTGTTCAATAAGCTAGGATCTCGTGAATAAACAAGAGCTGATTGACCAGCCTAGCTAGTTGGTAGAATATGGTGCTGTAAACGCCAGATGCTCAAACCGTTAAGTGCTGCAAAGCTCTGGGTGCAGGTTCGAAATCCGCAAGTGGTCATCATTTTGCCTTAATCGCACAGTTATCCCAAAGGTTTATGCGCAGCGCACAACCCCTCGCCTAGGTGCGGTGGTGTCAAACTACCCAATTGATGTGGAGTTAAAGAGCAAGGTTCAGTAGGGACTATATTCTGGGCGGGAGGCCGAAATCGAGATCGCCATCATGGTGAGAATTAACTTTCGTCTTAAAACCTTGATCTCATAGAGGTTGCGAATATAACAACCCAATGACACGACAGATATCCTCATATATGAAAATAATATCACCGGATCGTATGTATTCGCTCTCAGCTATTGGGGAGTTATTTGTTGTTTTGGCTTGGCGATCGTATTTGTTGTTTGTTTACCTCCACGGTTGTTATGGTTGGTCGCGTCGCCTATATAATTCACATTACGCCCACCAGTTCTACTCAAACACAATCTATGGCCTGCCATTACTATCCATCGCCTGATATCCGAAGTATACGCTCCCTCAGACCCCACTAACATGAATAGCTTACTGACTTGGGGAAACTTCTTTGAGCTTGTTAGACACATCTATCGTATTTTATGTGAACATCCGTTATCCGCCCCAGCGTCAAGAATACTGCACTGTACGTCAGTGCCATCATGCTATACAACGAAGCGGAATATCTTCAACCGGTCATGAGCGAAACCTAAGACCGAGATCGATCATCTGTTAAGTTTTTGCGGAATTTTAGCTGTGGGCATTGCGACTACCATCTGTTCGGAGGATCTGAGACCATGTTTTTGCGGAATTTTAGTTATGGGCATTGCGACAACTATCCGCTCCGGGATCCGAGGCCGGGATTGGACACCTTTTCAATGTTTTTGCGGAGTTTTAGTTGTGGGCAATGCAACTACTATCCGCTCGCCGCCCTCCCCTTCCGCGATCTCCGCGATGCTCCCGCTCCCGCTCCGTCCCAGTCGCGGGAAGGGTCTGGGTGCGAAATTAAACATCCGTTGTCCGCCACAACGTCACGAGTGCTACATCAGATATAGTACCATCATGCTCAACAACGAAGCCAAATATCTTCAACTAATCATAAGCGATACCAGCAGAACCGAAAACTGGAATTGAACAGCTGTCAATAGTTTTTGCCGAGTTTTAACTATACGCAGCGCGACTACCGAAGTTGCACTAGGGATATGCTGAGGCTGAAGTCAAAAGCCCATAGGCAATGCTGAAACCGAATCACCGACTAGTTGACTTGAAGCATCATGTGTATGTCTGGGGTTGAGGTGTTGAGTTACGCTGGTGGGCTGGGGTTGAAGCTTTCGGGTATTGCTGGAGCCGAAGTCATAACGTTTACCAAGGTCATACCAGCTTTTAAGCACTACCAGTAAAATTGCGTTGAGTGGATTTCTGCATGGCTTTGGAAATATCAAGGCGCGTTCCGCCCGTCGTCTGTTTAGCATCTGGTCCAGGTATCGGCTCAGGCTCCCAGCCGTGGTTCCTTCATGTATGTGCCGTTAATCACATCACTCCTCAATTCTGATCGGTTCATAGAGCAATAGGCAATCTGAAGACGTTTCGTCAGTCATTATATCCCGCCGCTGTAATATCAATTCCATCTGGACGCCCCGAGAACAACGTCCTTCCTAACATATGGAAACAAAATCTGCAAACACAATTGCAGAAAACAGACCCACAAGCGACTCGAGAAACTACAGAGAAGGGTATCAACCAACAGAAAACAATATGGATCCTACCACCACCCACGGAAACCTTACGGCTGAACAATACAGAACAAAGCCACAAAACCCAACGCCAAACAAATATCACTATCACCCAACGCCACCGGCAAACTCCTGTCTTTACAGATTAGACCACCCTGTACTATCACGAACGGCGCGGTAGTAGACCTAGACTCAGAATGTTGCAACACGGGATGGTTGCGGCGGTACTTGTGCTGAATGTACCGAAGTCGGCGACGATGGTCCCAATGGCGGGTAGAGCCCTAGAGACCATGCTGCTGGCGGTAAAGGCGTTCGTGGCGTTGGATTGCGAGACTCCCAGCGCTCAACACTCCCGCCGCGGCGGAAAGCAACAGGGGCGGGGAAGGAGAGGCTCAAACCAGGAGGGAAATGGTAGTGGTGATGAATGATGGGTGCTGTAGTGGCAGGAACCGATGGTATGGACAACATGTTATGCTCGAAGGCAGTTTCGTTCAGAGCATTCCTTTGGTTCTACCACACCACGTTTTGCAACTTAGCATTGCTAGAAATAACTGGAAACAGGCTATGCTTAGAGAATTAGTCTATACCTTCCTTCTTCGCCAAAATTTCCATCCTTTGAATACGCTCACTGCTGTGAGTAGGACTCCGACGATAGCAATTGGAAGTCCAGATATTTCACCCCGAGTCAGTCCGTTGTTGCTAGCGCTGTCGGCGGATCTTGATTGATGATGTTGTGTGGATGAAAAAGATGCGGAGCTATTTTCATTGTAAAATGGAAATAATGGCGAAGGGGCCATGATGCTGGTCTTCCTTAGGAGTACTCAGAGAAGGGTGGATAGAATGTAGTTGCATGGCTCAGATATGAGTCGGGATGCCAAGTGTGAACAATCCTCTTCTGGCATCATGGCATCAACACCTTTGTTTACACCACGGTTGTCGGAGCAACAGCACAACCCCGTGATAACGATCCTCTGATTGGTTCATTTGTGGATCTTGCTTAAAGTTCCTTCCTAAAACAGTTGATACGCACCGCCTCAATTCGACAGCTGTACGCTGACCGGCATGCCAGCACTTTTCTTCACACTTTCTGCTATACCGTGGACCCCACATGCATCTACTCCCACCAGACACTGCCGGCTATCTATCCCAGCGAGCTAGAATTTTGCCCATCGGAATATTCTGTTTGGTTACTCCATGATGACGAGCTGGATGTGGTATGTGGTGGATTGGTGCAGACCGAGCAGTCTCGAGATGAACCCGGCCTCCTTCACCTAGACTTAACCCTTGTAGAATACAGGTTGGTGTCAGGACAGGATATGTTTGGTGCAGCTAGGACTACAGAAGAGGAACACGAGTACCGCTCGGGCTCATGGTTTTATTGAACAAAGTACGGCTTTGAGATGCAAACCTCGCAAAATATAAAATTGATTCCATTGCGAACATTCAGGCTGTTTCACCAGCTAGACATCTCTATCAAATACGACCCCAATTGCCCTTCCTGATAGAATATAGAGTCTCACTTTATCTATATTCACTGAATCACGTTGAGACGCTATAAGGATGCCACATGTTGGTGCAGGTAGGATGTGCTACAGAAGGGGAACACGAATATCGCTAGTTCATGGTTGATCGAACAAAGTGTGACTTTGAAATGCAAACCCCGCAAAATATACACCACTGCCAATCAGAGTTGATCCCACTGCGAACGTCCAGGTTGTTTCGCCCAGCTAGGCATCTCTTTCAAATACGACTATAATTCCCTTCCCGATGGAATACAGGATCTCGCTTTATCTATATCCACTAAATCATATTAGGACGCTATCAGGATGCCGCATACAGAACTTATCATCGGTATCGATTTTGGAAAAATGTGAGTAAGCCTCTATCACTCAGTCATTCCACCAGCGAAGCGAAACTGATGTGTGGGCGTTTGTCCCAAATAATTCAGCCATTCTGGAGTATCCTGGGCGATAAACAACGATGCGCGAAAAGTCAAATGTCATCAGAAACTGACCAGACCCAACGGCTCCTCATCCGATATCACACAAAGTCCCACTGTGGTAACATATAACACCGACAGGCCAGAGAAAGTGTTAGACAAAGGGTACAACTCTCGAGAGCTAGGTAACGACGATAGATCTATCTACCGTTAAAACCCCATACTGCGCCCAAACCAAGCCTCTCTACGATCAATAATCGGCCCACCCCTGAATTTTCGCCACGAGAAATGAAATCGTCATCGGGCATAGGAGGTAGTAGGATTGATGTTGGAATGAGGGAAGACTGCGCCGAGATACAGGCGCTTCCCCACCCTCCCAGCCTTCCTTCAATCACCCGTGTGTCAATGTGGTGCATGCGTACCGAGATGTACACGTAACATGTCAAGGAATAAATCCAGCATAAGTGGAACCTATCCAGAGTTGTACAGTGTTCCTAAGCGGCCGGGCCGCTTAGGAACACTGAATAGACTTAAGGTATAGAGAGAAGAGAAGGGAAAGACTCGAGATATATACAGGAGACTTGTGTGCCTTACCATCAGCCCCAATTACAGTGAGCTTGTATGAAGCCTATAACGTAGATCTAATTATACAACACATGTGCGCCGTGTCTCCAGACAGTCAATTCAGACAGTCAAACCGCAACAGTCAACTTTCCGAAGTTAGTCTGGGATAGTAGAGATATTGAAATTCCACCGATTAAGATTGAAGCCAATCTTACCAAAGGCCAATGCTATATCTGTCGGGTTTATAGGAGCAATTTTTGATCACTTCTCTTTAGAGCAAAACAATAATATCTATAGAAGGCTAGCGGATGAGACAGCTTCAGAATCTGCTATAAGTAACTACTAGCAGGAATAGTTCAAATAGCTAATCACCACACAGTAGTGACACATATGGACCCAGACAAGAAAACCTGTGCATTTCCTAAGAACTTTCAATTATTTTTCAGGACTTTGTAGATGTGAAAATCAAAGTTGACTGTTGCGGTTTGACTGTCTGAATTGTCCGGAGACTTGTGGCCGACTTGTCCCGAGTGATACCTGATGATATGGCATCTAATAAGTACTCACCATCTATTTCAATAGGACGATTCATTAGAATGTTGGATTGGGCGACCCATCGGTATTTAATCCTTTCCCACTACGCTACCCAATATTTTCGGACAATAAACCCTCACTATCATTGCATACTAATCCTCACCATGTCATCAGTTACTCTCCCACAACCCCCAAGACTCATCGGAAAGGACAACAGACATCTCAAGTCTCTGGCATCCATCTCCGCGAACAACATACCAAGCGAAAGGCGCGAGTCGGTGGTCAGAAACTCAAGCACGGTCATACTGCCTTCCCTCCGCCAGCTGGGCTGCTCTCGTACCGCCCTCACGTCCCGGGCGCAAACCTGCCCCAGAGGACTCTCCCTTTCCCCACCGCCCGATATTTACCTGTACTTGCATCACAGGCGAATGGAAGGTCTATGCTTCTCCGTCCGGCGATCCGATACTACCCGCTGCTCCTTCTGCCCACTGCCGTCGCCAGTCCAAGCGTGAGGTCTGTGGTCCCTTCGACGTACCGCCCCTGCCGCCCACCGCACGCAACTACAAGCGTGCTGTGATACTACGGGACTGAAACGGCTAAAGACGGGAAGAAGTATTGGAATTGTCGCTTTTGTAAGTGGTGTAGCAAATGGGGCGGAATTGGACTGGCGGAGGGGTAGGCAGGACTAGATACGATGTTAGAAATATGGGTAAAGCTTTTCAGCATCTGAGGAATAAGCATGGGTTGAAGAGGGAGAAATTATAAGGGTAGAAGAGGGTGCGTGTTGTGGATGGCTAATTGCGGGACGAGGTTAGAGTAAAGTAAAGGCCGAGTTGTGGGCCTGGGACTTGGGGAAAGTCTTTCCCGGGGCTCGTCTGTATATGTACTTTTTGTATACTCAAAGCTGTAGTGCCAATATAGAGGTTTCAGACCAATCACAATGAGTGTGATCGTGTAATCCTTTTCAGACTCTAATCGTTCATGAACTATCACCAGATTTGTGGGTTTCGCTGTTGGAGTACGCTAACTTATTTCAGCTACGGCAGCCACGAACGTCCTTCAATCTTCCACTAAGTACTTATGTACTTAAGTAGGTAAGTATCCATCCCCACTACCCCCACAACATCCACAAGGCAGCTTCAAACAAACACAACCGACCTCGGAACCCCATACTCCCACACTCCCCTCTCCCCTCTCCCCGCTCTGCCACTATCCCGCCAGATATCCATCACATGCAACCTCATACTCGCATTCGTTTTTCAGCCCTCTATTCCGAATAATCCTCTTGCTCGAAATTAGAAGTCTGGTATCTATGACGGGAGGCCGCTTTACACCTGACAAAAAGAAAAAGCCACCCAATTGCCCTAAGACATTACTCCTGCGTAGTGGCAGGTTGCCCTTCCAAAAGGTGTCTAAGTAGCGAACGGCCTCGTGATTTGGCCGCTACTGAATGGGCGGATTCTGGACTAACATCCTGGCAGCAAAGAGAGGTGGGGAGAGCGGATAGGGCTGGGCAGGACGAGGAGGCTTGCAAAGGCTAGCCGTCCCTGACTACGGTAAATATTCTGTCTGGAGGCTGGCATCAATTCATCCGCCAGAGCTTCGTGGCGTGGTATCCTGCCCACTCGTTTTGGTTACCGCCAATAACAGAGCATTCGTCGCACAACCAATTACCTATAGGCTACACACTACCTATAGTTTATTAAGGAAGTGGCCGCCCTGCGCCTACTTCCCGGGTCAAGTACCATCTGCTTATTGCAGAATTCATTAGGAAATTGGTTAACAATGATTTTAAGGGATCAGGATGGGTGGGACAGTGTCCTAACCGCAACACACGGTTCCGTGGTAGAATAAATGTGCTAAAGGACAACTGCTAGTGATATTCAGTCCGTTTGTTATCTTGTGTTTCATTATGTTTACACCATCCAGTTAACATTAGAGAAATATTAGAAGGTCTAGTCACTGCGGCTGGGCTCCGAGACAGTTCAGGGGCCAACGAGATCAACAATGGCGCGGAACAAGATATCCCGGGATATTTTGAGCCAGTTCACTTCGTAGGGATGGCGTCATATTGTACAACTTAAAAAACGAAGTATTCTTACGTTATACGAGACCCAGAAGCAAGAGGACAGCCACAGTTGTGATCTCGATGGGTGCACCTGCGGGTATCTCGAATAAGAAGCAACAAAACTGAAGGATGGCTTTGGGGTTTATATGAGAGTGTATGGAATCAAAATGCTTGGTATGGGTAGTTTTTATACCTGAGGAATAAGCTTCGGCACTAATATATAATGACATAGGTACCTACAATCTCCATTCTCTGCCGTGACTGCGATCCTGATGCCACCCTCCGACCTCAAGAAATATGCGGTATGTACCCCAGACATCTCGACACCGCGGGTAGCAATGTACTAGTAGCTAACACCATCCATTTAACTGACCTTAGAGGAAATGCTAAAAGGTCTCTCGAAGGAGTGGACAGTCGGCCCATATGCGCTCGATAGACCACTTCTCCTGGAAGGCTATGAGTTCCAGACCTTGGCATCCAAATCGGCAACGGATCTTATTTTGCATGAATTTCTATGGATTAAGCACAAGGAAAAATGGGTATATTTATATGATGATGAAGCAGAGATGTGCTTTTATTATTTGGTATAACTGACAATTGGATGGATTCCTGAAAGAATAATTGGAGTCAATAAGCAAGAACTGATGTCTAGGCTAGGTAGCTAGCAGTTCATAGTGCTACAAACGCTAGCCGCAAGCGCAGTAAACATCCAAGTTCGAAACCTGTTGTGCTCACTCTTTCTCTCTCTGTAGAAGATGAATTTTCCCCAGCTACCATTACTTAGGCGAGTATTATAGTCGAGGCCCTACTCGCTAGGTATAACAGAGTCTACTGGAAACCTTGCAGAATCCAAACCAAGAACTAATGCCTAGCTTAACTAGTGCCAAGCGGTGTAAACACCCAGGTTCGAAACCCAAGGTTGGTGCTGTAAACACTAAAATTCAAAGGGCTTTAGGTGCTATAAACATCACGGTTCAGCTGCTGTAAATAAAACATTTTGCTCTATTTTGCCCACTGGAATTACCCAAAACTTGGGTGGGATGACGAGTAATACTGTACTCTGCCACCAGAAGAGTATAAAAAGAAGTCGAAAGGCAAACCAAGAGGAATCCAAAATGATTTACTGGCGCTCCCACAAGCATTCGCTAGGGATCGGGTGCTGGTATACCATATCTGCTCGATAATAAGGCACTGTATAAGATCGTCGCGAAGTAACTGGGTCACGGGTTCCCGTGGAGGCTTACGTATGTTTAGTCCAGTGCCTTTATCACTGAGCAGATACGGTAGTAGCTAGCCATGGGAATTTGTTACCCTTTTGGGTAATCGTATACTAATGTATTAATGGTCATTTATTATCGTTTAATTACCATTTATGGCTGGGCATTTTGTTTGTCGCCTCTGCTATCGTGCCATTAAACACCCTTACAACCATTTCTGAAGTGTATTTGATTTTTACGCTGCCTCTTATAGTTGTGTTTCGCTCTGGGTGTGTTCAATTTGTCCCGCCTACATCGGCACAAATAATTCAATTGATCCTGGTTTTATATTTGAATAAGTAAAACGGATGTCAATACCGAGTAAAGGGTGATAACTCATATAGTTCGAATACTCACTGATGGAGCAACAATCTGATCTTGGAGATGATGGTTGAGATGAGACTGATATAGTGGGTATCTTAGATGCGAGCTCGGAGGGGAATAGACATCATCTTCCCTCCCCACTCGTACATCACCGTACCTGGGAGCGCCCGAGGCTATAGAGGAGAATTGATGAAAATATAATTGTGGTTGAATGAACCCTTGGCTAATAAACAAAGAAACTGAGATCTGTACAAATAGTGGACGGTCACGAAGATTTACCGGCCGAGGGTAGGAGTAGAGTACGGTGAGTTTGCAAGCACCAAGTGAAGTTTCAAGTGATACACACTCCCGAACTCGCCTTTAGCTCCTTCTAGCCTATCTTAATCTTTAACCGGCATTGTGTTAAATTGTGTATTTGTTTGGACTTTTCCCGCTTTCGCTGTGTTGTTGCAACTGCAACGGATGTTTTCTATTGATATAATCGAACGATATGTTGTGACCCGTTCATGATACTCGCCGGATTTTCAAGTCTCCGGCCACCCTTGTCATTGATTAGATGACTTGGATAAAAATAGATTATATCGAGATCTCACTGCCAGCATGCCCACCTGCAGCCTGAAATCACCAGTGCATTTCATGGTAGTGCAGCGGAGTATTTATTCCTGAACTCCATTGCTTCTACAGCTGGTACTGGTTTTGATTTAGTAGTAAATCGACTAACGTGTAATCATGGTAATTAGATGAGTAGTCATTGTAAATTGATATGTCGCCAAGGGCGCTTATAATGACGTGTCCGGAGACTTGAAAATCCGACGAGTAGCCGCCATCCATGGACGGGCGCTACCACCATTCGTGGACCCATGAATGGGACAATAAAAATACGCAAATAAAAATTTAAAAAAATAGCTTTGCTTATAAACAAATAAGTACTACTGGATATCTCTTTTACAAGTCAGTTTGCTTCACTTCTATAATTTCTTCTAACCCTTTACTACCCTCTGATTATAGTGCATATGAAATTTATCATCTTTGTAGAAGCTAGCTTCAAGTAGCAGTATAATTTTTGACACGAAGAGTTTTGTACAGTGGAAAATTATTGGTTTTGCTGGTTTGCTGGCTTCATCTGTAATTATTTTACACTGCTAACTTTACCAGCAATTAAACTACTGGCTCTCAATAGTCCTCTTAGTAGTGCAAATTTAATTGCAAATTTTTTTTCACTTGTCCTATTCATGGGTCCATGAATGGTGGTACCATTCAATGAACCGCCCTGTCCATGGGTGGTACTACCCGTCCATGGATGGGGTGATTCCATAAACGGGTCAGAACAAATACCCCTCGCGATGCAATTCATACATCCAATATTCTCAAAAACAGATATCAAAAGCCTAAGTATACCGTGTAAAGAAGCAAAGCACACCCCCTACTTAGTAAATTGCGACTCTAGTCGCCTCCTCTCATTCTCATCCCCACGACCCTCTTTAATGACAACAAACCACCCGCCCTACTCTAACAGCTATAATATCTGTCTACATGTCCATATATGAGGTCTTTCTAGCTAAGAAAGTTGGAAGGAAGGGTATTATCGACTATTAACCATGATATTTGCATAATCCGGCTTAGGTTACCTCAATAAGAAACAATAGTAGTAAAAGTCCTGACATTGTGATACTCGATGCTTAACAATACAAATAAACAAACGCTATTATCCAAAACATGATGTGAAACACAAAAACACCCCCCGGATCTCACTATCCACCCTATCTAGACTATGTAACCGCCGCTAAATATCCTCTAGATCTAGTTAGTTTACATCCCCAATTGCGCATTGCTAACATAATGGCTGCCTCCCGCACAGCGATATCCACTGGCTTGCTTAATCCAGACGAATCCCTGACAACATACCCCCATGTGCCTGAGTTTTTGTTGCGCCTGTGCCTCCAGCTCTCTCTTCTTCATCTCCTCCTGCTTCCTCCTCTCCAATTCCGCGGCCGCTTTTTCCCTCGCAATCCGCGCCCTCTCTTCCGCAAGTCTCGCCTCTCTCATCCTCCGCATAAGTTCTTGCCTTTCCGCCTCATCCTTTGCTTTCTTTGCCGCAAGCTCCTCAGCAATTTTCTTTTGCGCCTCCTCAAATGCTTTCCTGGCTTCGATCTCCTCTTGGCGCTTCTGAAGCTCTTCCTGGATGCGCTTGAGACTTTGCTCTTCGGCTAGTTTGTCGGCTTGGAGCAGGTTCCAGACTGCGTCGGAAACGCCGTCGTCGCGTCCGCTGCCGTCTTGGGGAGCTTCCTCTTGCTTGGGTGGCGGCGGCTTCTGTTCCTGCTTTGGTGGGGCCCGCTTGGCCGCTTTCTTGGTGCGTGTAGCGGCCGGGCCGGTCGGGGTGGGCGCAGAGGGGGGGTTGTTCTGTATCTGCGACATATCAAATGGCTGTGCAGGTGTTCTGGAAGGAACACTAGCATCTCTGGCTTTGCGATCCTTGAGTAAATCTTTGAAACACTTCACTGTGTTGTTCGGAGAAAGAGTCATGGCCGCCCCTGCCTTGTGTTTCGTCTTGTAGACCATGCCAACCATGGTCTTGGCCAAAGTTTTGATATCTCTACCATTTCCCCAGGATGGGAGAGCGGATAGTTCCTTCAGAAGACTCACCATCTCGAGGTATGGAGCTGAATTTGTGTCCTGTAAAGCTTGGACTGTAATCTTCTTTCGCTTCAGGTCGCGATCGAGTAATTGTAGGCAGTGTTCAGGTGGCATGTTGTGGAAGATAACCTAGCAACATAATGTTGTTTAGTACAGATAACTCTCTAGAACTGCTACACGGTAGAAAGCTTACCTCTTCCGGAAATCGGCTCGACAGGCCAGGGTTGACAGCCATCAACTTGTTCATTTCATTATCATAGCCGGCAAGAATAATTACAATCTTATTGTGAAACTTTGGCTTGGTTATAAGATCGACCAGCTCGTTGACTGCTTCGGCTGCAAAGTGCCCTTCTCCAAGACGGTAGGCTTCATCCACAAAGAGAACTTTTCCCAGAGCCTTCTCGAGCAGCTTTTGTGTCTTGGGGCCGGTGTGTCCAACGTATTGTCCTACAAGATCCGAAGCCGAACATTCAACGACGTCAGGAGACGATAGAATACCCATATCGTAGTAAACCTGTGGAAGTACAAATGCAATTATTAGTTTAGAAAACCGTTTGGAAGGGAACTTCCTACCCTCCCCATTTTCCTTGCCGTTGTAGTCTTTCCGGTACCTGGGAGCAACGTCAGAAAATCCTAGGATCCGCTGTAGCAAAAAGATATACCTGGAGGCCCCTTAAATATAAAGTTGGTTGGAATCTGCTCATGAGGATCGAGCCCAGCTTCTTTGGTGTTGATTGCAATTTGTTGATATCCTTCCAACTGTGCAACCACATCTTCGCAGCCCACCACATCCTCAAATAGTTTCCTACAATTGACAGCTGCATTTGCTCCCCGTTCAAACTCTGGATCGAAGTCTTGCGGTTCGAATACGATATCGATTGGCCTTTTGGAAACCGGTACCTTACTAAACCTGCTCTGGTGTCGGGCTTTGGCCGCCGAGATGTGGTTTTCTACTTCACCGGCATTGCCAAAGTTAGGCCGCATTCGCGCTCGACCAAGCATATCACAGGCAACATTCTTCGCGTCTTCAGTAGCATCAAGTCCCTGGTGTTTGAGTTTCAGTTCCAGAATCTCCCGCAGTTGGCTAATGGTGAAATCCTGGAAATGGAAAGCATCCTCGATGGCAAATCGTCGAGAGAGTCCAGGATTTACGTTCTGGAACATCGTGACAATTTGATCCTCGTAACCCAAGAGAAGCACGCATCGGTCCTCGCCAAGCGTACTCTGCACTTCTGCCACAATGGTATCGATTACCGCAGTTTTAAACGGGTCGCTGTGGTTCCCTACACCGTTACCACTAGAGTAGAGCATGTACGCTTCATCGATAATCAACACTTTCCCTACGGTTGTCGCAAGAATCGCTTTTGTGTTAGCTTCCGATCCACCTAGAACGTCTCCGATAAAATCCGAAGGGTTTTTTATGACGACTGCGCACGTGGTTAGCTATTGGCGTGGCACAATTTCCAATACTTAATCACATACCTTCACCGTTGCTGAGGAGGCCTAGATCCGCCAGTATGCGACCATAGAGCTTAGCTACCGAGGTTTTTCCCGTCCCAGGACTACCTAAGAAGACTCTGTTGAGGGGGACCTGGATGGGCGGTTTCTCCAGCAACTCTCGTTGGTAATTTGTCTCAAGGCGATCATACATCCCACGAATCGAATCCTTAACTGTCTCCAGACCTATGAGCTCCTGAAGCCCCTTCCACGCTTCGCTCTCCAGAATAGCGTCGGACGGATTTGGCCCTATGAGGTCTTCTTTCGTCATGTAGAAGTCGTCCGGAAATAATCCATCCCTTCGTTCACGGGTTAGACGGTCCGCCTGGCGTTCTGCTATCTTGGCAAAGACGTTTTCTAGAGCCCTCATATTTCCATAACCCTCACGGCCACGACCCCTGCCCAGACGGCAGACGACAATTCGCATATAGAGACCACCCATCCCATCCTCAACCTCCATCCTGCCCTTGTACTTTTTGATAATAATCTTGCGCAGCATCTGATGAAGCTCAACATCGGTATAGTCGGCAAATTGAAGGTTATATGGAATGCGGCTAGGGAGTCCGGGGTTATGCTCAAAGAACTTTTCCATTTGCTTGTTGTAACCGGCGAGTATGAAGACAATTTTGCCCACATTATTTTCAATTTCCGCGAGCAAGAAATCCAGGACCTGGGCTCCTCCGAAATTTTGTTTTTCCGTGAGCTGATATGCCTCGTCAAGAAAGAAAGCTCCTCCACCCTCCTTAAGAATATCTTCGATAAGCTTCTTAGCCCCAGGAACACCTTCGTTTGCGAGACGGGCACCCGTAGTTTCGACGAATACGCTTCCTGGTAAGACGCCGTGGTATGTGTTTAGAAACTTCGCGTACCTCCGTGCAACCGTTGTTTTCCCTAGCAGAAACGTTAGTTGTCTTCTATTGTAGATTTGACTTAAGGATAAACGTACCTGTTCCCGGGTTACCTAGTAGGGTTACACCAAATCGTTCATCTTTAAAGTCCGTGTCCTGGCGGATTGCTGTGTCGATCTTTGCCTTAATCTTCAACACTTGCGACTTTACGTCTTCCAACCCAATCATTTCCATAATCTGGTCAATTGCGTCATTGTTGGCATTTTCAAAATCTTTCTGGCGCTGCCATTCCTTCTCGGAAAGGGATGGTCCAGGCAGAGGGATGTTGGTCGTATTGCCGGGTTTAGATCTCGTTTCTGTTGTGTTTGACGTTGCTGGGGTACTAGGTTGGGTATTCGGCTCATTTTGGGTGCTAGGCTGAGATTGTTGAGGATTCCCCGGAGTCGATAGCGCAGGCGGCAGTGGGGCTGATGGAGTTGATTGGCGAAACGGGAAAGATGAAAAAAGGGACTGGGATACAGATTGACGTAATCTGGCTGCCGTTGCCGCAGCATCTTCTAAGTCTTTTCTCTTTTGTTGAATAGCAATTTCCCTGGCCCGTCTCTCTTGGTCGTCTTTAATCTTTTGCTTTTCCCGTTCAATCTCCTCATCCAATAGTGCCATTTGTTTCTGGTGTTCTCGGAGCTCTTCATCACGCTTCTGTTGGATCTCAAAGTCTTTTTGACGTTTTTTCTCAGCAATTTCCGCTTCCCGTTCACACTTCAGGCATGATGACGGAGGAGGTTTGTGACATTTCCATGACCGTGGGTGACCTTGTGGGCATTTGTCGTGCAAAACAGCGCCACAATTCATTTTCGAGTGATCCTTAAGTTGGTGGCATCGTTGTGGACAGGTGTGGATATTGCAGCTCAACTTGATTCCGCTACATATCTTGAGCCCAAACCTAACAAGCAGAAATGGATTGGGCGACTTACCATGGCTCCTTACATCCACCATCTGGACTTTCCTCGTCGAAGTCCTTAGGCTTGGAAAAGATGGCCTTTCTGTCTTTGTGCCTCTCACACACGACAGGAAACCCGTCGTATATGTGTCCCTCGAGTAGACTCATGAAACTGGTCCAAAGTGACCCGCCTTTTCGGGATTTAACGAAAGTATCGGAGTTGCCAATCATGATTAGAGCGTTGCGAGCCCGCGAAAGTAGAACATTCAGTCTCTCGGGAGAGTACATGAAGCCAATGTCGTTCATACTGTTGCTCCTTGTCAAGGTGACGACAACAATATCGCTTTCCTCTCCTTGGTAGTTATCTGTAATCCAGTCAGCATACCGCCCCGGGTGACATCGGCATGGCCTTTCCGATGGACATGTGCCAGGTTCTCAGATCCGGTGGAAATGCACGAACAAGTTTAATACTTACCAATGGATGAGATGCGAATCGGCCGCTTAGCTACCTGCGCATTAGCAGCTGACATCAATCTGTGCAAAAATGATCGTTAGCATCCAAGTTGAATTGTAGTAATGGATGAGAAGTACCCAGCCCTAACTAAGTCGGCCGAGTCGAGGTCGTTTAGCCAGGGATCGTTTTCACGACCTAACACTTCTCGAAGTAACTGTAATTGCCCAAGGTACGGGGTCAAGACAACGATCTGATCGGTGCGATATCCGTTTTGTCCGAGATAGCGAACGCACTTGAGAGCCATTTCAGCTTCCCAAGTGTTTTGCTTGGACGAGAGTGAGGTCATTTCCTTCTCGTTTGCCATTCGGGAGTTTTCGTCCTCAGGATGATTATGCTTGACGAAAATGAGATTATCCTGGAACCCGACGAGGTTAGGTCGGCCTTTAGTCGAGTCACTATCAGTGAGCTCCGGATACGTCAGTGCGCGGACAAGAGCAGAAATTTCTGGTCGCATGCGGTGCTGAGTTGAGAGGGTTTGATGGGGGAAGTCCTTCAGGACCAGGCGTTCAAACAAACTTCTGTTTAAATCATAGCCCTCACCCTTTTCGACACTGAGGTTATAGTTAGCCACCTTTGGCCGCAGTTGTTTATGATCTCCGATGAGAATCAGCTGCTCGGTTTCAGGTCCTAGTGCGGTCAAAATATGAGACTCTAGAATCTCGCCAGCTTCTTCAACAAGAAGGACGCCTGCTGATGCCGCCTGAACTTCATGAAAGTATTTAGCTGCTCCTGTCGTTGTGCAACCAATAATGCGCTTCTCTCGCATGATACTAGCGTTTTTTTCCTTGAACATCTTGCTAAGCTTCTGCTGGGTCTCGTTGTATTGTTCAGCGATTGCAGCAAGCTCCTCGGATTGTTCCTTTAGCAGTTCCATCTCCCACTGTTCGCGTGCCGCTTGCCGAGCAGCATTTGGCATCTGCCAGACCTTGCTCGTAGTTTCGTTAACGTTATACCCGAACATTCCGGCGTCATTTCCAAAGAGCCACCGATTGAGCAAATAATGTTGATCAATTTTTCTTCCTCTCCGATCGACTAATATCATCCCATCATCTGCTTCGGGTATATTGAATGCCTCGTAAAAGTCGCTGTGCTCGTCTGAGAACTCGAGATACTCCATGATTTGATCTTTTTGAATATTTGCCGTCTTGTATCTGTTGAAAGCTTCCTCCAGGCTTGTTTTCAAACGATCTGCCTCCGCCTTGAGGGCATCGACAATCTTATAAGCGTCTCGATTAAGTCCTCTACCCCCTTTTTGCTCCGAGAGAGCTAAACTCTTCATTGAGGGGGTAGTTTTTCCGAGCCGAACCATGCTTGAAGTGGGGATCCCAATCTTTTGTAAGTCTTCTAAGAACTGGTCGAGTGAATGATTTGTGTACGTCACTACCAAGATTGATTTTCCGGCATCGTACAAGACCTTGGCTATCAGAGCACCAAGAAACGACTTTCCCGTACCTGAGACAAACGTTTAGTAGACCATTAATTGCAGGAGGGATATTTATCTCAGTACCTGGTGGACCTTGAATCAGGCTAACTCTCTGCCTCAGTCCCATAAGAAGAGACGCGGTTTGAGCAGGATCTAGCACAATTGGTTTCCCTTGAGTCCCGAGTAAGGACCGGAGATCCTGCGTAGGACGGGCTGCCTCAATACCGCGGATAATATCAATCGGCGGGGATGGGGGTAGCTGCATAGGAACTCCTTTCTCCCAACATAGAAGTTCATCCTTGAGCTCGATAGCTTTTGTGTCCTGTAGTCGGTGAAGTACTGGCTCATAAGAAAACACCGCCGTATCTATCTGCACTAGTTTGATACTCTTCCGGACGGTTTTCAATTTTAGGAAGGTTTTGATTGCGCTAGCCTTTCCCGTGAACTGTAGAAGAATTGTAGGAGGACGTTCTGTACACTAACTATCAGCACTGAGACAGCGGTGATACATCTGTTTCACATACTAGCCAAGAGATCCTCGTCCCGATGGACGGTGGGGAAGGCAGCTATCTCTCCATCGATAATCAAGCACGCCAGAGACAAATGTTTGAAGATTTTGTTGTGCTCTACGAGGAACTTTCTTCGCTTGGTGATATTGTCCTTAAATCTCGCCAGTTGAGGGAAATCGGACTTGCACTGAAGTTTCAAACCCCATGATGGCACGCCACATGTGACACCGATGACCTCGAGGCCCTCAATAACCATTCCTCTATGTTTCCCCTTCTTCAGGTTGAGAATGATTTGGAGCTCTTCGCGCATCTCCCCCACCATGTCCTCTCTGAGGAGTCGGAACTGGTTGTCCAGATGAATGGCTAGCCGAGTGTCCTTCTCGTCGGCATCTTCCATATCCTGCGCCCTCCTAAGAAATGGAGGTTCTAGCGATGTCAGTTCGTCCGCGGTTGGAAGGATGGAGATGTGGCGAAAGTCGACATTATCGTTATCATGGCGACCTCCTGGTCCGCCGTAGCCGTCGAATGTAGACTGTGAGGTAAGGCTCGATAAAATATGCTTGATCCGCTGGCCAATCGTCCTCGTCCCGACCTCCGAAGAGTTGAGAAGGCGAGTTTGAATAGTTGGGTCTTGAGCGAGCTCATAATATCTTGTCGCTTTGTCAGTAGGGAGTGAGATGAGCTCTAGAAGTAGCCACCCGAAGCACTGCTGTGCTTTCGAATCCAGTATGTTCTCCCGATACGCCCGTACAAACGCGTCCCAGAATATTGGCGGTTCCACAACATGCAATATCGTTCGGTGAAGGAATTCTCCGCCACAGATAGTCTTCAAAGCTGGTGCTTGTAAGTATTGTAGAAAAGTTGTCGCAGGACCGTTCAAAAATGCCGAATCGCGCTTGAAACGCATACAAGCTTGCACCGATGCAAGTCCGCTTGAACCGGATATCAGCTTAGCGATACATGATGGTGGATCTGGCTGTACACATATGGCCTCGATAAAGCGTTCGCCGTCCCTTGCAGTTCCTAAGGGTTTCTTTCCGGATATGATACCGTCAAGGAACTGGGTAAGTTTGCCCCGCCGAACATTATCCGCTGGAGAAGCAGACATATTTCGGTTAGGGATAGCGAAGTATGTTCCGAAATTTGTGTATCAGTGTAGGGAGCTGTAAGTGTGTGTAAATTGATGAATATGTGAGAGATAATGTGAGATGTAAGTCGAATAACAAAGTTTGTTTGGGAACCTGCGTGTCAGTATATTGAGTTTTACAGATGTGTGTGTACAGTATGAGAAGGATGAAGCGTCAAGCGGGGAGGGGGTGTCCGGAAAGGGCGGTTATGGGCTTGTTGTGGGCTTGTTGTCTGCCTGGCGTATGTTTACCCAATGGAGCTCGCCGGTCCTACGATCACATTGGAATCTACAAGTTGCATGCTGTGCCGCAGCAAGCTGCATGGACATATATTTAGATCTGAACAACGCAAACAGCTTTGACTCATACGCGCGATTATTGCCAAACTTGAGCACAACCCAGGTCTCAAAAAGCTGAGTGAATGGGACGTCTATAGGTCGGGCTTCGAACAAGCGACAGGGAGTAACATAGTTTTACTTTGGTTTAATTATTGTTCAACTTGGACATGCCTGTGACGCACTTGTGAGTAAATCGGCTCGAGTGGTGATAGGCTATGATGCTCTAGCGGTCAAGCCACCTGGTTTCTAAACCACTGGGTTTCTAAACCACTAAACTTGTCTGATTTTCAGCTATCTGACACGCCCACCTCAGCAACAGCGTCCTGAGCCCGCCAGGCATAGTACCTGAAATACTTGGGGTACTGTTATAAGGTTATTGCTGCAGAACTCAAAAGACCATTCTCAGAGCTTAAAACAATGTCCCTGATTCCTGGTAGCTATTGAGGTATAGAGAATGCCGCGGCTCTACATCGGCTTCTATAGATAACCCCAATACACTATGGTAAGTCAAGAATAGGAGCTCGAAGGATACACAATAGTCTAGTTATGCTTTGGATATTTTGGATTCGCATAGTAATGGGGCTTTCGTTCTTCTTATGTTTGTGGACAGGTGGAAAATATCGCGAACTTCATCACTAGTCTGGAAACAAGGGTGCCGGACACGGGATGGAGCAAATGTGGTAAGAGTGACGTATCACCAGGGCCGCCACTCCCAAAACTTGAAGAGAGGATCATTAATCATGCTCCATCATTCTTCCTGGACTATAACGTATCATTGGCCAGAAAATGCCAGACGTCTTACAAAGGCACAATCCCTACTTAACAATCATGAACCCGACACCACTCCTCGCAGTCTGCAAACTAGCTCTCAACTTCTGCTCCTCTGCATCCGTCCACTGAACACTCAACTGATCCCACTTGCGGACCTTATACTCCTCCTTAAACCTTTTCTGGAGCTCATTCATGCACCTCCACTTCCTCGGATCCCCGGAACCAGAATACACCACAAATGCAGTACACTTTGGCAGCGCTTCATAAACCTCCTTAATCCTCTTCACTGTTTCCGCCAGACTCTCAATCAACACTTCTTTCGGGGGATCCCTAACCACCTCCGGAAGTGGCCCGTCGATATCGACAGACCCCCCCGTAGACCCACCACTAAAGGACCTCGCTATCTCGAGAGTCCGGAGTCTAGCCCATGTAAAATCCATAGCCGGAAGTCCATCAATAGTGCCAGATGGATCTCCAGCAGCGCAACGAGTAACAGCGGCAGTCACCTGTGGGTCGTCGGTGCACGGGATTACGGCGGTGGAGAAGGTGCCATGGAACTTGTGTGGATCGCCGTAGTCGATGATGGCAGTTCTTTTTGGGCCATGGGGTGGGCGGGCGAGACGTTTGAAGACGCTTTCGCGGTTGTCGTCCGAAGTGCCGAAATTCTCTCCTTTCTCGAGTTTCAGCTTTAGCAGATCGAGGCAAGCGCGGGCGTCTTCAATCGAATCGTGGCCCGAGACTGCGCCTGCGTTCTGTATCTCACGCTTGAGGAAGCGCTGGGTTAACCATCTTAGAGAGGCCTTGTAAGGAGGTCCCCGGGCGTGGTGGTAAATGCAGGAAGTGTCGACGATGTGGGGATGGGAAAATTTCATGGCGAGGAGATCGGAGTCGAGAGACTGGCCGACGAGAATGGTATCGTCGTTAAAGAGCTCAAGGAGATGCTCTTGTACATCTGCCAATGTAGTAGATATTTCTTCCAGCTTCTCTTTCGTGATTCCAGAGTACATGGTGAGGTAATCCGTGATTGGTTTTGTAGGCTTGACGAGGGTATCGTAGACCACTTTTCCATCCCAGTCAATAAGAGTGATGCGGGTTAGTTCCAGACCGTCTTCTGTCTGACACATTTCACAGTCGAGCGAGTATATAGTTTTGCCTTCAGTGATTGAACCGCCTTGGTTCTTGTCCCGATTGTTGCCTTTGGATAGGTCTGTCTCCACCCAGCCCTCCAATTTCCGTTTTGCAAGTAGCTCTCTATCTTCGTCCGTTTCTTCCTGCCATACGCTCCTCCGCACCAGCTCCAGCTGGGATGAGTGAAGCGGATAATCGTTTTCCACTAGCTCATTCAGAGTCATCAAGAGTTGTGTAACCTTTATTCTTTTGGGTGCCGAAGGGGTAACTTTGGTGATATCTGTACTCTTTGGGAGCGGTGTTGTAAGGAACGAGTGAATAGGCGAGTGCATTTTATTCTGCCTGTTGTCCCCCGGAGCTTTGATAGGCCAGACATGAGGAAACATATCGGCCATATCCTGGACACAAGGCGCCAGCTTTCGTCGGTCCAGCGTAATAGGGAAGTAATCATCAGTTGTATCCCCGCCATCTATCGTCTTATTCGGGTTCTTTTTCTTCAGTGTATCGGTATCCTCCTCCCCATTCGCTGCAGGTTCCAGGTCAAGTGATCCGCTGAACATATTCATCGTGAATCCGGGCACATTCAAAATTACCACTCTCCGAATCTCAGGCTTATGCTAACACGACACGACATTAGCGCGTTTTTCTCATCCAACACGTAGAGCAGTGGCGGAAGGAAGAGTATACCCTCACAAGCAACCACTGTGGCGCTGGCGCGTCCGCCGACAACCATAGTACCAGAGTCTGCAAATCGCTCAAACTGACATGACGTTTAAGCCTCTGCGGCGACACGACGAACTCGGGATAGTTTCTATTTTGCTTTTGCTTTTTCTTCTCCTTCTTTGGCTTTTTGTTTCGTCCTGGTAGCTCCCATTCTCCGGCGTCGTCTTCTTCGGGTGCGCGAAAGGGTGGTGGCGAGACGGAGGTTTTATCGATAGTATTTTCGTTTATAGGTTTGAACGGGGCGACCTCGTCAACCGGTAGTGGACGAAGCGTGGATAATGTGGAGCCCATGGTATTTTCTTCTGTTTCGGCGGTCGATGGATAGTGGTTGGCCCGATTCTTGCGCTTTTTACCCATTGCAGAGTCAGTCGCAAGGGTTTATATGACGATGGTGGTTGGAGACCGGAACGTGACGGTGGTGGTGGAGGTAATGGGGTGGTGGTGTGGCTGTGGTTGGTCGCTGAAGAAGGTTTTCTTGTCAGACGTTGAAACAAAGCGCGGCCCTGGCTTCCGCCGTGGGGTTTCCGTCTCAGCATGTCACGTGCATTGGTGACGTTGATAGTCGCTCCTTACCCCCTTCATCGACAATAGCAACTTCAGCACAACACCTCTACTGCTCACACAATTTTCACCATGGACACACCACAGCATGCACCCGGAGAAGCCCCACAGACATTCGATCCGGTACCTTTCTCCCGCGACGAGCCAAAAACCATCTTCCTCCTTACCTCCCTTTCCTCTGGCTCCTCAACCATCATCACAGCCACCTCGCGTCTCGAGCACATCCTCAAATCCAACAAGGTCCCGTTCAAAGCGGTTGATCTTGCGACCGACGACAAAGCACGGCGGCTCTGGCAATGGAAAGGGAAAGGGAAGCGTCTACCAGGGGTTGCAAAAGACGGGGAGGTATTAGGGGTAAGCAGCCAAGGATCCTAGCTACCTAAAAGGTCACTAAAGAAATACCCAGAATTTTGAAGACATAGAGGACTGGAACGAGCACGGCGAGCTTCGACAGAACCTTGGCGTGTCGAAGAAGAAAAAGAAAACGGGGATGTCAGGGACTACCGTGCCACCGAATCCATCCAAGACTGCGACACCGAATATTGTTACCCCGAGGGGACCCCCGTCTTCTACTCCAACTGGCGGTGTCCCTACTGCGTTCTCTCAGGCTACAATTGCTTCTGCTGCGGCGGCTGCCGGAAAGAAGAAAGCTGCCGGTATTAAGGCTGCGATGACAAAGGTGGAGGGAAAGAAATCAACAACAAAGAAGGAGCCTGTCACCGAGAAGAAGGAACCCGGTGCTGAGAAGGAGCCTGTCACTGAGAAGGAGTCTGTGACTAAGAAGGATGAACCTGTCATCGAACAGAAGGAGAAGCCAGCCGCGGAAGCCGTGGACACGCCAAAGCCTGAGAACGAGCCGATAATTACAAAGAAGGAGGAGCCAGTGACGGACAAGGATGTGCGTGAAGAGAAGGTAGAGGCGCTCAAGGCCAGCGTCGAGAAGCTGAAGCTGCAGGATGAGAAAGAGGAGCTTGTACCAGGAGATGAGGAGTCTAAGACGCCAACCCAGACGCCGGCAGAGAAGTAATGGTATTGTTAGTGAAGAGTGCGTGTTTTGTTTACAGCTTTGTAATGCATTTTTGGAGCGAGTCGAGTATACCATGTTGAATAATTGCTGTTCATTCCTTTCTGGAGGCGAGTGTTGGCCTAAGGCGCTGTATTTATTGAACTGAATGGAATGTAAGTTAACTTTTCTAAAGTACCTAGGTGAATCAAAGTTCCACGGATTCCGCGGACGAGTTTTTCTCAAAGTAGAGACTATCAAGCCGGCCAATTAGAAGCCGGTAACAGGATGATAAATCCCGTGGAACATAGCAACCTCTTTTCACCTACGGTTTTCGCGGATTCTCCTCTACCATGCTGCCTTTAGATAGCAATGGTGATAGTGCAGGTACTAGTATCTCAAGTAAGTAGCTGGAGCTGTGCTAGTCGGAGACCACACTAAGAAAATGGCAGACATTATAGACCATTGTCCTTTCGTGAGAGAGAATCAAAGTTACATCTCCGCAGTTCTTTCTGATCGGCTTTGAACGACCGCCTCCAAAACCCGTCTGCGGGATCCGTGGAACTTTGATTACCCCTATTGTACTTGAAAGAAGAATGCTTCGTACTGCCTTCTGGTCAAGTAAGGGATTACATAGGTAAGTATAGTTGGTGTTTTCTTAAAGAGATTACCCAGTTCTCCCGAATATCCCATCCATCCGATTTACATCTACATGCCTCTCAAACTGGATCAGCCAGTTTGGAATATAAGAAGGGATTTTACGAAGAGCTGACAAAGTGGAATATTCTAGGCAGAGGGTATGCATTTGCTCTATATTTGACGTATCTGGTGCTTAAAACATTACCCCGCGCAATGAATCGGTTGGTTAAGTAAACCTTACCGAAGTTCTAAACATGTTCTCTACATAGTTTTCCGAGGGTGTCATGCACCGACTTCTTATTGGGCAATATTGAAAAACAGCGAAACCACCCCACGAGCCATACATGCTTATCTCGAGATAAAAAATGTAGATTACTTGTGTACTCGGTAGAGGCCGTTGGAGTAGCAATGCAGGCGCCACTGATCAAGTATCTTTTGGTAGTTGTTACTACAAAAGATACTTCAAAAGTGCACGTGCTATTGTCACTCCAATGGCCTGTACCAAGTATATACTGTTCGAGATGCGCACGAACCCATTTGTTCATCCGATCTTTACAGAGTTTCAAAAAAAAAAAGGAAGAGAAAACACGGGACAATTTTTACAGTGTTACCTTCCTGCCCTGTCAGAAATTGATCTGACAAGCCAGCGCCCCAGAGCCAGCGCACAGCCCGGTCCATGGTGTAGTCAGCCACCAAGTACCCACTATCTGAGCTCTCCACCTTTCTCAATTTCCTTCTTATCACCCCACTAGAAGCTCCCTTCAGATGCCTATTATTGGCCTCTTCGCCCCGGGTTTGCTGTATTCCTCGTAATGTTGTTCGATATACGTTTCTGCGCCGCAAGACCACCACCTTGAATGGCGGTGCATGTCTAGGAAGCAGGCCGGTATGGTATTGCTTTGGTGAATGTTGCAATGGAATAGACATGAGTGGCCTCTGTACGGCATTAAGTAGCGCTGATTCGACATCAGTTGGGACAGGGACGAGCTCGTATAGACTGTTGATAAATCCTCGAAGCTCGTTAAGCAACTCCAGGGTTTTCCTTTGGCCTGAAATCGACCATCTTATCTTCCGCCATGTTGACGCTTTCCCGTGCGTCTCTTTCGCCCTCCTTGCTGGACTTGATACAATAACATCTGTTGCAACTCTCGAGATATGAAGTGAAGTTTCCTGCCCGCGATTTTCCGCCTCATGGTTTTCCTGGTCTCGCAAACCATACTGCTTCTTCATTCCCTCGGCCTTTTCGAGCGTATCTTTAAGCCATCCAAGGATCTCTCCGACGTTCTGCCGTATGATAGGATCTTCCAGTCGTTCGTGTCGTCCATCTCTTCCCCATATCAAAAGCCGTGCGCGCTCTAGCTCCAGCTGTGAGATAAAGAGCTCATACTTTTCACCGTACGCTCTGGCGGCGGAAATCCGGACCATGATTTCGAGGCTTGTCGTAAATAAACCGACCAGTCCAACTCCTCCCATCGCAAGACCGGCTGTTTCCATAAGATCGTTGAACTGGTGGTGAAGGATTAGTGCACGAGCTGGATATGTTAGGCCGAAAGCATACCTTTATGTACTAGGTAAGTTCGTTTCAATGGCTTTAAGTGATGGAGGTGTGCAACGATATATATCGGGTTCTCTCGAGCAAACGGCTTTGTTCGTGCAGAGTTGGTCTTCTCCTTCAAGTATCCGCCGTCTGTATTCTTCAAAAATTCGGTATGCGTATCTAGTTGGTGTGTTTGTGGTGCTTTGAAAATGCCCTGCTTATCTCGCATACCTGATGGGCGAGAAGTGGGAACGGCATAGACTCCATAAGACAAGGCATAAAAATTTATGCAGATGCAACTTGCGGCCCAATTCGTTGGCATGCATTACGCAGTTCAAATCCGAAACATACCGCCCAATAGAGAGCTCCGAGTTGGTCGCAGCTGATCACAATATTGTGGGGTCTGAAGATTGTTGTCGTGATCTCCGAATCGATTAGGGATTTGTTATCGTTCGCTCAAAACATTGAACGGCCGTTGGGCCTTGGACGTTGCATAAATAGACCTCAGCCTTTGTATGGCTTGGTCTGTGGAGTTTATGGTACTCATACGGGCTGATGGTATTCAGCCGTGTCAATACATAGATAGTGCGTACGCATACGCACATGGACTACCGTATATATATAAGGCCTTTATAGCCTTTTTAGATAGATGGAACAATCAATCATCAATCATCACATTTAGCATAGACATTGAGAGACCCTCGAGTTGTGTGCGATGATGCAAATAATCAATCCCAGGCCACGAATCATCACCCGGATACACTGGCTGCTCCGCTAGGTAGTGGAGAGGGTCACGACTTTGCTTGTTTCTTTTGTTGGTTTCGAGAAGTGGTAGAGGAAAGTGTATGCCATAGCCGTGAACGGCCAAATACAATATGATTACAAACAAATAAACCGGCCGCTACGTAAAGATAATTGTCTTACGTAGTGGTTTCTATCAGTATAAAGAATCGTTGGTCATATTTCCAGTTGTGGATGTATACTCTATCTACGCTGGTGTCAGTAGAAGGGTTCGGGGTTGGGGTAGATGGATGTTGGTGCACCCTCTGGGCTGCGCCTCCAGACCCATGTACTCCGTACTTTGTATCTATCAATCGTCACTTTAAGACACCTGGGAAAGTTCTTCCTATCATAGTTATCACCTATAGACCCTATTAGATACTGTGATGTCGCACATTGAAATCGTTCAGTTCAGATCGACTCTCATGACGTATCACCAATAGACCAGCGGGTTGTTTGGTAAAGGTGGCAGTACGTAGGCTGTGACTTCTGGGATGCATTTTTTAACAAATCCTTTGTGCACAGTTGTATAGGTTAGCTCTGGATGAGACCTTTTGTAGCCGAAAGTGTAAACTCCAGTGGTTTTTCTCTCAACCATTCTTCTCCAATCGGTTGACAAAGATCATCCAGTATTCGAACTTGTTCTCCTCCTTCCCCGAAATATTAAACAATGTAACATCAAAAATAACTAGTCCGAGGACGAAGATATGAACAACAAAGGCAGGCTGTGATAATTGGTAAGAAAGAGTACGGCCGTGTGTGGTGATATTTGCTTTGTGATTGCGAGACTTTTATTACTTCAAACACCCGTTACTCACAAATAATGTAGATATCATTGACACTGGTGACATCTCGGGGTAGAGCGCTTAGGCAGCTTCTGTGTTACCTGCTCAAGTACTCTACTGTCTTTCAGTCCGAGTGATCGGGAGTTTTCATATCAAGGAACTACTGCCGGCTATGCGAGCCGCACAAACTTTAAAACCCGTGTGCTCAACCGAACAATATGGCAATTGAACACACCAAATTAACCTAAGTAGCTGCTCTCGTAAACCAGACCGTTAGACATCCCCTACAAGTTAGCAGTTGACCAACTAAAGTTGGGAACTAGGTAGAGAATCAATTGCCCTAATTGTTCAGTTTTCCCTCAAACACATGAGTGGGTTAGATCAAGGATGATTTCGGTGAGAATTTAGCGTGTGCTCCTGCTTCTCGCCTAAAGCTAGGTCTGTTACAGTGTCACACAATGCAGACCACATTACTCAAAGCAATAGAGGTTCGACTCTGCTGGTGGTACTTGTTACTTAAATTTGGTGGTAGTTAGCTGTGTCTTAGCTCCCACCATTATCGTAGGCACCAACTGTGCAGAAGGTTCCTTCCAAAATATAACCGGGTTTAAATAGCCGAACCACGTTAACTCAAGAGAGATTTACTCTACCACCCACGCATTACCACCAGCTGTGATAGATATTCATTCGATTCAGTCTTGTACAGAGTACATATAGTATCTTACATCCTTATACACACCAAAATAGCCATATCTTTGCTTGTCTTGAATGATTGCAGGTAGATCTTCCTGCCATTCTGGCTAGCGAGGCAGATTACTGCCCCAAAAGCCAATCATCTAGGACAACAAACCTACTGCACGTTACAGCCATACTGCACGATACACATCTAAGCCACACTTAGAAAATATCAAAAAAAACCCCCCGCAAGGCAGTGTTGCGGTGCCAACAGCATCACAACACAACCTTGCAGCATGCACCGCCTCCACCATCTGCCTCGCCATAGATTGCTCTATCTGATCTAGCAAATCAGATCTCTGGAGAATGAGCACTGCGTCTGTTCAGCATTCTGTCTGCCTAACCCTAAATGTCTCACTGAGAGATACGTACTAGTTTCACGTTTGGATATTCTACCCTTTGTCACTCCATTCCGGCGCCGATTCATTGGCTCTTCACTTCTAAATTGTCGTGTTCCCAGCCTGACTGATCGCTGGTGCACTGGCCTGCGGCGAAAGGTAGTTCCCGCGAAAGACTGCTGTTCTTGAGCTACGCAAATTTGGGAAAGCTGGAGAGTTTCCAAAATTCCGAGCTGTTGAGGGGACTGCTCAGGCACGGATGTATCCACTGGCTCGAGAGGTGGGTTAAAGTGTAATGTTGATTCAACTCCAGATGTGACAGGAACGAATTCGTAAAGTCTGTTGACAAACCTCCGAAGCTCATTAAGCAGCTCCAATGTCTTTTTCTGTCCAGAAACCGACCATCGTAGCTTCCTCCATGTTGTCGCTTTCCCGTGTGTATCTGACACTCTTCTGACCGGGTTTGATACAATAATATCTGCCGTGAACGTCTTACGCTTAAGATATTGGGGGAAGCCATCTGTCCGTGATGTTGCAAACCGTATCGCTTTTTTACCGCCTCCGCCCTTTCTAGGGTATCTTGAAGCCATCCTAGAATCTCACCAACGTTCCGCCGTATGATGGGGTCTGCTAGTCGCTCATGTAGTCCATCCCTCCCCCAGATCTGGAGCCGATCTCGTTCTTGCCCCAACCGGAGATGAAGAGCTCATACTCTCTACCGTATGCTTTAGCGGCGGATACGCGGTCGAAGATTTCGAGGGTTGTTTTGAATGTGCCAACGAGACCGGCTCCGCCGATAGCAAAGCCGGCGATTTCCATAATGTAACAGTTATTGTTATACTGTAGACGAAGAATCAGTTCATAACTTGACGAAGAAACGAGGCCGTAAACATACTTCGACTTGTGGTGCTCGTTCCGTAGATTTGAGGTGGGGATGGGTGTAGATAGGTGTCAATACGGTGCTCTCGTCGATACAAGATCTCTCGGTTGTATTTCAAGGTATTGCTTTGAATAGGTCTTCGGGCGAACAGTTTTGGTGGAGTAGGTCTTCTCCCTCTTCGATGTATTCGTTGTCCGTATTTTTCGGATTTCGATATTTGTTAATCGTGTATTAAAAATTTCTCACTTGTCTCGCACGCCTAGGTGAGAGAGAAAGGAGGGGGTGTCAGGATTGCGTGTTGCAAGGCTGGAAGACCCGAGGAGGCAGTGCAGTGCTGCGCAGTGCAGCTACGCGGAAGCCCACTTCGCCAGTATATGAAATGCGGTTTGATTTCGGCCGCCGCCACGTGCTGTTGAAATCCCTAGTATCGCTGCTGGCGGTAGCAGCAGAGCGGACAGAACTGCTTTGAAGTTGATCTAGATGTCGTTGAGCTATGCAATGGGGCTAAGTGTAACTCGCAGATGGCCTAGACAGGTTCTGCAGCTATGGTTTCATATCATGCGGACTGAATGGTAAGTGGGCCCCAGCTTCACTCGTTTTTGGAGTGGCAATGCAGGCGCCACATGCATGGCGGTGTAACACGTGCTCGTGCAAAGCAGAGTGTATTTCTGCTTGACTGTTGACGCTCCAAAGGCCGTTATTGAGTACAAATCTTACCAACCAACTTCGGGAGTTGATCTGACAGGACCAATGTGATCACTCGAAGGAGAAGCGTTTGCGGATGGATCTCCAGCCCTAAACCCTACACCCACACTAAACATCTTTCCTACTCTAATACTTATGGTGGACGCAAGTGCTCTTTATCGTTCCCAGATTTACTCCCGTACAGTACCACATCCCGAGACCATATTTTCTCATTCCTCGCACCTAGCAACGAGTCTGTGCATGAGAGCAGGACATATCAAACTACAGTTCTTTTATTTGATTCAAGCTCCTACCATTGACAGACGAAACTTTGAAGCCTCAAAGTTCAGAGATCACACAAATATACTTTCCGACGTAGAATCACCTCACTACCGCAGCTATGAGATCGCTTTTGTCTCCGTACCGTTCAGAAGTCCGCCCTCCCTACTACACTGTCTCAGCAGTAATATAATCCACAACCCTCTGCTGCTCGTTCCTTTTCACCAGCTTCTTTCTGCGTAAGTACTCTCTCACTGTCGATAACACTAGCACCACCGTGCTAATTGCAATCAAAATCCAAAACGCCCACATCAGAACATTCCACGCCGTGACTACAGCTGATGCTCGGCGGACAACTGCAAAAGGTGTCAGTAGATAGGCGAGAGGGGGGAGAGGTGGGGGTTACGTTTGCTAGAGGAGGTGCGGTGGCTGCCGAATATATCGGTCCACAGTGTCTTCAGCATGTCTGTGCTAGTCCCAAGTCGGTGCGAATCGAAGGTGTCGAGGTAGATACGCGGAATGAGAGGCATGGTGAGTGGTGAGATGAGATGATATGAGGGGAGGGGAGGGGAGCTTTATAGAGTGATTGACTTTTGACGTTGGGCCGCCTTATTGACTTTGACAGGTATAACTATAACTCAAAATTCCGGAACAAACTCCAAGCGATGGATTTTTAAGATTTATAGTAGATAGCTTCCCCCGAGTGTGAACGCGGCCAATATGCTTAGCCGCCTAAAGAGATCCTACTTGAAGCTATAAGTGACATCCTATAAACGAAGGCGGACTCGTGACTCGATTATAACCTCAGCACAAAATACTATACGGTTTCTAGATACACAGCAACTCCGGAAAGAAAGTAGCAACATTATGCAACTGAATCTCATACTCTATCATAGGATATCACTCTCGAAAGGTCTTGGTTGTGATGCTGTACTGGCCAAAAGGGATAGTCCACAAAGGCTTAATGACTCCTAATTTTATTAGTCCGAGGAGTTCCTGGCAGCTGATAGGGGTAGTACAACATTTAACTGACATATCCTTTGCAAAGACCGATGTAAAGCAGTGGCATACATAGCTAGTCTGTAGACCGCTTTTGGTCGCTGTGGGCTAAGCGCCAGCGATCAAAAAGCCGTCTACAGATTAATACATATTAAGTACTACATGCCGCTAGAGCAGGAAATATCTGTGGCGGTTCTGCATGATAATTATCTTCCAAGAACCATGTTCTCACTATACTTGCTAGATACTCCACTCAGATAGCAATTACACTTCCAGATTTTCCACAGTTCGTTGACACATCTTAACCTAAGTACACAGCCTCACTGGCATATTTATTGGCAAGTACAATATCCTACTGACGCCAACTAAAAGATGATATTCACAAATCCGAACACCCCCCTAACTGCTGACGGACTATCCCTTTTGGCCGTTACAGTACCTAAGTGACTGTAATACTAAGACAGAGTCGGCAGAATTAGCGGAGTGGTGGAGGAGGCGGAGAACTCAGATCATGAGGAGTCGAGTGATGGGGGGGTGTAAAAGTTGATGTTGTTTTTTGGCGGTTTTCTTTTGTTGTTGGGGAAGAGGACTCGCGACTTTGCTTTTGTTTCTTTATGTTACGGAAGAAGCGGGGAGGAAATATGTATGGGATATATGTCATGGCTGCCAGCGGCCGAATGCAATATGATTACAAACAAACAAAATACTAAGACAGAGTGTACCATATAATCTGAATCTCTGCAGTCTTATAGGATACATCTACTATTTGTCGTACGACAAGATGGAGAGACGATGGACAGTGTCTGTCAAAAGATCCGGAGCAGGAGTTTAATTAGATGGATAAGATTAGATAGATGTATGATAAGATAAGGGTTAGTAGATGACTTCGTGAGACCAATAGACCTCATCTTTAGTTGCTCCCATTATTCAGATAGCAGTACTCGTCCAATCCAACAAATTTTAGCTACTATTGCGGGCCTAAATCCTTGGGACACCTATCAATTCTCACCTATTGTCGGGTATGTGGGGGGTTCGGGTCGTTCGCGATGGATTCAATGCATCACTCATTTAACATTAGCCTGAGTTTATGCGTAATATTCATGCGCAAACGTGCAACTCTAGTACATGGTATTTGGTGCAGAAAGGCGACATGGTGGAGCGGCATTCGTCTGCTGAGTCTCACAATCGCTTCGTAGATATTAAAGATATCGTAGATAAGATATCGGAAGGTAAAAGTACACACTATATACCTGTAGTTCTGCATATTTGATAGACAGAACAAGCTTGTCTCGCAGCTGTTCAGCGCGGTTTTTGGCTGATGGGATGGGCCATCGGCCGAGTGGTCTAAGTCCTGTCATTTCGTGTCCAATTCTTATCGTACATCACATAAGATAGTCACCAGCCTCACACTCGGCGCCGAGACGGCGTGTTTATCGTTATCCTATATCCGTAGCTAAATTTATCACTCGCTACTGTATGGAATCGCTGCTTGTGACTGCGCTATGACCAGGATCGCCCGGTTATTTTCGCAGGCGCATTGCATCTTGTATGAGGAGCCAGGCTATTGTTTCACGAGCCAGGGTCTAGCCGGGCCCCAACCAATTACATGGTATACACAACCTTTATATATCTGCTTCTCCCTAAGCCCCGCCCAAGATCCCTCATCCAGGATGCATAAAGACGGGCTGAACACGTCGAAAGTCATCTCCAGCTCTCCAAACCTTCCATGAACCATGGCAGATCCCATCTCGGTTTCGGCGTCGGTAACTGGACTGCTTTCAGTAGCGGGAAAAGTTACCACCATGCTCTACAACTTCAGTCAAGGGTACATCAATTCACCGCAACTCTCACTGATTGTGATGAGAGAAATACACGATATTAGTCGTTTGCTGAAGTAGTTGAACATCCTCATCCACGGCACACACTGGAATTGAAGAACGGCTATCTCTGATTATGGTCGGGGATGTGTTGGCTATATTGACAAGTTTTGTCCTCACTTTCTCGGAGCTGGAAGTCCTACTTGATAGCTTGGAGATTGAGAAAGGTATGAATATTGTTAGCCGAGAAAATGGGTGCTGAAAGAGGCGGATATCGGAACTTAATCCAACGGCTCCAAAATCAGAAGGTTTCGTTGTCTCACGCTCAATATCATACACAGGTACGTTTCCACCAGGTATTTCAAAAATGCATGAAATTGACGGAAAGCCCGCTTCAGCCATACAATCAAAAAAGCATACACCAACGTAGGGACGTTATCTAGATCTATGGATCGGCCACTTCAGACAACAGATGACATAGCGAAACGTTTACAATCGATAGAGTCAGCCACCGGAGCCCCAACACAGCCTCATTTTCATCGAGCCAAAGTTCCGAGCATCGCCAGTACCACAAGTGTTCGAACGTCGAGACTTGAAGGCTCCAGATATCGAGATGACGATTCCCAAAGTGTGCGAACAGTGGGATCTAGGGTTACGTCTATCAAGCCATTCGATTGGATGCTTTAGACATCGAAAGTGTATTTACGAGCTGATGGTCGGGAGTCTCAATTATTTTACATCACAGTCGTAGCGAGTGCTAGTCGGTTTTCTCAGAGCTTAGTATGTCTAAAATATCGAATATGTCGGTTCTTGCGTTACCCATCTACGCCCAAGAGATATACAATGGCCATCATTATAATTTTAGGAGTTCACATACTTCACTACAGCTTCAAAATTTATTTCCTGCATTGCCGCAGGTCCCCGAAATAACGACGATAGCCGAAATAGCTTTGAAAACGCTCGAAGAGAAGGTTGCAATTGGTGCAAAAAACTGGCAGGAATTCGGTAAATTGAAATCACATGGATTCTTCCCTGTCTATACCGAGAATCTCCCAGAAAGTTGTGATGATGTGGGTGTTAATGGATTAATGCAATTTGTGCACATGGACGCGGCTGACAAGAAGCAAAGTCTTACGTTTATCTTTTCGAGAGAGTACTCCTCTTCAGAGAAGATACAGGCTGTGAAGGTCCAAAATATTCCCGGAGATGGAGTTTGTTTCGCTGTTTCTATCCTATAGATATTTTAAATATTTCTGAACATGAGCAAATCCCTGAAGGTTGGAACGCCCCGTTCCCGCTTTATTGGGTGGGATTGTTAATTCCCAGATTACTAAGGGCACTCTAAGAATCCGCTAGGATGCATTAGGATCCTTCATACCAAAAATATACGTGGGCTATACAACCTTAGTGAGTTTATGCGCCAACGCTGTAGAGAATCCTCAAGTGTAAACTCACTTCTTACCGCGACTGTACAAGACTTTCTACACAGACCTGTACACAGACATATCTGAGTATGGACCACCAAACCAGAGACTATTGGTATTATCTTTTGGAATCGTTTAGTAAGTAAAGTTACCGTAGACATTGAATAGAACTAATCTAACGGCGGTTCTTTAAGGACGAACTACAACTCGTCCAAGCGACAGGACTACAGCTCATTCAGGCGACAGAACTACAACTCGTTCACGTGACAACTCTACGTCGAAATGGCAATCACTGTTGCGCCGCCGCCGCCATGGCTCGAGAGATAGAGGTACTGCAACAGATGTTAAGTGCACACAAGACAGCATATATGTTCCGACCCGTACAACTAGTCTTCCTATTAGCCAACCAGTCGACCCATTGGCCAACTCGTTCCGGTGAATAAGTCGACCTGTACGCCAACCGAGAGACCCGTCTAAGGTACTAATTATGATGTTGAGAGGAGTTTGGGGAAGGCCTATAAAAGTCCGCTGCGACGCACCACTAAATCTACCATATTAGGGAGTAATAAACATATTAACTGATAACTAAGTGTTCTGTTTTACGTACTCCATCTGCTGTCAGGCTTGATCTGAGTGTAGATGGGGATTCCATTGTAGTAAAGAGCAGAGGTGGGTGGTGTTGAGTGCGAATGTATCAGCGGGTTCACGCTGGGGGCGGGCGAGATGGTTTTGGTGGGCTAGAAATAGAACAAGATGTAGCTACTTAGCTCATGTCCGCTTCGAAGCTATCTATCCGTACCAGTTGTCTCAATATACGGTGCCTGGCTTTGTGGTTCGTACGTTCCAACGGTTTTGATTACACTGTTAATTTGTTCGTAACGTGTATAGCCCCCCATGATTATGTGATAATAGTGGGATTTCGCTGCTGATCTAGTGGTCTGCGGTCACCAACAATGCAAGTAGTAGATATGTCTATTGGATAGTGACCGTATAATCGATTAGTGACATCCAATTTAAGTACCAACAGCAGGTCATCAATTATGACTCGACCCTACGATTCCTAAGTTACGGTTATTAAAACCAAATTTTTCTGGATAGTAAGCCACCATTGATTATGGTTATGAACAAGAAAGCTCGAAATTATGAATCTAGCTAGCTGGTTCTTTGTTGTGTTCGATTCCAATAACTTCTGCAACTGACGACTTCTCTTTCTCTAACGCGGAATATTCAATTTAGTTTTGCTGTCGAAAATTAACCAGACGAGGTTGGACGAAATGGAAACCCTAGCCCCAAGAAAGTGCTCACAATCGAATTCACATCTCAGAATACAGACACGTCGTGATATAAAGGTGACTGCAAGCTAGCAAGGTATGGATACGAGCAAGATTATGAGAAGGGAACTTTCAGTTTGAGTCACCACTGGTGGCCACGGTGTTAAAACAAAGTTTCCGTATCTTTGTTCGACTCCTGCGCATGCATATGCTTCAGCTATGGTAGGCATCAGTGTGACGTACTACTACATTCGCTCTTGTCACACCTCACGTTCTGTAATGATGTCCTACGCGCCAGTCTTGTGGTACAGTTACGCAAGTCTGTGTTGTCGTTGGTCAATGCCATCGTACGTAGCCGACGCGTTATTTATGCCATCTACGATCGGTTTGCCCGAGTCAAGGATTACTTTTTATCGTATAATCAATGTCTCCAACGCACGACGAGCCGCTCTCATAAGAGTTCAGATTGTTCTACTCAGTCCTTACCGGCAGCCCTACCGGAACCCAGGAAGCTCGTCCTTCATCGTGATCCCAAGACATACGGTTTCCCCTGGGCGGCTACTCGTATTTCGGGCGCATTTGTTGGGAGTGTTCTCCTTCTTTGATAAGACTAGATATATCGCCATGCATTCTGATGTAGTTGCACCAATTCAGCTTCTTTGCCGTTTTGGTAAGTCTCCCGCAGTCGGATATTGAAACGCTTACATGGTGTCCAGTTCAACGAGTGTTATGACCAGTTATGCAAGGGTCTGCATGTTGATGAAGCTGTGAAAAGCAGCGAATTCGGCCTGGAAAATTTCTCATCATGCATCCCGACTTGCCTTGTGTTGTAGGTGAGAAAAGTATAGAAACTACTATAAATTTAGATAATTATGTAACTAAGAGCTTGAGGACTCCATCGCATGTTGTAGAAGCTGACTCTAGATTTGAATGTGATCACTTACGATTTCAGAAATCCTGCAGCTGGAGAGCCTATCTTGTTTTTCGGAGTCATTCAAGTAGTCGACTATGCATATATGCACCCAAGCGTGTCATAAGTGGTACCAACGAGAATCAATTCTATGAATACTCTTCCTGTTGCCTTGGCGCTTAGTTCTGACGACCAGCAGATCTAACATACGAAGATGTTTCAACTGGACCCACTCGGCGTGACGCTTATAAACAGGATCCCGAAGGTTGAAGCGCTACCGCATAACTCTAGCAAAGTTTTTTACCAGTTATTTTAAATGTTAAAGTCCTGGACCTTCTTGGGACTAGCATCCTGAGGTTCTGGGACGTCCCGACCCGTGTGCAACACTATTCAGATTAGAGGTCTTTACGGTGGCGTTTTTGGGTCGTTTCAGGGTTTAGAGATGATGTTTGCCGTTTTACTCATTTCCAGAACCGACTCCGGAGCCAGTCTAAGGCATTTTGACAACCTCGTTTTGCAGCTCGTTCTGGGCCAACGGGCCGACTAGTAGACTCAATAGCCAGCAGAAATCTCCTGCGGCCATCACCGCACCAACGGAGAAGAACGAGGACATCAAATGGTGTTGATTTTACTGGCTCTTAGTGGATCCTCTTCGGTGATGGTGGTATCGATTGGCACTGGAGTGTAACACGCGAATTGAACTGCACATTCAGGTCCACAGGGTAAATATCACTTTTCTAGCTTTCTAGACTGAAGTATGGACTCAGAGTGCTTCCCAGCGTTCGAGACTACACGATCTATTTACCCTCATCCATGGATCCTGATGTAGCACCAGAAAAAAAAACCTCTCATAGCATCGCATTTTCGTCCCCCGATTTTTACGTGGATCGCAATCTCGCATCCTCAAAGTACTAGTCCCGAATATTAGTGTAGTAAACTCAGTTGCTCCACCAGAAGCCCCATAAACAGTCTCATATCCTCCAAATATGGTTCTAAACCTCAAAAGACTTCCCTAAACCTAACTACGCGCAAGGCTCAACCCACCGTGAGCACGGATTTCTCGTATGGGGCGACCCATCCGTAGGTGGGTCCTAAAAGATCACTGCCCATAACTAATGCTATCCAGCTAGTCCGCAATAGTAATAATAACAGGAAGGACTGGAGATAGAGCGGATTATGGTCCATGCGCATCGGGCTATAAAACGGGCGGGCATTCATGACCCACCACCATTCAACCTCGGTCATCGCCAAAGCTAAAGGGGTATTTTCACAAGCAGGCTCTACAAGATACTCTACACTAGGGTTTGTATGCAATTGAGTTTTTAAGCCAGCTCGAAACCGCAAGCGCTTTAAGAGCATCGATATCCAAACCCATCCACGCGCCGATCACCAGGACGGGTGCTTCTTCCGTCGTTTCATGAAATCGGTAGCAAAGCATTTAACAGTTACTATGCATGCACGTACGCAGTAGAAGCCTCCTGCAGATCATCGTGTAACCCAGTCTAGACGCGCCGCCGATGTACACGGAAACCAACCAAGAGTGTAGGAATCAGAAGGACTGTAAGGCAATGGGTAAAGGTCGATGAATTTTGCCTGACAAACTAACTATAGGTACAAAGAATAAGGGGGAGTATGTAAAAAATATATACCGAGAGAAGTAATGGGTCTACAATGATACCTAGGTCCAATCATCAAGACGAACAAAACACAAGCACAACCAAGCAAAGATAAAGCCTATTGCGCAGGGAAATCATCCGAGGAGACAACTTCGCTGGTATCCGAAAAAAAGTCCAAAGCCCCCCAAATCCAAAGCTGCAGATCCATCCCCAATGCTTGCCGCCGTCCAGTGCATCGCATCAAAAACACAACCAACTCCATATAACGCCCGTAAACCCACAAAACAATTAGCCGTTACAAACACATCCAATCCACCCGTTCCATATACAAAGAACCAATGATACACACAACGAGAAATAGATCCTGGTTGATTGAAGACTGCTGCCCACCAATCTCCCAATCCCAGTCTCGAAATTTTTTCTTCACAGCAGCGGTTTCCTCGCATATCCACACAAGCTCCGCAGCCCACTTCCACACTCCCTTGCTTCCTCAATAATATTCCCCACTGTCTCCTCGTCCACAATGCCGGCAGACCTCAGCCACTTTTCCCAAACCCAACCGCCCAAGAGTCCACCAACCGCAGCCACATCTTTGGTACTCCCTTTAACCCCAGAAGATTCCCACGTGTGGATCTTCCGTCGAACTTGCTCCTCAGGAGCGTCTGCGCTGTGGCTGTTATGTCCTGACATCGGTTCGTCCTCATAGTCCTTGCTCGGTACCTTTGGTTTCGACGCCGGAGGCGCCAAAGGAAGGAAACTCCATGCGCGCATGATGTCCGTGAAGCCCACATCGTTGAGACGCGTGATCCAACGTTTTGTCGGCTCGGGATCCCTACCACTGGCTTCCAGTTTCGCGGAAAAGTGCGCGAAGAGATCTGCTGCCAGTGGACCCGCGTTGATGACATCACTGTCGAACAACTGATACTCGAAATATCCACCCGGTTTGAGAACGCGCATACATTCTTCGAGGCATCGGCCATATTCATCTAGTGTCTGCTGAGCTGATTCCAGTGGGATAGAGCTCTTGAGGGTGAGGAAGAGAGTGCGCGCTGAGACAACGTCAAAGTGGTTATCGGGGAAAGGAAGGCGGTAAAGACGCTCGACGGCGAGATGCCGGTGGTTTTTTGGGCCTTGGAAACGTGGCGGGGGGCCGAGGGAGGTGCCGGTGGGAGACGTAGGAGAGGTGTTGGTCAATTTTATGGCGCGCTCAGTTACTGTATAAACTTTGACTTTCGGATAGTCTACTGCGCAATGCCAACCCCAATCCGCTGCCTATCGTTAGTAAGGCGAAATGGATGTAATGTTTACCACTTTCGGAAACATACCAACTGGCGCTCCACCAAGATCCAGCACCCGCCTTTTTTCATTGGCCACACTGTGTTTGAGAACGCCAGCCTCTGCAAACATCTGCGTAATGCCAGAATCACGCTTAGAAGCACCTCTCCTTCTCCGCGACTTCATACACGTTGCTATGAGTTGCTCGTGGGCTGGACTGACAATCATTTTCCCAAAGTTTAGCCATCGGCCAGCCATTAAAGCCCAAAGGCTGGTCATGATTTCTTCGCTGGCTTCCCGCTGGCGGGCTCTGCTGTCTATTGGCGATCGCGTTGCATTGGACAGTCGTCGCGCTTTTGGTGGACAAGATGCTTGAAGGGGACAATCATCTCGGAGATTGGAGCATATTCGGTGGGCTTGAATCGCATCGAATCGTGGTGCTCGAGAAATAAAAGCGTCGTTATTCGCAGATGCTTTAACGAATGCCCTGAACGCACGAAGGTACGCTGGATCGGGTTTTGGCCCTCCCTCAACCATATCTTCCCTCTCACTTGAGGAATCCTTTATTTCTCTGTTGTTGTTGCCACGTCTTCGCTTGCCAATTTTCTGCTCGGCCGGTACAGGAGTAATACTAACTCCAGCTTCTGATGTGGACTCAAAAGCCTCTTTCTTGTGATTGCTCTCCTCTCCTGGCTCAATTAGGCTAGGTCTGAATCCTGTAGACGACGCGAGTGAGGGATTCCTGCTTTCTGGACGGTTCTTGATGTGCAGAAATTCATCCGCCGAAATCTCAGTAGCTTCTGGAGTATCTTCGTAGTTATTATCCTCGATGTTTAGGTGAAGCTTTGTTCCAGCATTAGTTTCGTCCAAAGATATCGATCTGCTGCTGCTCTTCGGTGACACACTTGCTTCGTCTAAATCACTAATGGAACCTTCTGCTTCATCAAGCAGCATGGTCATCATATATATGTTTGAGGAACTCTCTGCAAATGCCGGTGGCGTTTGCATGACAGAGTTGGCGTTAAGCGCCCACGCCCCTGGTTGCGGCGCATGCGCATTACCACTACCATCCGAACGCGCCGACCACCCAGGATACACAAACAAGGTTGGCGATGGAATGTTGACGAAGTTCAGCCCTTCGGAAGATGGTGATCGTCTGATCGACACCATTGACGCCGCACCCATCGAAGATGTCCGCTCGCCAAATTTTCTTCCGTTCACCCTGGCTACAGAAGGCATAGTTCTGCGAGAAGGGAGCTGATCATGTTTTACCGTCGTTATCGGGCGATCGTTTACATTGGTGTCTAAGGATAGGAGAGAAGCGGATTTTGGTGGGGGTGTTGGCGGTGCAGTCATAGGTAATCGGGGGTCTATGGTCTCTTCGACAGAGGGCGCAGTACTTCGTGGAGGGGTAGTCATATGAGGTGACCGTGGCCACGACCCCGGTGGTGTTTGTGGTGGTGCTGTCGAAGCAGCTATCGCAACACCCCCGACCGACGGAAAGGCAGAGGCGAGGAGCTCAAGGTTGAGATTATCGGGTCGCTGTGCCTTGCGCTGTGTCTTTGGTGGTACCTGTAGTCTCTCAGGACTGTTGTCCCTTACACTAGTCGCTCCGTCGGCCTGCAATAGGTGGGACCTCTTCTCATCACCACTGACATCTGTCTGTGATACCTCCCCGTCCGCATAGGAATTAACTTCGTCCTCTTCCTCTTCGAACAAGTCATCGTATTCCTGATATACAGCATCCTGGCCCCTCGCTGCTACTGCAGGTCTGCTTCGATTTTTCCGGAATGTTGTGGGGTCGAACTCTTCTGCCATATTCAAATGCTTGCGCCCTCTCCCTAGTAAACCGCTGCGTGTGCTCCTTGCCATGCTGTATGTCGCTGCAGTTGTGGTAGTATATGCTGAAGTTGTGGGGGATAGTCCCCTTTTGTGGAAGACGCCAGTACTCTGGCGTCGCCGCGTTACTACGCTTAAGGAGGTCGAGGATTGGGAATCCGATGACCCACGGGGCGAAAACTGCCCTTGAACGCGAAGTGGGTCTTGGGACGCCGGTGCACCTGAAGTTGGTTGGTACGGAATTTCTGATACGCCAATACCCCCCTGGCTTGTACTATACAAGGCCGCACTTGCCTGTGAACTCTTTGACCTGGAACCGAGGCGGAACATAGCCGCAGAGAAAGCGGCGGAGCGAGTATAGACCGTCGACGGGTCCGCTGAAGATTGATATGTTATATTTGGCGGACAAGATTGGAATTGGGCAGCTGAAGATGGCGCAGTTAATGAATATTGGGATTGCGAATTTGCTGGAAGTTGATCTTCGTCCTTAATATCGAACAAAAATCCCGCTGCGGCACTCAGTGGAAGTAGCGGCTGTGGACGGTGTCGCATCTTGAGTGATGGTACAATGTTAGTTCTAATACTAGAGCTTGTTTGCAGGCGCACTATGTCGGCCAAGCCAGTCCTGAAGGGGAGTAAATGCACAGGGATAAGGGACTTGGAATTTTGAAGAAATATTATAGGAGGTGCGGATATATATAATGTAAAAGCGGATAACTGGAGCAAAAGAGCGAAAACGGAGGACAGGAGGTGGCTCAAAGGGGCAATATGCAGCTGTTGCAGTCGCACATACAAAGAAATCCACTATGTACTCCACATATCCTGGTTTCGTCTCAGCTGGATTGCCATGCGGCTTCAATTCTCAGGGAGAATAGAATCTGCATTTGAAGTCGGGTATGCAAGATGGAAAGACGGGGGCTCCGCCGGTAGGACTCCTACATTCTTAAATGTATAGTGGACCTTACTAATTCCAAAAAAAAATCTGTAGTTGTACCAACATCAAGGCGCAAAGCAATTATAGAGGCAGTGCAGCTCTGTGTCCCGATGAACTGGCGCCAGAACGGTGTAACACTGAGAGTGTAAGGTCTTTGCTGCTCTTCCTCTCTCAAGTCTAGCGGGAGCGTTGAAATCTCGATCAAGAACACCAAGTACCGTCACTACGGGAGCTGGGAGAAGAGACACGAGCGCATGGTTCTGACTGGGCTCATGAGTGGCTGGGCTGATTCGAGTGGGGTCGTTGGGAATATTTCGTAAAAATGATTGCAATTAGCCGCTTATCGAATTTTCGACACTATGCCACCTACCTGGTTAATCCTCACCTTCGGGCCCGCATTTTAGGGCTGTTCCTTCTCCTCTTACTCTACTATAATTTCTAATGTCCAGTAAAACAACATAATATGTGCGGCTCTCGTAATGTCGTGGTAAAGCCAGATCCGTGTTAGGTTCTAGATTTCGAGGTTGTAACGTCGGGGTCCAGTTCCGGCAGATCAAAGTTCATTTGGCAGAAACGAAGCAGCTTTGGCAGAAACAAACCCGACAAACAGGTTCACCTCAACATTCCTGTAGCTTACTGGACCTCGCCTGAGGCAATTAAACGAGTTACTTTATTCCACCTGCCTCGGTAAAAAAAAGTAGTTGCACGATTCTAAATCATCAAAATTGTAGTAGATACTTGCTAGTAAATAGAAAAGCTTCCACCGTTCAAATAAACAAAATCATAAAGTTAAGTAGAAAATTCATAGAAACAAAAGGGGAATTTACAAACCCCCCCGACCCCCCCATGCGGGTGTGCTTTCGACGGCATTCTACCAGGATAACACTTACTAACTAATATGTGCTACTCATTCGATTTTTAATCGAATGCTGCAGCTAAAAGAGCGGTGTCCTGCATATGCAACTTTGACTTTTGCTTCCATCGTTCTGGAAAAGTATTATGTACTAGAAATTGCCTGATAGGTTGGCGTTCTACCTCATCTCGGCTAGAGCACTCATTCTCCAATTTCACTCAGGTCACTGATATTGTATTATTCATTTTCTACATGTTTTATCTGTTGATCTCACGTGCCCACCTTTTCAAAAATTCTTCAGGGAATACGTATGAAAGTCACTCTCAGATCGAGCTTCTTTATGCCCAGGGGGCTTACTACTCCTGAGAAATATTTTCACCGGATTTTGCTCCTATTTCAGGGTAGGCTCTAAACCAGAAGACCATTCCACGATACAGGTAAAACTCTGGTTGGTACCGCAAAGTCGGGTTCCTGAACCTCAGGTGTGGCGGCTTGAAAGATTTTGGATAGCGAATACGAGTAAGAAATCGGCTCCACAAAACCATTTGATCTTCGAGTGGCGTCAACCGTCCCATAACTAGTAGCGAATACCATTACCTTTGATGTTTATATATCGATTGACGAATGGCTTTCTCGCTTATTCGATGCCGGCAGATGGACAGCGTTTGTTCCGTTGCTTTTGTTGCATACTCAGGAGGCGGGACTTTTCCTTTTACTACTTTTAAGCACACGATACCGACTGGGTAAGAGCCTGGAGAGTTCCCCGCTGGTTCGTGGCTTCGGCTTCTTCGTCTCTGGACGCGTTGCGGATCGGTCATGGCGAAGTTTGAATCAGCTTCGGTGCGGTATCAACCGTTTAAACGGCTGCAATTCTAGAATGAACATATCAATCAAGCTGCACAAGGTTTGCCGGTGCGAAACCATTCTGAATACTAATCGCGATAATGAAGCATCAACCAGAGTTTTTGAAGCCTTAATGCATAAAGTCTCTGTTGACATATCCACTCCTTTTGTCGGGACCTCATTCGGCTTGTCAGATGGCAGCGTCATCCTCTCCCTGCTTTCAAGGCATCTAAACGTCAAAACTTTTAATTCGGAGACGTAGGACTGTGGCTTCAACCCACTTTGCACATGGAATCCACATGATGCGGAACAACCCATGCCTTGTACTACGTTTCAACTTACCGGCGAGGCAAAACCCAGCTCTGAGCAATATCAAGAGTAATCATAAGCCCCCACCCCACACTAACCATTACAAGTAATATGGAGGCTAGTTTAGGGTTCTCGGTTACCTGAAACACTGACGAGCATTCTAGCCACAAATAGCAAGATAGCCAAGCAATCCAAATTTCAATATTCGGCTATGACAGCGAGCCTTCTCCCACCCAGAAATCTCGGTTGATCTATTGTTCTTGCAGTATGTGCGGGATAAACAAGCAACTGACCACTTCCCTTTTTGTTCGTCGGGGTTTTCGTGCTTTTCTAGACTAGCGTGCCGCCCTGAAGAATTCATGATCAACGCAATCGATCGATGAAGGATTGCTTTTGAAGTCAGATGCGCAAAGCTGCGCGAGTTATAATTACAAGGAACCCAGATCCATCCAGATTGCACGGTATGAGGACACGGGATTACGGAATACTAACCTCCTACCGTACCTCTTAATGCTACTCATAGCGATCCCGGTTTCAAGGCGAATCTTAGGCAAGCAAGAGCTTCGTAATATTCGGCTGATGGAGATTCATGCACGAACGATGAGATCTGTACTATGAAGCGCTTGTGCGAGCTAGGCAGGTATCCGAAATTCCTGCAAGGCTATGCGTTGACTTATATAAACAAAGTTCCCTCGCATCTGAAGGTGATGGCCCGGTTTCCAGCAGCCTTCCGGATGACGAGAAGATCCGTCAGTACCACCTGGAGCGCTCACCGGCGTACCGGAATTAGACATTATTTTTACTTCAACTCAATTCTTCTGAATAAGGCTTCGAATTTGCCATACGCGTTACACACAATAATTAGTAAATGCAATAGCCGCGCAGCAACGTAAGTGGGTTGAGATGCCGATTGGCTGCAACGTTGAATCGGTGAAGCAGAGTCGGTTGTTCATATTATTGATCTTTCGAGGAGGCTTACTTCTACATGCAGCCAGACAAAAGGAAACCTGGCAACAGAGTCATGCGTACATGATAAAGTGTGTAATAAACACCCCCACTGCACTTACCAGGTTCCGGGGACCGACCTCATATACAAAGTAATGGGAAACGTTGCACTTCAGCTTAGGTTTTAGTCTAGATTCCCGATCCTAAGTAAAATGTAGCATCATCACCATTCATTCTATGGCGACAGGACTTCTGTAAATGTCATTTTGATGTCGATTCAATCACCATCGCCACAAGTGCACTAGCCACAAATGTCTGCGCGTAATTATACGACATCCTGGTTCGATTGCGGCGAGTCCGGGCGGCCTTAGGGCCTCGGCGACGGGGCTCTTGGGGTGTCCGTTCCGACTTTGTTCGCTCGCGTTTCTGGAAGGAGCGTGGGTAGGGGTTTCTCGTTACAGGTTACTCTTCCATTCCCCGCAAAATGCGGCGGGGTGTAGGTGTCAAAACTAGTGAGGTCTGCCAAGCCAATATATCTGATGGATCCATGCAAAGGAGATGAAGGACGGCTTCGATATATTGAAACAATAAACTAGAGATACGCTTTGATCATGAGCTCGAGCTTGAGTTGAGCTATCTGGGGATCGAGATCGTACTATTTCCTTCTTTCTAATGCAAGAATCACCGTATCAAGCAAGCTTAGATATTTTGGGATGTCAGACTAGATGCTTGCAGTGATTTTTGATCTGACGGTTGAAGATTGCGGCTATCGTAAACGGAGGCCTAGGACTATGTCTTGAATTGTGTATATTGTACACCGAAAGAGCGAGAGAGAAATGAAGGAGAAGGACTCGAGATACATACAAAAGAGCTGCCGTACCATATCAACTTAGCACTAAGTTCCCACGACGGTAATTCTAACCGAGTGATGTTTGGTGTTTTCCCTGGCCACACTGTTGCATATTTAGAGTGTCAGACTTGAGATTTAGCTATCAAAAATGGTTGGCCGTGGGTGTATGAACAACCACTGGTCGCTAGGACGAGCGAAATTATCCAGCGGAGAGCTAGGCGGGTATAGTCCGTTAATCCCAGTAGTGTGGACAGTTGGCCACTGAGTGTGGCTCGGGACTATTTGATAAAGAGCTGGGCAGTGTCTTTATCCACGTGGGTGGCAGCCGACAGCAGGATTGTATGCATGGACTTCCGCATATACACAGGCTTTCCACGCATAGATAGATGAAGATAAGATCAAGTTACTTCATCGCTTTAAGCACCGCAAATCGGCCACTGGCCACAAACGTTATGTGACTCATAAGCTGGCCGATGATAAATCTGAATTGTGATACATCATACTGGAACTTATAAGAGAAAGCGACATTTAAGTTCTAAGGGGTAGAAAGTCGACGGACTTCTTAAATCAGTGAGTGATCGACAATCAGTCTGATAATCAGTACAGAGCTGGGCAGGTGAGATGTATACAGAGTCCGAGAAATTGTCAACAACTGTAAGGCCGGCGACACAAACCGCTCTATCGATCTCATACCACTTGAACCGTGCACTTGGTCTTTGCATTGCACTAAATAGCCTCGTGTACAGGTTTAAAGCCGCCCGCCGATAGCTCCATATTCGAAATGAACCCTACGACTCACAGTTTCTGACACGAAGTAATCGTTCCCGGAATTTGGTGAAAGGTAAGCCGGGACTGATTACTCCCGAAAGATATATTCTTCCAATTGTACTCCATGGGCCCGGTATACTGGTAACAGGAGCAAAAGGGGTGCCGAGTTCGATATCGATTTATTAGTGATCTCCTGGACGGACAGACCGAGAGATCCGAAGTGGAGTAATCTACAGTCGATGTGACATTGTGGGCCCGTGATGTATGTTGAACATCATTCATTTAAATCTTATTATTAAACTTAGCATAGCTTCCTATTACCGGTATGCTACGACCGAGGTATCATACGATTTATTTCAAAGAAGACAAACCACAGTCGGTGAGGTTTCTTCTTTTCTGAAACGGTAATGCTCCAGGCTTTTAATCATAACACCTTCCCCAATACTAGCACGACAAATTCAGTAAACCCTCTTCAAGAAAGTTACCAACCGGAACTGCAATATACCACGCAAGACCATAGTCTTCACCTCCGGTGGGGCACATACGGACGGTGAGAGAATAACTGCTGTAGAACCTGCATGGTCCAGAACTTCGAGATATGGCCGAAGTCTGTAGTGCTAAAGTTGAGAGTGGAAATCATATCCGCACATACTAGTCCACCCCGAGCTTTAGATTCTAAGCTGCCAGACATTTTAAGCAGTACAGTAGGGTAGAACAAGGCGAGATAACAGCAAGGTTCAGTACAAGGGTATCTGTCCATCCGATCGTCACTTGTACATGAAACCCGTACCCTTGGCTCATGTAGCACTTCTCCCATCCCACTGAATTCTAACTGAGGGGACTACACCTCTAAGGAGAGAAAAGGGATAGGCACTCTGCGCAGTAAAGTTCAACGTCATGGGAAGTGGATGTTGAAATTGGCTTGTGTTGAAACTGAGTAACTAGTGCGCTACACGGGGCCGAGGCGGGAGAGACCCGCTCCGTATACCAAAGATCGCGGGTTGAAAATAAAGAAAGGCTTATACTGGAAATCCCTCTGTCTTGAAGTCTTTGATACTTCCAGAGATCTTTCCCACTATTCGCGGAGTTCTTCTCGTCAGGCCTCCCCCAAACCGTCCATAGTGTGAAACAATATGAACAATTGATCCAATTCGAATTAGGAAGATCTAGAGTACTGGATGGGCTAGTTTGTAGCCTCATGTCATTCGCAAGTCGGTTTAAATCTAAGGCCACGTTTGGAAGTTCTCGCCTAAAATATTACCCGCCACGTACATATTAAAATCTAACCCAGTTTTAAGCTCTAAGTGCCGTACTATAGGTGCTATTGTTTCCTGCTTTCCCATCGTCAAACACCATCCCATCCACTAGAGACCGACTGACGTATGAGACAAATGCAGTGACGAACATTGATCCATAGAGGTGCAGCTATAAACATTGATATAAGACTAAAATGGGTGATGATTTCAAGACTACATTGTGACGAGACAAAGAGCGGATAGGCTGTAGGAGTATAATTCATTCAGTATATGATATGAAGATATCAACAAAATATTTTTTGTACACAACACCTTCGTATCCAAGACGAATTCACAATTCGCCAACGGGATGGAACATATATCTCGAAACACCTGGTCCTGGCTAGTACCATTTCTGACATGTCGTTACCGTTGTGTCATTTCCGCATAACTCAACTCTAGGGGAAATTTATTCCTGGTTTAAATGACGCCAGCAGTATAGTTTCTGGGGACTTCACTTGCGTTCAAACTGCGCTCGTCTGGCATGGGCGGTGATAACAATGGGAATGGGTAACATTCAAGACAGGTTAATCTAACACCGCATGTCAATAGGAGGTGCTTATCCTCAGTTTGCATCATCAATTCTCACCCCTCGCTTCTGCAGTAATCGTTCTTCAGTAAATTCGCAGTATGAAGTCAAGTCATGTGCCTGCCACAACTTTGTGTATTTGAGATATTGTTTAGGTTTTGCTTAAACTTGTAAACTTTCACAATTGAGGCCTGGGTTAAATTGTCCTTCTCTTCTAGATACCGTATGATCTGTTTGTCGGCACTCCTCTTAGGCTGGACGAGTGACGTCTTGTAGTCATATAAGGCTAGCGTCAAGAAATCGTATGTAACATCGTAACCTCTAGGACAACCTCGAACACCTTTCGCAATTCCCTACGGTCCACTTCGGGCCCTTTTGCTATATGATTGCTACAGCAACTTCGGGCTCTTTGCGCAACTCGATAATTCCCTCCTGCTCGAAGCTAAATATTTGACGATCATCAGGAAGAGCAAGCTTGTTTTGGGGGATACAGAAATAACATTGCACGACGAGATCGAAGTACTCCACCGCACATAACACTCCCTTGGTCCACCAATTCTAAGCTTGAGGTTTGGCCCCTATGCTCCAGATCTTGTGGCGAGTGATTGAGAGAGGAAACGAAGAAAGCAAACCTGTGTCCACACTCAGCACTACGTTAAAGCTTCTAATCGATGGTGATGGAGGGGAAGCTAACTAAGTGCAGGGCTCTTACCGTTACCTTTGTCGTTCGTTCATAAGTCCTACAGCAGGCCATCCTCCTCGTGCCAGCGATACACGCCTGTCAGCTCTACTCTACCATTAGCGGGGGCTGAAGTTTGCTGGTACTTTCCTGCTTCAACTGCTGCATCATTCTTACCCCTGGTTCTGCCGGTAGGTGTCTTTCTATCAATCGAACATCCTCCTACTCTAACCAATAAAACGGTATCGGGATAGACGAATGAAAGGAACATAATTATCCAGCTGCTCACTGAATCTATCCGATATACATCTGTAGACAGTACTAGGACGATAATAACGGGATCCTTCCGCAATCTTCAAAGGTTTAACGCTATCATGCTATCCCTACCACCCGAAATTCAGACACTTGTCCTGTCTCCTTGCCGGTGCCTGGAACCCTCCTGCCAGGAGCCACACCGCACGTCCAAACTCTACACGCGGCTCAGGCTAGTGTGTCGACTTTTCAACGAGATAATTACACCTTTCGTGTTTGAGACACTGTTCATCAGTAGCGATGAGTGCAGCCTCATCCGACTACAGAACATTGCTAAGGAACCGCGAATAAATTACCTGGTGAAGACATATGCCTTCAAATTATCTAGTATACCCAAAGGTTCCATTAACATCCAATGTCAGTCCATTGAATCCTTCTCAAGGTTTTGACTGAATATACATACAGCGGTTTTGAACAAGGACAAATATTGCCAACTCCTTGCAGTTCCCCACCTTCGAAATGACATATTAAACACGGGACTCGGTGAGCACGAGGGCATCCAGTTACTTGAAACTTTGTACAAACATATCACTTTCGAACTATCCGGAACGCTATCGTACATCCATGCGAAATACCTTCCAATTCTGCAAAACCTCCGAACCATTTGGTTAGACACAGATTGCTGTATTTTGTCAGACTGTCCATACGACGGAGGTAATTGGGGGCGGGTCGTGCTGGTAGGAATCATAGATGCGTTATATCGGCGCACGCAAATAACGGGGATCCCGAAAGTCACGGAGTTAGTCGTTTCGCGTCTCGATTCGAAGACGATGTTACTGTCTCCGCAAATCATCGAAAAAGCTACCAAAGGAATGGCTCAGCTCCAAACGGTACGTATCACACTCTCTGTGGATGTTATCGGCGACAAATGGATTTTCTTGGTTGGCAGGCTTTTAGGGGCGGTTAGGGGACTCAGGCATATGTCAATTAGTAGTAGTTCTTACTACATTAAGTGGGTAAACCTTTGGGATCTTCTACTTCCTTTTGAGTACTACTACCATTGCTCTCTCAAAGCTGCACATGTTACAACGGTTATGCTGCGGCGTTGGGAAGTGTTACAGGTCGTTACACTATTTGGGGTTGTATCTTGGGCCGACCTTCTCATCTCATTTTTCGAAAAGCATAAAACGACTCTGCGTTCTTTTGAGTTAATCGGCTGCCAACTCATAGACGGTTATGACGGACGCCTCGAAGATTTGCATCAGGAGGTTGGGGGAGTACCGCAACCGTTCATTTGGCGTTGGTTCTTCTTGTCGTTCAAAGCACGAACTGCTCCCTTAATGCTAGAGAAGCTGGTTTTTGGGGACCTTAGTACTGGATATCCTACTCCTCGAAGATTTGCAATACATAACGGCGAGGCAACGCTGTGGACAGAGTGGGTTATGGGACGCAAAGCTTCCGAGCCATTTCCGGGGGAAAGGCCGGCATCGGGATGCCCTAGACGCTGTTTATTGTGTGAGGACGAGATAAACGAAGGATTCCCCGAAGTTTCTAACGCCTAAATATCTGTTAAATGAAATAGCGCTACGACATTTGCTCCTGAATAGCGAACAGCCCCTCAGCAAGATAGGCATCTGAAATAGCATTATGGCTGTGGCAATACATGCTCCATAGTTTACATAATATTCCATCCCTAACTTTGCGCTGCATGTTCTTTCTGATGTCTTGCAACTGACGAATTGTTAGATCACTATAGATCACTATGCTTTTATTACTTGTCACTGTTATTTGATCCGTTATTGTGCTACCTGCCCTGACGTTTGGACATGCTCTTAGTTCTGTTCTTGCTTGCATCCATATGTTTAGGACCTTGGCTTACAACAATTCTTCTCTTGTTACATTTGAATTTTGCTAGTGCTCTAACTACTCGTTTAGAAAGCCGCAGGACGGGTGAGAATGGTCTTCGGGCAGACTAACTTGTAGCAATTAGCACTACCTTGGTTATGAATGTAAACCCGGGGGAGAAAGATTAGAAAAGCTATTAACCACAATAAATTATGCTCTTCAATCTGACTATAGTTTTGTCTGGCTGTCGTCATAGTGCTACTCTCTTCACAGGCTTTACTGCGTTTTACTTTATTGAAAGCAATGATACCAATGATGTCGTGGGAAGGCCGCTACCTTGTCCTTTGTGCCCACTTGTCCCGCCCCCCACCCGTCTTATAATTTAACTCTGCTACATCCTTCTACTCTCATGTCTATCGATATCTGTCGGTCCTATACTCTCTTAATGGTCTTTAGTCTTGGACTTCTTGCTTGTGAACGACTCATAATCCGACGCGTTGCTCCACGCTGCAACCCCGCTCTCCTTTCAAGTTCAATAATAACCTACAGCTGATCCCATGGGTAGTATGGAGCGTGTAATGCTTTGAGTTCGAATAACGGATGTGGTCATGTATGATACAGGGCGTAGGGCAATACCCTATGCCCTAACTCGGTGTCACCTTGCCATCTCTCAGATGCTTCAACGTCCTCTGCCTCCAGGCATCTGCATGGAAAGAACTGTAGTAGATCGTTCAAGTCGGTCCTTAGAAGGTAGGAAAATGGCCACCTTGAAAGCCCTGGTTGCCATTAAACTATCCATTTCGAGCCTCAGAAGTTCTGAGTCAGTGCTGCGACTTTGATTGCTCAATAGCCCTCTACTATAAGGCGCTGTTGCCACACACCGCCCTCGTGTTCCCAGATTTCTAGCCTCTCGCTCTTCCCTAAGAAATCCATTTTCGCACGACTGCCGCTACGCACGAGAAGATGACCTACGCCCAGATCACGCCTACCAAGGCCTAAGATCCACAACAGTTTGCCGCCAAAGTTCGTCGCAGAAACTTTGCCTTTAGGCAGTATAAGGACATGAGCCAGGAGACGGATAGCTAAGAGGCTCTTGAACCATCGTCTGTCTGTACCCTAGATTTCCCAACATAAAATTAGCCAGCTGACTGCTGTATAGAGGCGTGAGAGGGTGCTGTACAATCGTTGCAACAAGAACGATTTGTACTGAAGTTGGTTAATAACTTGTCTAAGATCGGACTAGCGGGCTAGAAGCTTCTTGAGCAGGCCACCGAGGCCGTCGAGCCCATCGCCAAGGCCATAAAGACAAAGCTATGCCTAAGATAGCGTTCTATATGAACGTAAGAGGCGGAGGAAGCCACCAAGAGGAGGGCTGAGAGAACCTCTACGACTTACCAGCTTCAGACATCCATCAGCACACGTGCCTATGGATAAATGGCGAGTAGGCTCTTGTTACCGTGACCCTAGCGGTAGCAGTGGGTCGCTGTCCTGGGAACCACTATCACGGATGGCAGCGTGTTTTAATATTCCAATAATCTCCCATGCGTGAAACGAGAGGCAGTGCGTGTTTTTGAGTTGAGAATCCATGGTTAGGTTTTCTCGCTGTTTTGACTCGGAGAATGAGAATATTATCAAGTCACAAAATTGAGAACTTATGGTTGTGTTTGCTCGTTATTTAAGTCGGGGAAAAAGAAGCAATCTTAACGCCATTTATCACGCATAAAATCCGTTTCAACCCTTTACACCCACATTTTCGGTATCTCTCCCTACAACTTTGCCTTCCCCTCCTCCTTCTCTAACCACCCAAAACTCAGCTGTCCCCCAGCCCCACTCTTAATAACCACATTCAACAAACTCGGCCCGTCTTCATACCTCCACGCCTCCTCCACTGCCTTCTGCAGCTCCGTCTCAGTCTCAACCCTCCACCCCCTCGCCCCCAGTCCCCTCGCAACAACATCATACGCCGTCTCAAACCCTAGCGCAGTACTCGGTAATCTTCCTTCCGAACGTCTAACATCCTTCTCCCACACCTCACCATAGCTACTCGTATCGTCTGATATCCCATGGTACACCCCGCCGTTGTTCATAACCACAATAATGATGGGGAGTTTGTACCGTGCCATTGTTTCGATCTCGGCGAGCGAGAAGCCGAGGGCGCTGTCGCCTTCGATTGCGATTACGCGTTTCTGGCGGGCGGAGGGGGGGTAGTTGAAGGCTATTTCTGCGGCGATGGCGTAGCCAAGTCCTACGCCCATTGTTGCGTATGTTCCGGCGTCGAGACGTTGGCGAGGGGAGGAGATCGAAAAGATCGAACGGGAGATGTCCATAGTGTTTGCGCCCTCACTGACGTACACCAGGTCCTCTGGGGCGGCGAGACGGTGAAGAGAATCCTCTATGAGCCGGAAGGTGCGGTGGTAGCTCAACCGCTCTCTTGCACCGGTAGGCTCATCTTCCTTCATCTTCGCCTTGACCAGGTTTCTTTCGGAGCTCTCGTGCAGCGTCTTCCGCCATGCCGAGGTCGACGGATGCGTGTACCCTCGCAGCTCGGGAAGCAGCTGCTCAAGAACTGCACCAATGTCCCCCGTCACCGACACCGCATCGTCTATCCCGTTCCGCCCCAGTTCTTCCGCACAAATATCGACCTGTGCAATCTTCACCCCTGCATGGAAGCGGGTGCCGAAGTGGAGAATCCAGTTCACGCGCGCCCCGAGGAGGAGGATGAAGTCTGCGCCCTTTAGCGCGGCGGAACGCGCGGCGGAGGTATTGAGTGTGTGCGTGTCGGGAAGCACGCCCTTCCCCTGAGGAGTCGGGAGGAACGGGATTTGTGTGGAGAAGATAAAGTCCCGGATTTTCCCCTCGGCGCGCGCGTAGGCTGCTCCCTTCCCCACGATCACAAGTGGTGCGTTTGAGGCCTTCAATGCGGTGGCGATGGCACGGATTCGCGTCGGGTCGCCGAGGGCGCGAGGGGGCGGCGAGATGGCAGTGATGGAGGGAGCGCTACGGGGGAGAGGGGATTGGATGTAGTCTGCGGGGAGGTCGACATAGGTTGCGCCCGGTCGTCCGTAGAAGGCGGCACGGTACGCGTCTCTGATTGTTGCTGGGAGCTGCCCGAGCGTGGGGGGTCGGAGCGAAAGCTTGGTGTGTGGTGCTAACAGCGCGACTTGGTCGAGTTGCTGGAAGCTCCCCTTCGTCGCGCCATCGGTAGTCGGAGCCGCGCCGGCAAGGAGGAGGAGAGGAAAGGTGGTGTTCACCATTGAGTTGCCTACCTTCACCACTTGTCAGCCGTAGGTCAATCGCGACCTCGGGGGAAAACAGACTCCAGGCATTGCGTGTAGCACTCCCGGCCCGCCGACAACAAGACATACGCCGGGTCGGCCAGTGAGGTAGCCATATGCTGAGGCGGCGTAGGAAGCTGCTTGTTCGTTTCTAAAGGAAATGAAGCGGATTCCGGCGGCAATGCAAGCTTCAGCTACTTCGATTATGGGGATGCCGACGATGCCGAAGATTACGGGGACTTCGAGGGAGACGAGCGCGGAAGCTATTAGGTGCGCACCGGTTTGTTGGGCCATGGCTGGGGGTGAAGGGAGTTTGGAGAGCTGCGGTGTACGCAGTTAAGAGCTCAGTAGTCACCGACCGACGATTGTGTCAATAACCGAGGCCAATGATGCAACGCCACCCAGGCTCTCTGTGTAACGAGAGTACTTGCCATGAAGTTTACTTCATGTATCCTTACAAGGATTGGATGCAGCCATTCGGCCATGGGATGGGCTGTTCGGAGGCGACTTTTGGTCGTCACCATGGTATGAAGTCTGAAGGCCGACGATCGGAGACTGAGGTCCGATGACCAGAGCTTATTTTTTTGCTGGTATAAGACTTTAACAACGTCTAGTATCCCACCTCTTGTAGTCTAACTACTAACATCTCTGCTCGCCGAGATCGCTAACGGCACCCAGTTCCCCTCCGTCCCGGACAACAACACTTTCGTCAACAAAGAGCTCAACAATCCCACCTTCTTTGGCTGCTCTTCTGCAAACTTCGCAAGACCTGAAGACGCACCCCCGTTGATCGTCTACATGCTAAATGCCCCTTGGACCTTTCACTCTAACGTGTCCACTTTCGATCCAATTTATACGGACTCTCGGCGTGATGCGATGATCGAGAATGGTTAGAATGTAGCAACGCAGGGGAACTCGACGGAGTGGACGAGTTGCGTGGGGTGTGCGATTTTGCATAGGGAGTTGTTGAGGAGGGGCGAGACGCCAACGGAGAAGTGTACGAAGTGCTTGGAGAAATACTGCTGGGATGGGACGACAGCCACGAAGGAGGTGGAGATGTATGATCCAGAGTAGTGGAGCGGCGGTGAGTGGAGCGAGGTGGGAGATGTTGGTCGCTACCGTGTCTGCGGTCCTTGTACTGGTGCAGTGGACATTGCATCCATGCTTCCATTAAAGTCTTGAAACTCTATATTGTGGTGGTGGGAAGCAGCAACAGCGGACGCGATTCGTCGCATTGCGGCCGCAGCTGGCTTGGTATGCGAACCCCGCCAAACCCACGGAAGCATGGCCCATATGTGCCTAGGAGCTATTGAATTTTGGGGTACGGGGCCGGTGTGGTTGGTGCAGAGTAACTCGCAGGCTTGTTGTAATTACTAGCCTTCTTGCTCCCATTGTTATCTAGATAATAGTTCTACAATTGGGTGCTAGCTAGCCTACACTACGAACAGAGGTACTCAGACATCCCACCTATCAACAAAATGCCCGGTAGCTACAACAACCATGAACTAGCAACCAAAAGAGCGTACCACGAGCTTGTAGGAAATAAGGAAGGCGTGAACGGGCTCCCTGATTCTAGTACCACCTCTCATCCTTCCAACGGCGAGAACGATACGGCCTCCTCCCGGATGTATCTTTGATGTCTAGCTTCGCCCCACCTTTCTCAAGGGCTTCCCACACATCATTGTCGCCTGCAGCAAATATCGGTGTCTGACTTGTATCATCCTGGATGTTCGGGTCCGCGCCAGCGTCGAGAAGTGCCTTCACCATTTGAACCTGCACGCCGGGGTCTATTTGGCTCTCCGTAACGTAAAAGAGGGGCGTCTTTCCTGAAGCATCCTTGGAATTCACGTCGCCGCCGAGCTTGAGACATTCGCGGATAAGAAGTATCACCGACAAGCTGGGATCCGCTCTGTCGAGAGCATAGTCACGTAGTGTCTTTCCGTCAGCGTCCTTGATGTTTGGATCCGCGCCTGCGGCGAGAAGCGTCCAAAGTATGTCTTGTGCGTACCGATGCTCATCGTCGTCAGCTTTGTATACCTTGTCAACCATAGAAAATAGAGCTGTTTTTCCTGAAGAATTCTTGATGTTGGGATCCATGCCAGCGTCGAGAAGTTCCTCGATCATCTGAATTGTGTCGCGTCGTGCAAAATACTTGAATGCGACAATATGCTCGAGCACTACTGTTCCCGACACGTCTTTAGCGTTTGCATCAGCGCCAGCTTTGAGAAGTTCACTGATCACGCCATAAACGTAATATGATGAACGCTCAGCGGCGTGGAGAATTGGCGTCTTTCCTAAGTTGTCTTTAATGCCTAGATCCGCACCGGCTTCGAGGAGCTTTTTGACAAGGTCTTTGGCATGATAATGTTCATTCGCCGCTGCGTAAGAGAGGGCCGTTCTTCCTGAATGATCGCATGAATTGATATCCCAGTCTAACTCCAAAAGAAACCCCATGGCGACAGGGCTCTCATATGTCGCATATTCTGCTGCCCATGATAGCGCTGTTCTCCCTTCAGGGTCCTTCGTTGAGGTGAACTCCTCCTGTATCAGTAACGAAATAACTCTTCTTTCGATTTCTTTCTTCTCATCTTTCTCAGACCAGGAGCTTGACTCTTCGTCGAATTTAAGATTCCTCCTCATCTCAGCGGTGCTCGATTTCAAAAGTTGCAGAAAGACAAAGAAACTACCCGCGTCCATTGCAGTCTGCAAGGGTGTCCATCCAGCCGAATTCACTGCTCCCGCATCTGCGCCTTGCCGGAGAAGCTCCTCGACAAGAAAACGTTCATTCTTTTTCGCTGCCATATGCAATACTGTGTTGCCCGACTCATCTCGAGCTTGCAAGTCGAGGTCTCTTTCCAGCAGAAAGGTGAGGAATTCAGAGTTGTACGGGCTTCCTTTCTCGATTGCCAGAAGAAGGAAGGCCCGGCCGTCCTGCGGATCGAAGTCTTTAGTTTTATCAAGCAGCATCCGCAAAACCTCCGTTCCATAAGATGACCACATCCTGGAAGCCTTGACTTGAAGTGATCGAAGTCTCTCTGGACTATAAAAACCGCGGGGCCGTTTCGAGTCTTGTCCTGCTTCTTGGTGTTCGTCGCTGTCTTCCTTACCTCGGACAGCAATCTTTGACAACAAGCTCCGGACCACACTTTTCAAGTCTCTGTCAATCGCTGCAGAGAGGGGATCGTTGCTTTCCGAACCAGGTTCGTTGATTTCGATGTCATCCAGCGCGAGAAGAAAATTAATGGCATCCTCATGACCCGCGTTAACAGCGCAGAAGAGCATCGTCCGACCATCATCGTCGACCGCATTAACATCATGGTCCTTTTTAGTGAACTGCTCGAGGACCGTAAGGACCGCACCATGTGACTTAGATACTATCCTATAAATATCATCGCCGTATTTGGTGTGATAGGACGTTTCAGGAGGGACCAGCCAATACGCCCATTTGAACGAAGTCGAACGATATTGCCAGAAGATGTTGGAAGTGGAAATAGGTAATCCGAGAAGGTGCGCTTCGCAGAGATGAGAGCCCCAATGCTCTCCAGCGTAAAAGAAAAGTGGAAAACAATCCTGGATCACTGGACGATATTTCCATGGGTCGGATTTCGGTCCATAAGGTGTACCCCCCCAATGATAAGCCACTTCGTCTTCCTCATGTTCTCTCTCAAGCTCAGAGAGGTAACTCGATAGATTGTTCGACAGGCGGCTTAGAGATAAATAGGCTACGCAAGTTGTCGCGATCTCGGCTTGTCCGTGTGGAAACTCCTCGACGTAGGCTTTGGTGAAATATTCCGCAGCAGTGTAATGAACCGGACGGATAAATGCCTTCTCATAACCCTTCCTCTCTTGGATCAGAAGACCTTGGCAGACTGAGATGATGATGTCTTCGTGCGGCAAGTCGTCTTCAGTAACTTCCTCTCCTCCCGGCGCCATGTCCACGACAGCAAGACCGTGCTGAAGCTCGATGATGCTGAGTTGTCTGTGTGAGCAGAACACCCACGATAGAGCTCTTTCTGCTAGCACCGTATCGTGATCTGGCTGGCTGCGTATCCTCTTCATCGTTTGTTTGTAAGTGTTGTTAATCCCTGATGGCAGACTCTGAAGAGCTTGACGTATATTTGTCTTCGATGCTCCAGTCGCAACACTGTCAATGTGTAACCTCGCCATGAGGAACCTATATTCGCAGCATAGTGAGCTTAGTGTTCTTGAACTACGCCGGGATGCTACGTACATGCCTTCAGCCTTTTCAATGATTTTTGCCACAATATCTTCTTGAAGCTTTTGATCCTTCTTGACAAGTTTGTGCAATCTCGACCGCTCTTCTATCTGTGCCTTGACAAAGGCCCTGATATCCTCATCCGTCGCCCTGATCTCGATTTTCGGCGAATCGTGGAACAGCTCATCAAACCTGGGAAATGGTCTTGAGGTGCAGAAGAGTCGGACGTCCGGAAAGGGTAGTTCAGAAATCTCGCGCACAATATGATCTTGCACTCTCTCGCCCGCTTCATCCAGAGCATCCAGTACCACGAAAACCGTTGACAAAGACGTGGCTGAGGATTCGAAAGCTGAACGCAATTGTGACACATCAGGTGGAGGAGGAGGCTTTCCGAGAGCTTTTTTGTATATTTGCTGAATTGCGTCAGGTATCGTGGGAAGGCATTCTACGACTTGCTGAAAGATGCTTCGTTCGAGGTTATCAAGGCTCTGCTCGTCCTGTTTCTGATAATCGCAGTATAAAGTGGCGACGCTGATGTTTGGATGATCCCGGACATATTCAGTCCTCAAGTACTCCGATACGATGGCCCTAGTGCATCACCTTAGTCGGAGTAAAATGGAGACAGAGTTAACGTCGACTTACGCCATTACTGTCTTGCCAGCTCCGGCTGTACCTTTGTCAGCAAGACTTGCAATACAAGCTTTCAGGTATTGAGCATACGAATTCCATGACACCAAATTGTTTTCACTTTGCCTTCAGTCCACTCAACAAAATGAGGAATCTTCAGAATCCAGGTCCCTGTGCCTTCCCCTCTCTCTTTGAGGATGGCTTGATGTCGGTATCCGAAATAAATTGGAGATATCCAATTTAAAATCTTCTGGCTTTTTTCGTCTTGATGGGATTGTTTCAAAGCTAGGAAAAGCGTAAGTAGTGGACCAAATCCTATTTCAATTGCATGATGGAAATGTTATGCCTTACCGGATTGAGAATCATTTATCGCACCCAATAATTTCTTCACATCAGCAAGCTGAGCAACGTTCTCACTGACCTGAGAGGCAATCTTCTGCGCCAATTTCCTACCATAACTTAGTATGCTAACTCCTTCGACATCCCTTTAGTAAACCTTACCGATTATTATTCTCCAATGCCACGATCAATGAAGACTTCTGGCGTTCGATGACTTCCAAAACCTTTGACACATCTTTTTCTTCGAACGGCCACATCAAGACCTTAACAACCTTTTGCAAATTCTTCTTGGGGCCCAACTTGAGCACAAGAAGGCCAAGCGTTTCTTCTAAGACATTCAGCGGAGCACCAGCCCCTTCCAGAGTCTTGATAATGTTGGCCCAGTCATCACTGCCATCAGAATCTTCGGTTTCATCTTTCAGCGCCTCGAGAAGGCTCTGGCATGAGAGGATCTCAGCCTTCAGCCGGGACCGGTCTTTTGTAGCACCCTTGGCAGTGGCGATGTAACCGATCACTTTCCCACAGAGGTCGAGGACAGTAATGACGCTGGCTGTTATGCTCAGAGGATCCATGAGGGGTTATGGTCTAGTGAAAGCAATCCAAGTGAGGAGACACGTTAGGCTGAATTGACCTCGTGAAATGTAGCGCGCTAGGTTTTAAATGTGAGGACCTGCTCAGCTGCTAACCTCACAGCAAGACACATGCGCAACGTGCATTGGAGCGAGCTGAACCTGGTATCTTCGAGGCGTGCTGAGAACTTCGCGAATAGGGAGAAATAGACGGTCGTCCGACAGGGGTGTCTTGAACTGCCGAGCCCCAAAGGACGAATCCACTCGCAAGAGTTAAAAGAAGGCTGCCGCATTTGGCAACATGCAGGCGGCATGGCTGCTTACCACGAGTCTAGCAACCCTAGCCTCGAATCAAGCTCTCAAATATATTTGTGTGGCATGCACTAAGATGAAAGTAGAAGTGATAAAAAGGGAATAGTGTAGCAAGGGTAAAGAAGGTGAGAGAGCCTAGAGACTTCGCTCCACACAAAAGTTCACGGGTCAACCGGATCAGCATCTCATCAACCTGGTGAAAATCTCAACACCATAGGTTTGTACCGGATTTGGATGGAAAGAAGAGTTTAGAGTGGGGGAAAAAGAGTTTGTATGGGGCTCTAAGCAAGCCAGACAAAACTACATGTGCAAAGGTAAGGAGGGAGCAGCTGGGAGCAGCTGGTCACGGTCCAGATTAAGCCCAGATCAGCTTCGGGTTAAAGCTGCAGTGAGTGCACATGTGGTTGAATTTTTTAAAAAATCTCGGCATTGACTCAGGTAGATATAAACTAATACCCCCCAAAAGCTCAGCTCTCTGGAGGTGATTTGAATTTTTGGTGGAGTCATGTCTCCAGGCCCTTTCACCTCACTTTTTTCATGATCCCAATTTGGATCAGACTCACCATTTCGGTTAGTA
>Ga0307515_10001152_pt1 | contig 60590 bp, 50 predicted proteins | sample 17_EM_MG_FD_194513 | JGI IMG/M metagenome (GOLD analysis project Ga0307515, IMG submission 194513) | Populus trichocarpa ectomycorrhiza microbial communities from riparian zone in the Pacific Northwest, United States - 17_EM | ecosystem: Host-associated > Plants > Roots > Unclassified | place... | reverse complement strand
AATGGAATGAAGGTTATAGTTATGTTTTCTAAAGATGAATATTGAGGTAAAATTTGCCTTTCCACAGTGATAGATTGTATTAATTCACACATGGCAGGCTGCTTCATACCCCCCCCCCCCCCCCCAATGGTGCTCCTCTGCGATAATAGCTGTTCCTCAATTTCCGTTGAGACTCCTCAGTCTGCATAGGGGCTTCAATATTGCATTCAATGCTCCATACTGCCTTCGCTGTCCATGCTGCTCATCAACGATGGGTGCTCCTCAATCCCCTCCTTGACCTTGATTCGGAGCACCTCAATTTGATTCCAGAATCTCCACCTGCCTCCGCTTTCGGCGCTGCTCAGGATGGACGGGCCACTCTGCTGCATGGCGCTCCTCGATCCCCGTCACCGCTCGTTGGCCTGGCCTTGCACTCCTCAATTTCATTCCCCGCTCCTCCCTCACCACCAGCACTCCCCTTACCCACCCTGCACTCCACATCAGGCACTCCTCCTCTCCTGGTGGTGCACCTCTTTTCCCACTGAATTCATTCCATTGCCTTTCAAACTCCATTGTGATTCACCGCAAGCTAGCCTCTCTATTTCAACCTTTTAGATATCACAAATTGAGCCAAACGACATTGGAATTCAATTTCACACACTCGCCTGGCTTGAATCATGCAGAAATACAAGGACCGCCTCCAGCTTCTTCACTCTGTGGATAAATTGTGTGTTCCTGCGTTTGTTGGTTCCGATGAGATGGGAGATTTAGTGGATGACTTTGAGACTATGATCAATTGATATCATTGGATTGCATAGTCGGGTTATTGTTTCAGTTTTACCAGCTTTCTTGTTTGAATCACTTGCCAGTTTCTTCAGTTCTCCTTTATGTAGCGATGCAAACAATAGAATGATGAATGAGATGCTGGGTACTATAGAATGATTTTGAAGTCGATAATGAACAATAATCTATGCATCATACCAGGAGGGTATTCTTATTGCTCGTGTACATTCAGGGAATTGCAGATACTGCCTGCAGTCCTCCGAATGAATATTCATAGGAATCCAGACATCTCTCAGAGTTAGTTAGGTGTTCCCTCATTGGTTGGGTGACAGTCCCAGGTGCTCCCGAACTTATCACAACCTCCCGCATGGTGCTCCCGTACCAGTCATCACAGATCCCAGTTACTCAGAAGGCCGGCCGGAATGCCCTCCTACGGTCTGATTGTCTCCTGAAATTGATGCTTCTAAGTTTACACTCCGTCTTCTCTCACACACTCCTGGAGGCTCCCAGCGACCAAACTTTATTTTGCTGGTGTATGTGGTCTACTAAACACAATCGGGCAAGTCGAACACCTTATTTCTCATGTCCGCTTGTATCCTGCCTATCATTTCCATCTTCATCCCCCATCTCTCTTCTTTTTCCTCAACTCTACCCACATCGCAGAAGGCAAGATTAAGTCATTCCTCTCTATCTCACCATGCCATGATCATGAGTTAACACTCAGTACAGCATACACTGAGTAGAGTATACACCAAGTACAGCATCCACCGAAGGGTGTCTGTCTTCCCATCATTCTCATGATTATTAGTTGACCCCTGAATCTGGCTTCAGCCTACAGGGTACCTCCCTACAGATTGACTGCCACCAGCAAGTTCTCTATAAGAGCTCAAAGATAAGGTCACCTCATCACATTCGCACAGTTGCAAGTTAGATGACCGATTGATTGAGTCTCAGCACCCGGCATGCCTCCCATCGACTGCTTCCAGGTCCCGCTCTTCTCGCATCTCGCTAGATCATGGACTCCAATTGCATCTCTGAACTCAGTCCATCATGGCCTCCAAGTGTATCTCCAAACTGTCTCGATTAATGCCTTCAAATTCAAGTGATCCTGGCCTCAACGGGCAGCTGTAAACTGACCTGATCATGGCCTCCAAGTGACTGTCGAAACTCACTCAAACACACCTGCCAAGTGCATCTGTAAGTTCACACGATACGGGCATCCAAGTGTATCTCTGAGTGTATTTGATGGTCATCTTCAAGCGCACCACGAATTGCTTTCCAGCACCGCCTGCCGCCAGTTGAGATGTACGGTGTGTAGATTGATAGCTAAATAGATACAATGATACATAGGTGACAATACGAACTAAATACATGAGTTTTAAAAACTATTACACCATAAGTAGTAAGTATGATAATTAGGGGCACCAGCAGCACTCCCAATGAAGATGTTCCTTTTGCCAGACTGCTCTACAGTGAGTCCAGGTGCTCCCAGACTTGTCACCGGCACTCCCAGTCTTGTTGCCTGCACTTTCAATCTTGTCACCAGTGCTCCAAGGTGCTCCCCTGGTTGTCAGGAGATCTCCCATATCCTTGCAGATTCCTCGCCAGTGCTCCTAGGTGCACCTGAAGGCCTCTGCATTGGTCCAGTCATCTCTGGGATTAGAGCACCCTGGGATTCTGGACTGACATGTTCCAAACACTTCCAGAGGCTCCCGGTGACAACAATTCATTCTGTTGATGAGGATATGTTAAAAGTAGTGACAATCTAGAAAGTATATAAGGATGTATCCAATATATCTGAGTGTATATTGATACACAGTATAGTGGTTTGCAATGATAGCATATTTTTGGGAAATACAGCCAGTGTATATGGACAGCAGACTTACTACTTATTATTGATTAATTTTTAAAACTCATTAATTCAATTTGCATTCATACCTACCAACATATCTATCTATCTATCAGTATAGGATTTTTCTGAACTGGGTGCAAAGAGTGTGTGAGTAGGAATGGTAGTACTTGCTGTGAATGGGTATCAAATATACTAGATCCTGAAACCAAGTATAACTGGATTATATACTTTGAAGCTACAGGTGAGCGAGTTGGAAGATGGACTTTGAGATCAAGATCCGAGGTGTTTGGAGATGTGTTATGAGTTCTACAAAATGCAAATTTGGAGATTCATCTGAATGCAATATACAAGTAAGCTTTGAAATGCACTTTGAAGAATATAATACCGGAAGTTTGAGGATAAACTTGATGGCAAAGATTAGGCACGTGTGAAGTTGCACATGGGTGTCAGAGATTACGTAGAATGGAAGATATACTCGCGGTGGAAGATATTGTAAATTTGTAAATGCACATGAAAGCTGTGATGGAATAAACTTATAGATGCACTAGGGGGCCAAGATTGATTTCTTTGGGAGATGCACTGAAAGGGCATAATGACATAGACTGGGATGTGACTTTGAGGATGGTTAATCTGGGGGCAGTTGATGGGGTAGGAGGTAGAACTGCAGTTCAGATTGAATTTATGAGTTGAGTTGTAATTATGGTATTTGATCCATAGTTACGTAAACAATTATAATTAATGTGAGCTGCTAGGTGGAAAACTGATCTGAAGGCAATTATTCTGGAGAATATACGCAGGGAGATCAAGCTATATTACCTAGTTCACTTACAATTATAACAATTCAGAGGAGACTTGGTCTAAGTGAAAGATAGATATTCTTCAGTGGATATTATACTCTGTATTATCTGAAAATAATGGATGGAAAAGGTTAAGAGGCATGACTCAGAATTGCATTGTCAGGTGATGGTAGAAATGTATAAAAGCAGGAGAAAAATATTAAGAGGAGATGACAGAAGATTGAAAAAAGAATTATGAGAAAGAGGAAGTGAATAGAATTTTATTTATGACAGTCAGTTATCAAATCCGATATATCTGTTACAACTCCCAATATAGCAGATAAACAGTAGGATACTACTAATACTAAACCAGATTAGATGGGTATACCCCTTATTTCCATTATCTTCTAAAATCCTGATTATCTCCATTCTGTATCTCTCTATTTTTCAAGTACCACTCTATGATAAACAGATAGGAAGATGTTTGGGTATTCTTCTCTATTTAACCATGCCATATGTATTCAATATTACTAAGTACAGTATCTATCCAAGATTGGCTGTTTCCCACTCATGACTAGTCTCTTTACGCACATGGTGCCATGCCATTATATGGTATACTTCGTATATTTTCCCACATTCACAAGATCATCTATTACACTTTCCTGTTAATGAATTATGTGAGAAGGATTTTTTCCCAATAAGCCGCATTTCGACACTATCATACCTCCTGATTATATCTCTATGTATATGTAATCACAGCCACCAAGTCCATCTGCTGATTAGTTTCAGCTTGGAATCCAAGTGTATTTCAAAATTTACACAATTTCTGCTTCCAAGTATATCTCCAAACTCTTGACATTATAGACTTCAAGTATACTTCCAAATTTACCTTAATATCACCCTCAAGCAGACAAGATTATAAACACCTTGTGCATCTCTAAGTTAATTTGATTATGGTATTCAAGTGCATCTCCTGCTCTGCTGAATCTGGACATTCAAGTGTATCTCTAAGTTCTCTTCATTAACACCTTCAAATGCATCTCCAACCATGATCCATCTCGATGTTCACGTATATCTTTCAATGACATCTGTGTCAACCTTCATGGTGTCACTCTACCATTACCAGATTACTACATGCAAGTGTGTCTTCAAATTCACTCAATTGCATCCTCCATGTATATCTCCAATTTCTATCACTTTCAGTCTCCAAGTGTATCTGTGAATTCTCATAATCGTATACTTCACATACACCTGTAAGTTCACTGGATTATCATATCCTAGTTTACCTAATCACTGCCTCTATATAAATCTCTATACTCACATAATTACCATCCCCAAATGCTTCTGCAATTGCTTAGAAGCACCATCCACCACGTTAGCAATGTTATGTGTATATATAGTTAGACCTAGACAACGAATATATACCACATTGCAATGTAGTAAATCTTCAAATGTTTGTGAAATACAAATATCTACATAATCGCAAATATAATAAACAAAAGCACTTGTGGCACATTAAGAGCCACTACTGTTAGAATACAGTACCAAGTGTAAGGTACTCCAGCTGATCTATGCAGAGGACTCAGCTGCTCCAAAATATCACTATTATATATGGCAAATTATATAACAACTTGAATGTATCTCCATTATTGAAGATACTTTCAGGATAACCTGCAAATACTCTTCAGACATGTGAAAGCAATGTGCATATCATCGGAGAGGTCTGGAAGCCGCAGGAATACATTTGCTGCTATGGTGACAATAACTAAATTGTCTCGAACATTTTGCATATAAATGCTGGATCTTTTTACTTTGTACTGTACATACATTATCTCTGGAAGTTTCCTTGGGAGACTGCTGGCAGTTGAAAGCCTACTTGAAAATGTGTTCTATAGTCTGCTTGAGAGTGTATTAGAAAGTCTAATTGACAAAGCAATATTTCAGAGCCATACTAGAGAGATATGTACTACAGAAGAAATAAAGTTATCTGGTGATAACCTGTATCTGATGAAAAACTATAAGTATGTAACATGATATGCTAAGAAGAGGCTCTGAGTCTGTGGAAGCTTTGACACTGATAGTAATGTAGCCAACCTACTGGTCTATAGACTTCTGGTACTATGATCACCATTTCCAATAGCTTAAACAATACCATTACTATTGTCATATTCAATAGTACCATCTGTGCTGGACCCAATACATACCCATATGCCCACAATTGATAATAAATGGATAACAGATTTCACTGTCAAATCTGAGTCAGAGAACTGCTCTCCCCACATTCCTATATACCCCTTTTTCAATTGAATCCAACTGTTGCATTATCAACACCATGTTTGTTAGCTATTGTAGGAAGATATCTTGGTGGGGATGACAAAGTTAACAGCCAAACTGTGATATTGACCAATAAAATACTTTCAGATACTTTATACGATATGTTACCCACGACCAATCCCATGCAATACAGTTCAAATCACCTATGTAACACTATCCTGCAATGCAATCTACCCTATATCACTATATACCTTGCATCTGGAAGTCAGCAAGTTTCTGAATTGAGTACACTGAAGCATAAATAGGGGTAAATAGTCATGTGAAATTGGAAGTGCATAGCTTCTTGAGAGTGTTATGGGAAATACAGAGTCAACTAGACCAAAAGTAAGTAACCAAGTGAAATTGAAGGCTTTCTTGAGAGCAAACTCAGAAGTATATTGGAAAGCATACAGGAAAGTGTATTTGAGTTTCACTATGATGAGTATCTGGAAGCCTACTCAGTAGTATACATTGAAGCATCTTGTAAGCTTACATGGAAACTTACACTCTAGCAGGCTGTAAGTGTACCATTTAGTGTAATTGAAAGCAAACTTGAGAAGATTCTGTGAAGTATATGTGAAAGTATACTAAGAGGTATACTGGATAATATACCTGAATATGTAAATGGTAAAATGTTGAAAGTTTGTTTTGAAGAAGACAGTTAGGGAGACTTGGAGGGTGCAATTGAGTTGAATTGCCAGTATAGTTCAGTGACTACATCAGAGTATGCAATAAATTGTACTCAGTTGCTTAGTTTTAAATTTGTTCTATGTAGTATGATGTATAGTTTTAAGCACATGTAATTACCTTTATATTATACTAAGTTGCTCAATATACAGGTCAATAGCACATTAATGTGGCACATGTCAAATCTTCTATCTGCTATTATTTTTGACATAACTTCACCATTATCTATATCTTCCTCAAGGTTACTTTTCATCCAGCTAGTATATATATATATTGACAATATAACAACACTAGATTGCAGCAAGAAATAATATTGTATAAGAAGTATTGACTGATATCATTGGCTAATTGGATCGAAAATTAGACATTAATGCAATTCAACTGAATATCTTCAAAGTGTAAACTGCAGCTCATATTCATTATTGGTTTATGACTATATCATTATCAGCTGCTAGTTCCAAAATAATAAGAGTTTTTTTTAACTAATGCAACTTATATTAATATTGTTCAACTTTACAATATATAGATCAATGAAGCATTAATAGTAACTTATATTTAAATGGTATATAGTTTGGAATTGTAACATACATGAATCATTAATAGCTTGTTCAGTCTGTTATAATTGGAAAATCAGTTTGAATTATACCTAAAGAGCTTCTTTGATAGAGGTTATATATTACAACTTGAGTGGAGAATAAACAGCTTTAATAAACTACTATCACTGGTCAATTCTAAATTGTAACAAGTCTTTATTCAGATCTCTCTTTTTAATAACTGCTACAACATCTCTCTGTGCAATATTATGTATAATAATATACTCCAGCACTCAGTATCATTATTGTGTATGTGATTTGGCAAAGACCTTATTACACATAGGATTTTGTAAATCATAGACTGTCATGTAGATGTTGGCAACAAATACAATTGTTAATAATTGCCTACTGCATTTTCCTGTTTGGCAATTCTTTATATACTGTTTGAACTTTCAGCTTGGAAATCAAAGTAATATGTATTCAAACTACAATCATATTTATGCACATTTTACCACCAATGGCATAGCTACCAGGTTAAACTATCTCGAAATAGCAGTGATGAAATCGATATTAAACATGCCCACCGAGTGAGACATTAGAATGATAACATGCGAGATGATCAATAATCGGTTCTAAGGGGTTTTCTGATACTCAAAGTCAACATCTCCTCAGAGATTAGTTAATTTCGAAATAAAAATTCATTGCACACTTTCAATCCAGCTACATCAATTGTTGTTACAAATCAAAATATTTAATATTTGTAGACAATACTATCTGCACAAGTAAATTTCACTGAGAAATCTGATACTATCACTCAATAGTACAATTATTTTCTATATCCATCTGGTGGAATATTGTACTATATTATATATTATGGCAATTTTGTGATGTTTTATACAGGATACATAGCTTCTCTTCCCAAGGACTTTTAGTATATTCTGCTTGAGAGAATACTCTCTAACAGTAGATATTTTTACAAACAACTAAATAACAAGAAATAGAAGCAGTGTTCTTAAGCGGCCAGGCCTCCATTCCGAAAGCCTGAGCCAAGGGCGGCTGGCCTGCAGGTGATTCAACCAGCCCACATCGGCCTGCATAAGCCTTGGCTTGATTGAGGAATGGAATACGGCAATGCCAGAGCTACAATGATTGAGTTGGATATGGTTTATGATTCGTACTTTGGAGACTTTCCTACTGATGGCAGCAGAGACCCTTTCAATCGAAATATTCTGTTTAGGCTTTGTCCGCCAAGGAAAGCCCCCCAGCTGCCAAAGAAAAGCCACCAGGCCATGAAGACGTGCCGGCAGGCCCGGCCCAGCCCTTGCAGCTAAGGTTGGCTTGGTCGCTTAGGAATCCTGGATAGAAGATGCTCGTTGTCAAGGCATACACCTGTGTAGGGCCTCATCTGAAGGTATATAAATAGATATGGTTGGAGACATGGATGTCAGTATTGTAGAGGAGTAACAAGGTAGTTAAAGTTAAATAAAGGCATAAGATATTGAGCATGTGGCAGGCCAACTATATAATGCGGGTTTTACCCGGCTCTGGACATGTCACATCAAGCCATACAGTTACATTATCAACCTCTTCGGGTGAAGACATCCAGGGTTGGATATACCCATACAAATGTAGAAAAAGAAAGGAAATGATAAAAAAAAGAGTCCATGTACGCAATTGTACAAATCCATAAGTCCCCCACCCATTCAGTATACTATGGTACATATGTAGTGGACCTTGTGTCTGGGGAACCTCCACCTCCACTTGAAGTATCTCTGGAGGTGGTCAAACCCCATATAAATGTTATTTGTACTGGGCTGAGATGTAGAGAAGTAAACCAATGAAGAGAAGAGAAGAGATAGAAGGAATGTGCAAAGTGACACCATCCTGCATATCTCCAGTACTAGAAAGATCAGCATTGGAACATGAAATCTCGTACTTATGGCATATACCTAGTATAGCTCATTATTGTAGTTAGACATAGTAATCCAGGCAAAATTATTAGTCTTCTGGAGGATCTCATATCAACATTTGGCATTGATTACAGAATCCACCCACCCCTCATCATTACCATTGGCATCAGCAATGCCATCAGTATATGTAACTTTTAAGTATCTCAGTTATCGGTCATACTCATCCTACTTTGAACTGTGCTAGTACTGAATTGCTACCAATACGTTGTGAATAACTCTGCTGGCCTAGCCAATAAATGATCATTGTTGTTATGAAGGAAGCTGTTTTAATAGTTATACTCGGGCTCAGTCTGCATAGATGAAGCTGACCTGACTTGTTGACATGGATTGTAGCTTCTGCTTCAAATATTATAGGTGTTAGTGATAGTCCATTATATTTGACATTGTATCCACAATGCAATCTTCTCATAGGATGGTTTTTGAATCAGATATATGCAGGGTGGCTTGTGCTCTCCTGTGCCCTTATGCATAGCTCGGTTGGCCAGTTTTGATACCTCAGCATATCACTTGATACTGCAAACTCACACAACCTGTCTGTACTTTTGGTTGGGTGTATCCATTCTCCTTCAACATTCGTGAAGCATGCTGATATGCCTGCAGTGTGATCATGTCGCATCCAGGTTGGTAAGTCAATTGATAAACATTCCAGTCAATGCATTTGGTAGGTAGAGCTTCCCATCATCATCATACTCAATCCCAATCTTATGTTCTTGGACTGTGCTTTTGCTTGCTGTGTAATCTTAGTGATAACCTCAGGGAGGTTGTCTCAACTGCCTCTGATAATGCTACTTGGTGACTGACTCTTGTGATGTCATTCCAGAGACCGTTCAGTACTTTCAGAGATCAAATTTGTTTCTGGTCAGAACTGCTTTGGTAGACATAATTCCACCCATTTGGCATAGATCAAATTTGCTTGATAATATCATCATCTCTCTATTGCTCTTGCTGTAGCTCTTGGCACCCTCCTGTTTGGTGCACTGATTGGTAGGTATACTATAGCGTCTGCCCTGTACTTGGTGCACTGATCATCTCCACTTGCAGACTGCTCTAACTCCCTTTCCTCATGATACACTATCCACTGCGTTTCCAGGTGTGTACATAGTCAGTTGGGTGGGTATCCATACCGTCGTTTTGCTTATTGACCGCTGGTTGTCTGTTTCAAGGTCAACTGAATGACTATTCTCCTGCTTTAAATCTCTGCTGGTATGCACACTTCTAGTTGTTTCCTTGCCGAACTTCTATCATGTGGATTGCGCGCTGTCGGTGATGGTGTCGTTTCTTGTATGATTATTCACCGTTCGTACCTTGTCGCTCAACTGATGATAAATGCAAAGCAGGTTTTCAAGGTGCAACATCGGTTCATTAGGCTGATGCTGAAGTTGATTTGCTGTAGCAGCTCTGTATCTTGGGAGGTTTCCTGATTCATCTGTAGGCGAATTTGTCCTCAAGTCCCATTGTGTACTTTTCACCATTCTCGGAGTACAATTGTTAGTGCTTCCCTAGCTGCACTTGCTGGTTGTAGCCCTCTGCATTAGTGCATGGAGTGAATGATGATTTCTTGCCGCACGTTGCATATGGTTAATGTTCCGGGTAGGAGTTGTTTCGAATCCGGTACCATCATCCTCACGTGGGATGATGATTGTAACTTGTGCATGAAGGTGTTTGATTCTGCATCTCCAAATAGTACTCAGTATTGTACATGGTGGAGCCATATTACTGGTACATTGTCTGGCAGCATATCTGCACTCGAATGTAACCTCATAACTTGAAATCAAAGAAAGTGAATTTGAACAGAGTAAATCTTCGCATACCCTCAATAGTGTGAAATAGGGAACAAAGTTAATTCTTATCCATCTCCCATGATTCATCTGGCTAGACCAATCTCCTGTCATCGACTGTCAGTCGTCCTTCCATACGCAGTCACAATTGAGATCAGGCTGTCATGCATTTCCTGACACAATGCACCTGTTGTCATTCTTCCCCCACTGCAATCAATTTCTCTTTAACTATCCATATCCACCCTGTGTATAATTGCGTTCATATAGGCTCCATTCTGTGGCTTCTCATGTTGCCCTACAAGCTTTATAAACATCATCTGTACTTACATTTGTAATGTCTACCTTTCTTTGACTCGTAATCGCACTCCCATATTCAATCCAGTAACATCTGGTCCATTATTGTATAATACGCTGTTATCAATGTACCCATATGGCATGCAGCCATTCGGTCAAAATCTATGATTGGACCTCTTGAGCATGAGATATCGTTCAATGCAATTTGATGAATACTGCTGCACTCTACTCAACTCAACTCTGATATATTGTTAACCCACTGAAATAGTAAATTCTAGCCAGGCTCCATATCGATTGTGTGGTTTATTGACTAATGTGGTAGCAGTGTTACTACCTTGACATTCATGTAAACCTCCAGGAGTGCTCAGTCAAGAGCTGGGATATGTCCTGCAGTGATTGTGGGTAGCATCACGGTTGTTGTTTCAGTTTCATTCGCCAATGTCAGTTCTCAATTGCCAACCACTATACTGCCATACAAAATGAATATGGAGGATTTCCAACCTGAATTAGTTCGCCATAATTGGGCCAAGCCCTGCCATCCAGTACTCCCTTTCTGTCTGGGGGAGCCAGTAGCAGTTATTCAAGGTCAATATTATCGGTACTGTCTGCTAACACACTGACTGCCACTGCTCCCTGCTTAGTGGTGTGGTGCCTCGTGTCTGTCTCACTGGGAGTGATTTGTCCTTGGTCACTCCCAGAAGTCAGGTAGAACCATCCACTTTTAGAAAGATTGCCCAGATGACCTCCTCACCGGCCAGTGCATTCTTGATGGCAGTGCCTCACCATATTTCACTACGCCGAAAATGGCCATCTCCTACCAATCACGCCTTCTCCCTTGCAATGAAGGATTGTATATTCCATGGGCATATATAATAGCATGCCCGGTCCACAGCAACCACTTTCGCTCACCCAGGGGTTGCAGAGCAAATTTTTGAATGTATTGCAAGTCGATTGAAAGATACCTGGACTTGTACCGGGACTATTTCTCTGTCTCCAGTCCACACAGTGCATCCACCGCATCTGCCGCCACGTTGTACAAATACACTCACTGAGCACATCACAATCTTGTCACCACCAATTGGAACTATCTTGGAACGATTGAAAGGGCATGTATGCCTGAGTTCGACCGCATGGGTATCTGGATCTTCATTACAGGAATACGGTTGCCAATGTGGATGTGAGTGATAGTGGACATAGTAGTATATTTATGATTATTGCTAGAGACCTAAGGCTCATGGTGAGCCAACTGTATTGAATGGCCGTTACCCAGCCCAGGTCATGTGATGCCAGGATAACCATCAAGTTTCTTGTCTCACCCAAATGGTGCTGATTGACAACAAAATTTCTTCCATTCCCACATGGGGATATAACATGTCAATTGAATCTGTACAAACCTTAGTTACACACTGAATCTACTGGTGTCCAGAGAGTTCCCGGATGATCCATCATCTGGTAGCCCTCTGGATTCGTAGAGTCCAGGCTACAAATATCATTATCTCCATTGAATTCCTGAACACAATTGTGGTATGCCACATCGACAACAACCCAAGTTTCCGTCAGGAACATCGGGGTATTCCGGATGGCTCTGACCGTTGTGACGGAACCTCGTACCCACTGATGTAGAATTTCACAGTTCCCGTTGCCCAGGTGACAGGTTGCATTGCATACTTCCCTGCTTTACTTTGCGCCCGGAATGTGGTGACATATACCCACCATCAGAATGACACGTGTGTTACACTCTTCACAGGGGCAGCAGTTATTCTTTAAACATCCACACAATGCCGGGTGATGTTTATGCCTTTCTCTGGCCGAGTGCCACATTTTTCCTCTCCACTATTGCTATATATCAGACACCACACTCCATTCATATATCTTTAGCTTTGAGATGATGTCACTTATTACAATACACTCTTCGCTTCGGATACATCGCTTGCCGTTGCATTTGCTTCAACATTATCATATTTTACAGGTCTGAAATATACTGCCCAATCTTCACACTCTCTAGTACTATGCCCTCAGTCCTTCACATTCTGGGTTGATCCAGCATTGGCTTGCGATGCTTCATCCACCTCATCCCCATCCGCATCGTCGCCATCGTCCCCTTTATACCCATCGACATCACCGGTTCCCAGGTCACTCCTCTCGACTTCAGTAGCAGCCTGTCATCGCGCACGTCGCTGTTGTCACCTTCAACTTCGCAATCCCTGCTGCACCTTGGGATCCCGAAATGGAGTTCGTCTTCCGTGCAATTGTTGTCTATCATGTTGTTTGGCTCAGTGCTTTCGATCTCAGGCTCCTGAAGCGCCAATTCAGAGGTCAAATAGTCAGGAAGAACAGCATTGTCAACATGCGCTGCTTCCACGCTGATGACCATGGCAGGCGTTGGGTTTTGCACCTGTTAGTTCTGACCCTTGACTGTAGCAGGAGTGTTTTCATACACCCTCTGTTGGTAGCTCTCCGGTAGCATATTGCAGGTATTCATCAACAATGTATACGTGTCTGCAACGCCAGGCAAAGTTAACAACTTCCGACCTGTTGCAGCGCAGCAGGATGCATTGTAACCATGGTCATTCTTGTAGTCGAAGTAGTTCAAGCAATCAGGTCAGTCGCTGTTCAGCTTCGACATAGAAGCTTTCGGATGAACAGCTTTGTTCTTTTGCCACTCCAAGAGAGTATGGCGCAATGCAGTGCAGGTAAACATGATCTGTTGCAATGGTATATGACCGTCCTTGTCGTCAATCATGGAATTATGAAATCCATCAGCATACTTATCGTAGTTATTCACCAGATGATAAAATTTGATGTAGATATACCCCCGGATTGCTTGCCCCAGGAAGTAAAGTGGATGCCGGCCATTGGTCAGCAGCATTGGACTCTCGCTGCATTGGATTTGGACCACGTACACCACCTTCCACACACTCTGCGACAGGAAAATGATACTTATTGTCTATCAGCAGGGAATCAATGAATTCCAAATGCACTGCATCGGATTCAAAGCGGTGGAGATCATAAGGCTCTGCTATGGTGTCCCTTGCTGATTGGATACAATGGGAGTTAAACTTATTGAGTTCTGCTCGAACCTGGTTCCGGTTTGAGCCTGTAATATCCAATGTGGGATGTTGCTCCAGCATCCCCCTGTCAAGATCTCCTTTGTGCGTGCCCCAAATGCTATGAACCAAATGTTGTTTTGCTGCATAGCAGTGGTCCAGTACATCTCCATTCTCTGCCAGTGTGGGGCTTCAGCTAATGCTTGCGCAATGAATCGCATTGCATACCTTACCACCTCCAAGTCGCCTGCGTACACTACTCAATGGCCGTCTGTTCCACATGTAGAGCTCCAGGAGTCTGCCCTTTGCAAATACAAAATGTGTCGTGTTTGAGTGATCAACATGATGGACTCTGCGGCTGCTGGAGACAACTGATCAATGTGCAGACACCGCCTGTGGTTGCAATTGCCACTCCCTCTGTCTCTGATCACTTTCTGCAGCTTGCGTTCCCAGTGGATGTGTAATGATCGCGTGGGATTCTGGATTAGAGATGGGGGTGGGCAAGCTCTGAAGACTGCTGAGAGCAGCTGGAGTGCTAGCAATGCCGGATGCGGGGCTGATTACAATATGACACATTGAGTCTGCCTGTGAGGTTACTCCGAGTGTCGGTGTGCTACGACTGCTTGTACCCGGTGTGGCGGTTGGAGTATTCATTCACTGTCACCGTGTAGAGGACGGGGTGGATGTGACATATTGAGTGATATCTGCAACACGAGAATTGTTCAGCAAAGATGAGGGGGTGGAGTTCTCAGCTGGGATTGTGGAGGCAGCTGAACTCCCTCCTTGAGAGGAATCCATCACACCAGCCAGTACGGAAGCGCATCTCTTAGCCGGGGGAAGTTGAGCATTCCCTGAAGGCTGAAGCATTTGTTGCTTCTGACGATTAGCAAAACTTCGAACATTCCGTATGACTGGAGTTGTCTTAGCGTGAGGGCTTTGGGAACGCATAGTCCGATATAGATGCTCGACTTTAAGAATGTAGAAATAATTTCCTCTGCATCCGTATGCAATGGCAGGCGAGGTAGACTCCCATTTTCGCGACCAGGGAGGGATTGATCAAAAAAAAGAGGCTCATTTTAGACAGCACTATACTCGAAACTGTGACAATACTCGGGGACAAGATCCCTTGAACAGCATTCAATTATGGGGTTAACTGCCATCAGATTGAACTCAGATTAAACTGAGCATTGATATTCACTGTTACAGCAATTTCTGAAGGTCTATTTACACCGCTTGAAGGGTGTTTATTCCTTCTTGGCACTGTTATCAAAGTGTTGCACTCGTTCCTGGCACAATAGTGTGAACCATCAATTCTGTGTGTCTCCAGCTTCCCGGTGGAAATGTCCCTTTGGCAGAGCTAAAAGGGTCACAAAGTGAACTATGTCGTATTCTCCATTCTGAGACACCTGTCGCGGGTGACTTTTCCAACAATCGGCGTGTTGGTAGGCGTATTTGATGGATGCGCATTTGGAACAACCTGAGAACTACTCAGTTTGCACCGGGATGCACGAGGTCAGAGCTGTACAGGTGGCCTGTGAGGCACAAGCAATGCCTGGCGTCGCAAACATTGCTCACCGCAAGGACTAAATCTCGTCTCGAGGCTTCTCATTCATGAGGTGCCTGGTGGTTGTGCATGATGAAGGCTGGGCCGTTTGGCATTCATTAACCCACAAAACACAGGACATGAACCAAAAGAAGCATTTCTCACAAGTTGAATCAAGAAATCGCAGGAACTCCAGTACATAAATCCCTGCTTCCCGCCTACACCTCCATTCTGTTGTCCTCCCGTCCTGAACACACCACCAGCAACCTGAACTATCTCCACATCACGTGACTTGCGCAAAACACTGCCTCTCATTCCAAAACACAACTGATAACCTACATAACTTTGTACATTCCATCTGGGCTGCCTTCCGCTATGTACAACTGAATTATAATGCTAAAGCCTTGGATGTGGATTCATTTTCAGCTCACAGCAATGGCACCAATGGGCAGCCAGAAGGGAAGAGGGAAGGCAACTGCTAGGGCAAAAATGCTGACATCTGTTATAAATCGACGCCTGTCTTTGGATCGGGATCATATATAAGGATTCATCCTGGAAAACATCCGTGGACTCATATGGATATACAATGTTTGTGGTGTCAATCATGACAGGGCATGTGACCTTTAAATAATATGATATTTCTTGATCCAGTCACGACTGGCCACTTGTCACAATTCCAGCTGATGTGGCCGCACCATGACAGCAGGAGTTCGCTTTTTCGGGAGTGGTGGGCAGCCTTCCCCTCATATATGGGGCAAACTGTTTGACAAAACCAGCGACCAAATGAATGAATGGAGTTGGGACAACCCCCATGCGTTTGAGGATTGAGTCGATTGCTCCAATCCGCAGACAACCAGCTCGGGGAAGGTTAAACGCACCAGCAAGCGTTTCTCTTGGTATGGTAGCGATGATCTCAGCGCAAAGATCCAGCTGCAAAGCTGCTAGCAGTAGAAGCAAGGCGATTTCCCAGCTGTCAGACCTCTGAATTAGGATGAGATAACTGATGACGATGATGATGAGAACTGGGCAGATCCCGGAGCGCCGAGTGGTGGGAGGAGCCACCCTGGGGATGGGAATCACAACCACGACGGTGAGGGTGAGGAAGACATGCAGGGCGGTGAGAATGACACCGGGCAATGAAAGGGAACAAATGATGGCAAGGGGAAAGGGCAGGTGACTCAGGACGGGAAGGGGAAAAGGTAGGGGAAGGGGAAGGCAATTGAGGAAGGGAATGGGATGGGGAAAGGCAATGGTAAAGGGAAAGGTATTTTCAAACAAACTCCAGGGGAAGATGATATCTCTCATACCGTTGCTTTCCAGTTGCAGAAGGAAATGTATGAGGCCCACTCGAACACGGCGGGCGAACTTGAGCGGCCATGTTTGGAGCCAGAAGCATCCCCGGCCACATTAATTTGCTGAGGTGATGATATCTAATCTACTTAGGAGTCGGACGGCGAATTTGACTCAGAACATGAGTATAATGTGGATAAGCCCATGGAGGATGATGTTGACTCACCGTACGACTTTGATTTAGAGGGTAATGTGGATGTGCAAAGGGACGGTGATGATGACAAGGAGGAAGATGAAGAGGAGGAAGATGAGGAGGAGGAGGAGGAGGAGGAGGAGGAGGAGGAGGAGGAGGAGAATAACGATGAGGAGGAGGATCAGGATGAGGAGGAGGATGAGGATGAGGATGATGGCAAAGAACCTTGAACAATTGGCCAGGGAGAGATGAGAAATACAGTTGGTGACAATGTAGATACCATGGTAGACGATCAGCCAATCGTGCTACCTGAACAAGGCCAGGAGATCGGCGACCACACCCCAAAACCACACCCTATGGCGCCGGCCCCACGGGCGTAAACAGTGGAGTCTCCCCCACAACCACACACTCTGGAGACTCATCCCTAGGGTGGGCTGGAGTTTTTGGGGCTTTTGACACCCCAAAAACCTCGCCCAGCAGTGCCAACTCTGCGTGAAGCTGAGGCAACCGGAAACACCTCGCATGTGGAGGTGGATCAGTAGCTGCCCAGCGAATTTGCAGGTGGCAAAAGTCGGCCCAATGTCCCTCTCCCTGAGGCGCGCCAGGATGGCTTGGAAGGCAAGGAGTGAACCAGTCCTCGTGTTGCAGAGTAGGCAATTGTTGTTGCATTCGGGGTAGGGTTGGGTGCTTGTCTTCTTCATCTCCATTGATCTGATCTATACATCTCTGCCATTGATCATTACACGTGTCGCCAGGTTTCTGAATCGCTCAGGGTTTATTGTATCTATGGGTGTTGAATTTGTTTTATTTTATTCATAGTAGTATGGGACATCCCACATGCAGCGTTTCCGCAACTCCTGGCGTGTAAGGAACCTCCTCATGATTGTGTTGAGCCTCATTATATCTCCCAAGTTAGCTGAAAGTATCATGAGCTTACACCCACACCAGGCAGCTGAGGCCCAGCACCAACTTTTGTCCCTGTCTACATGGTATACTCAGCTCCTCATGTGTCATCGATAATGCTAGAGAAGACCCCTTTCCGTTGACATGCATGTTCATGCTGAAAGCAGTTCACCTCAGACAGCTGGTGACTTCAACATATCAAATTACACCATCCTGAACACGTGCAATTTGCACACCTGAGGAATCTGACAATCAGCAGCACGCCTGGAGGCATTGAACTTGGTCAGCATCGTGAATCCAATGGTGACCAAGAAGGAGTGGATGATTTGAAAGCATTTCTCTGCCTCGAAAATATTGCAAACATTGCAGACTCAGAGTCTCAACCACCGCCACCACCAGTGCACTGGACAGAAAAATCGCCTGGTGCAGGCACTCCGCTGAGTGAACACATTGCTGTTCGATGGGAATGCGGTGCTCAGGGTTGCCTTGAGACGAACCTTCAACACAATGCCTACTACCTGTTTGTGACGTGTGAAGAGTATGAATAAATTAAGTGTGGGATCCAGAGGAACGGGCATGAAGATGTACTATGACAACGTGCTGAAGGAAGGAAACACCGCTCTGTGTTTCCCATTCTTTCGAAACAAGGATGGCGTCCAGAAGCTTGTGGCTAGAATGCCAGATGATCAGGCTCTTGGGGAGTCGGAACTACACACTCTCGAGGATATGAGATGGAATGACAATCACCAATGCCCTATCAAATACTGGAGTCGAGACATCATCAAATGCATGAGATGGTTGCTAAGGCAGCCAGCCTATGCCAAGTGTCTCATTTACACCCCTCAGCGATGCTTCAACAGCACGATGCCACTGGACTGCCTCTATACCTAAATGCACACTGCAGACTGACAGGGGGAGACACAGGTAAGAAGAGATACTAAAGGATAATAACGTGCTAATGGACATTAAGACAGAGCTCACAGTGGGGGATACACTGGTTCCTTTGGTGTTCATGTCCGATGGAACACATCTCTTGAATTTTGCCGGTGACCAGAAAGTGTTGCCTTTATATATGACAATTGGCAATCTATCATCGAAGATCCACCAGATGCCCTCAACACACAGCATCATAATGATCGCTCTCCTACCGATTCCGATCAAAAACTGCAATATTCTCCAGATACAGCCCGATGAGCAGCGGCAAACAAATCGAGATGTGATGAAACAAGTACTCCGGCAGGAACTCCAGCCTCTCACATTTATACAAAATACCAGCACTGAGAGTGGGTATTACAACGTTCTCTGTGCTGATGGCAACTTCAGGCATTGCAAACCAGTTTTAGCAGCATCGCTTGCAGATTGCCCAGGGTATAGCGGCCTACATCATCTCAAGCAGAATGTCTGTTTTAGGAGCGAGTGTACAAAGAATGAACTTGGAGATGATGTCCCTCCTGACAAGCAACACCCCAGGCGGGATCACATTCTATATAGAATGCTCAGGAATGCCAACACCAGGGCAGCAGATACCAAACTCTCGTCACGCCAGGTTCACCGAGGAATCAATGTGTTTCGACATATTCCTCTTATTCTGCGCAACCTCCCGAAGCCCAACCTCCTGCACACATTACAGGTCGGAATGCTAGACCACCTGCAGAAGCAGATTATACACTTCATGAAGATACACGAATGGCTCGACAAGACCAATGCAATCAGGTTATCTGTGCCTGCTTACCACAACCTCATGCCAAAATATAAGTCATACGAGGAAGTTTCTCAATGGAATGGCAAGCAGATGAAGGAAATTAGCCGGTACCTGCTTGGAGTGGTAACCCAGTCTCCACGAGGCCGATGCCGTGCTCAGTGTCTCACATTCAATCATGCAACTGAGTGTACACGGGCATTGTTAGAATTCTATATGCATGCTCGATACACATCTCACAGTGATGCAACATTCAGCTACATGGATGACGCCTCGCAGCATTTTCACACCTTCAAAGATGTCTTCTTACATGTCCAAGCTGGCAAAAAGGCATAGGTTGAGCCAATTCCCTGAAAATGGAACTTGTGAAGTAGCGAAAGGTAGACGACGAAACACAGCCTGAAACTGGGATGCCTTCCAAGAAGTGGAGCGAAATAAATGCCTGGCGGGATTATATCAGCCACGAGATAGTTGTTTCCAAGGAGCTAGATGCCAACTTCAACTTTCCAAAGATCCACTTCATGTCTCATTGGGTCAAACAGATTGGTCGATACGGATCCTCGCAACAGTATTCTGCTGAGAGACATGGACAAGCACATCAAATGATGCTCAAGGACAGTTGGAACGCCTCCAATCACAATCTCAACTACCTGCCACAAGTAATCCGCAAGCTCAATCTCCAGGCCTTTGCCCACCACGGGGAGAACAGAGCTGACACCAGCAAGGTGCTTCATTCCGGTGCTGATCTGGCCGCCCCACTGAGCTCCCCGTCATATGCAAAGCCCAACTTCATGGGACCCCAAAACAGCCGTGATGGAAAGCATCCTGACGCTATGATCAAAGATTTCAGATCATCACTCGAGAATCCGCAAGAAGCAAAGCACTGTGTGGCAACATTGAGCGGCACGTGGGAGTTGAACAAGTATATGAGTCGTACCATGATGGATATATCAGATAAACAACTGCACTCACTGGAGCTCTGGATTTATGATGGTATTGAGGTTCAAGTTGAGGGTTTAGATGGTGAACACATATCTCAGATGTGTCGATGCACAGGAACCAGGAGCTGGCGCGGAGGGGATCGATGGAACGAGTGGGTGAGGGTTATGCAATGCCCACAGAGGTATTATGGCGCGCTGCATGGGTGACTGCCGTGGCAACTGCAATGACAATTGAAAATCAAGCTCCTAAATCAGGATGGAGGTTTCGTTGTGTACTGGGTAGCCCTGGCGCTCACCACAATACCTGAAAACTCAGGTAACTTGGTAGCCCATCTCAAAATTTGTACATGTGAGAAAAGCACTGGCAGGCATAGCTTTGGAACTTTGCAGCGTGGGAAACATCGTCACCTTTGCGCACGTGATTACAGAGATAACTACTAGTAGTGAGACAGGAGACGGACGGAATGAGTGATGGATTGTCACCAGCCACATACATCTGGCCACTTGGAATGTCTTGTATAATTAGTAAAGAGAGAATTGCATTTTGTGTGCAGGTAGAAGGAACACGAGGAGGAATTGTCCCAAAGTCACCCATCGCATTGTAATCCCGATGCAAGGGCTTCCCAAATGAATCGATTCCAACATATGGTCACAGTTGGCCACCACGCCAGCGTGTTCGTTTGACATAAGCGAGCGACGAAGCGAGAACAAAAGATCAAACTGTGATTGAAGCCGGGCGCAGATTTATGTACCACCGTGATGTTTCTGAGGTCAGTGATGGAGCGCATCCACACTGATGGAGCCATTCCGGCCGGACGGCAATTATTACTGTTGATGCATCATATGGGATCATATCTGTGTTTGCACAGTTGAATTCATTTGAAAAAGTTCGATAGAGTTGGTGTACATTTCTTTATCTCCTCCAAACTATCCAATTGCATCATCCAGTCCCATGAGAACCATACAAATTCTGAATGACAATTGTGAATAATATATGCTAGCAACTTTAGAACATTTTGGTGTTTATCTCCATAGCTTACTGAGCTGCAACATGATCTGCAATTGTTTCTCCACTATCTTCAACTGCACCCATCAGCAGACAATGATACTGGGAATCAAAATGGTAATTATACTTCATTCACTACCTTGTTGATCATATATAGCATTGTACAAGGTGTGTATCAGCAGCAGTGAACTCTTAATATCATCTGTGACATGGATAACTCCATTGAGTTGTGTAGATGGTATTATGGAATTCAGCTGCAGTTAGTAATGTTGATTGACATATATTTCAAATATTCTGTACATTCGATTCCAATTTCCATAGGTGCACTTGGTTAAGGCAAGTGACTATTTATCGTGAATCGACTATCAACCACAGTGAATGGACCCATCTCAACAGTAAGCATCCCATTGAGCTTGCTGGAAAAGGGATTGAAGACATCTTGGAAGAAGATTTGACATTGCTGGTGACTAGACTCTTCTGAATGTATAGACTTTGAAACGATTTTGGTAATCATCGGGTTGCCCAAATTCATGGGAACCCATAGCATTTCATTGTTGTCGTGGGTATTAGATATTCACTTCAGGTAGGATGACTTGGTTGCAATTGAAATCTGCTGACTTAGTCACCGATATGTATCCTGGCTGGCAACGCTCTGGAATCAACTTAGAATTGAGTTTATTACCAATCAGTCCAATTTTGTGGCAGATTGATGACTCCTTGCATTAGCAATTTGTAGATCTCCAGTCAGCAAGATTTCACATCTGTAGGCGTCATGACGCTGCTCTGGATGATTAGCATTCGGAATTCTCATGACATCGTCTGCTACCATTAACCTCTAATCAAATGACTTTGCCAGTCACTTTGCTTCTGCAATCAATGCTCCCAAATTTGGACAATATGTTGTGCAGAGATTGTGTGTTATGATGTATTGAAATGGGGCAACTTATTGAATCCCATATGTGAAACATATCTGACATTGGAAGAGCAAAGAAAGTGTAAATTTAAGCTCCGAGTATGGCCTTGTATGATGATATATTGGCACATACAGTTGCAAATGAGAATGTTAGCATTATAGAGTAGTATAATGGTAGCTGAGATAGAATTATCACTAAAGATCAATGGCTCGTGGTGAGCCAACTAGATACCATAGTTGTTATCCAGTCCTTGACTCGTCACATGCAGCCATGCCAATACCATTAATATAGTTTAGGCAAAAATTTAAAAATTGGAGTAGTGATAATAACTAGTATCCATAGTTATATGAAATTAACTTGACTTTTTGTCAGGTCTAGCCTGTCTGTGAAAAAGTTTGTAATCTATTCTATTCTACTTTTCTACTACTTACAAACTTGAATTCATAAATAGCAAATAAATAGAAGTATAACTGGCAAAGTATATAAGTGAGGTTCTTGAATATTTTGATTTCAATAATAGTCCATTATATGAAATATAAGCTAACAAAATATAGTCTCATAAACTAATGACTTTAAAGCTATACCAAACTTCTCAAACCATTGAAATTGAGAGGTCAGCACTATCAAACCACACAGTTAGTCATGTATGTATGAATGCATTAGATATAAGTAAAATTATCACTAGATTTGAAGTTATAACTTATTTAAATCAATACGAAGCATATGACTATGACCTGGATCGTAATGGTTCCCGGCCCATAGGAGCCGCCTGCACAACCACATCACCCCATGTCCCACAATGGTCATCAGAGACTGTCCTTTTTAGCAAGTCTCCTTTTGTAGCAAATAAAACTTTTGGTCAACATGAATTGTAAATTATATGTGATGTGACTTTGTACGTCTTACTGCCCCACCAAAATTTGCTCTCTGAACTGGCAACTCACCCCATGTCTATGCACCACCACCCAGCTTTCTCATTTACAGGTGATTGAATTCCACAAAATGATGCCTTTCATTATTGAGACACCACAGTAACTTGCATTTTGAACATGCTTAGCAAAGTTTGGCTGGAGATTTGGTATTTCTGGCTGGGCTTTCCTGCTGGCAAACCCACCATCCCAGCTACTTTTCCTTCTCAAGGTGTACTGAAAATTGCCCACAACTCCAGCTCTGGCTGAGGGGTAAAGATATGCCCTCTTTGATGTTTGACAGAGAGGGATTCAGCCTTGTTCACTATGAGAGCTGTGCGATGGGTATTGGTATCCCCCCTCTCAGTCTCAACTCTCTGGCACATTGCAGATGGAATTCCTTGTGTGCAATCATATTGGGACTCCAGAGCATGTCCTTAGCACTAAGCTTGAAGGATATTTTGGGGTGTTATGGACAGAGTTGTCCATCTGGGCTGTGCAGTGATATTGTGGAGTTTTTGGGGAGCTGATTTTGAGACAACCCTCCCCACAAAAACTGCCCCTTTTATCGGCACCCTATAGCTGTACAGTCCTTAATCTTCGCCAAAATGCTCTCAAGACATAGGAAAGTGAGTTCATAATGCTCCCAGGCCACCCCACCGAGTTGTGGTTGTATCGCTAGATATTTGCAGGTAGCCACGCCCATACAGGCCAGGAATGACAAAGTTACGATCCAGGGGATAACAACCAATTTATCAAAAATGGGGCAGGGAAATTATTAACAATACCGAAATGCATGAAGACAGATAATATTGAAATTGCAAATTGAGAATATATAAAGACTCTTCTGACAAAGATAGTTTCAAAAGGAAATTGCTTTATTTAATTAATTAATGTTAGTAGCAATTCTTAATATAGTGGAAAAGACTTGCAGTTTCAATTACTTAGAAAGTAGAGTAGTGAATCAATAGTGTTAACTACCTAAAATGCAAGGATGGTATCTGAGTAGTGCCCATGATATATATCAAAACCTTGTTGCATTCGGCAATATCATTACCATACTGGATATATTCCTTACTAGCTGTTACTTATAAATGCTTTATGAATATAACTTACTGATTGTTTGAACTATTACTTCAAACTTAAGAATGAGAGATTTTTGCAATATACATGGTTTGATACTAGTAACCATTTCAACACTGGATGCTATACATATTGAAGTATATATGTGTATTCTTCTTCACATAATTACAGTTTGGAGAATATATTAGTATTAAACAAATAGTAATGTTGTGGTATTGGCAAAGTGGAAATCAGAGTTGAAAGATAATCCAACTAATGTGGCAAAATTTACATTCCAATAGCAATTACAACAGAATGCCAAAATTATAATATGGTGGGCTATCCAAGTCAATTTAGAATGAATATTCAATCTGCCTAACCAGTAACTATCACTTGTAAGTTGCATTACAAAAATAGACCAATATTTGGAAAATAAAGGTTTATATATTATGAAGTATATGGGGGATATGTCTTATTAATATCTAGTATATATACAGTATGACATACAAACTTAGATGCATAATTATACAGAAAATCACAATGAATGAAAATTCAAGTTCTGTTGTTGTATATATTACAATAAGTCAGTCACCTTATAACTCTGATCATATAATCAGTACAAATATATATTTAGTAACGTTAAGTAAAGATTAAATAACCTCTGGGTGAAGTATTTATATTATATACTTAATTGTGACTACTGGTTTCTATTAAAATGGGCCACTATAACCAGCAAGAATCTGGGAACAAGACAGATTAAAATGTCATTTCATGTTGTCTAATCAGATGAGTGAAGAAAGTGAGTGAACACTTGCCATTTTTGTCACTTACAGGTATCATTTGAAAGCCAATTCCACAACTCAACATAGGCCAATCTGGTTATGAATGATATAACAAGTAGTATAAAAATGTAAGATCCTCTACCATCATATCAGCCAACCATTGTTGTGAAATAGAAAACAGACACTCTTAGACATGCTGTCAATCTGCCAGGGCGTACACCTTCCCAGCTACTCCTCCCACACTCACTGTATAACAAAAGTAACTTTGTTATATATATAAGGTTGTTGTTTAGGGTATAGTATACCTTTTCTGTAGCGTACTTTCTACATGGAACATACTGTGATGATTGTGTTCCAGTCAGTGACAATGGAATGATTGGCAGTTTTTGGCCACTCCAGTTTTCTGTTCCATTGTGTGAAAGGACCTACAGACTTCAGCTGAATAACACAAATGGGTTCTTTCTATATTGACTCCCTGATCCTGCCAACAGGACCAATGGGCATGAATGTAGAGAGTAGAAGCTTTGGAATGTATTGAGTAATGTAAAATTAGCACAGGTTTGCTCACTTGCTTCTCTTGTCTGCTAATTCAATGGATTTAGCATTATATGTTGATCAAATTGTTACTAATTTGTGATAGTATTAAGAAATAACTGATATGGTATACACAGATTCCCACAATTGAGAATAGAATAGTACAATTGGTAATTTACATTGAGTTAGAGTGTAAGCTAGCATTATTTGAGCATTGATATGGTGGGGCACAGGCAATTAAGAATTATGAGAAAGACTTGACTTGCAAATAGCCTGGCAAGGAGATATTCCAGATCCAGTTGAAGCCTCCTTACTCACTATACTAAACACTGTAATGTTTAGTGGTCCTTGGATAATTCAGGAATTAACATTCTTATGCAGCATTCAATCATCCATCTGACAAACAAATTTTCTAATATTATGAAGAAGTGACAGAAAAGCTAAAACATAGAAACAACTTACAAAATAATACTGGTTTATTATTAGTATATAATGGCAAGGTGGCATATTTGGAAAAACAGAGAATATGAAAAACATTCCAGTCGGACTTCAATGGAATTAGTCCCAGAGATGGTCGTTCAGTAGAACCCTCTTCACTTTTATAAAGATTATTACTGATTGATCTCCCTGTTAGCAGGATAATGGTATTTATCATATAGAATATATTGAGAAATGGCAGACATTGAGTCAAATATTATGAGAATAGTGTGGTTGAGAGTTTATCTGATGTAAAGTAATGTTTACTCCTTCCTATATTAGAAAGCTTAATCCAACATATTTTAAACATAGTGATATATATGAATGATAATTCTAACATACATTACTACATAATCATATATGTAAAGAATGAAAGTAAAGTAGTCAGAAGAACTGGAAGGTACCAACATCCCAGCTTTGAATAGACTGGTAGGAAAATTGCAATATACTATTGAACGTTTTGTTAAGGAAAGTCTATCTACCTGTACAGACAACAGAGAAAGACTGAATGATTCAAACTGAATTAAATTTATTAATTAAAATCTTTATTTTTGTCTTGAGGATTCTCAAAATGGAGGTTGGCAGTATTGGTATTAACAGTTCCAAAGGAAAGGAGAATGCAATTGTAGTTTTATCTAGCTGAGCAGATTGCAGTTAATACAATATAGTTGGCTTAATATACTAATCTTCTAATATGGCAGAGTAAATGGGTAAACTACAGAAGATTATGGTTATATATTCTATAATATACTGAAAGTAATATATGAGCTACTGTGAATATATTTCAGATAATGCAAGATCTATAGAAGTAAATGGTACTAGCTATAGCAAATATATATAAAAAGCAAAAGGGAGTATTAACTAGATTGTAACTGATTAGGAATACTACTCATAGCTTAATGGCATATTTTGCAATTGTCCTGAGACCTTTGACATCGCATATGGCTCATAATACACTGAACTATATTGTATCCAAATCTTTCCTGCAGTTTGATTATCATTATTATATTAGTTACAATAACTAACAACAGAATGTGATACTGTAGGTGAGACTATTTGAGGCGAAGGAATTCAATATATTGAAATTATACTCTAGGATGTTCTGCAAAGTATACCTATAAATCTAGGATATTTGCACAATGAAAATTTCAGATATTTATGTAAACTGAACATTATTATTCAGTTTGAATGAAATACTTAATTACCAATTTTAACATAGTTTGGTTTGTACAACTATACCAACTGAATTCTGCTGTTGAAATGTATTATATCCAGTACTACTAAGCTACTCTATACATCATTTGAATTATTAAGTCACAGCTACCATTGTTCAATTACTATACTCAGTATCAAAAATACATTGAATGGTGGAAATTGCAATATACTAAACCTTAAACACTGAACTCTAATATTTTCTCAACTGCAATTTACAGACTCCAATAATATAGTCTATTTAGATATATACAGTCAGTTATAAAAATAATTTTCTGACTTTTGACTCTCTCAATCAAGCAGATGCTTTTAATTGATATTTCCAAAAGAGAGTTTCAAATTTGAAACCAACTAGTCAACTGGCAGCTTTTTCTTATTGTATATACCATTTGTTCCAATCTGTATAACTTTATAATCCATTTAATATTACCAAACGTAATTCTAACTCATCTATATATTGGAGCTACTTACTGCTATATTGTAAAGTAATTTAACGAATAGTTACAATTTAGTACGATTTAAAGATAGAATCTTCAAAAAAAATATCCAGTTAGTACTACAGTAGATATACTGCCACTCCAGCTTACTACTAATACTATTTATTTGGACCAATTCAATGGCAGCTTATATTGTAAATTTACAAACCACAATTCCCATATTATACATATCATCACACTGATTGACAATTGAAAATCTTTTATGTCACTTAAATTTGGTAAATACTATAATACAGTATGCAAGCAACTATTAGAAATACGTAAGTTAACAATATTTACAATGCTATATAACTCTATATACTGATTATTATAGGTATACTACAATTTGACTTAACTATATACAATTATTCTCCTGCTTTCTGTGTAAATATGCTATTCAATATATTCAGATTTTCTATATACCACTTTGAATTTCAATATGTAGAATATGGCAAATTTTTGCCAGTATACTGGTACTTAATGGTATTTCAACTATATACTATATTTAGTGTTACCAACGATTCCAGGTTACCTGGCGGCAGTCCGGGTTGTAACGGGAAATGTGGCCCCAGGTCTGTTCTGGAAACACCAAGGAACCAAACTGCCCGATGACAAGTGGTTCCAAACCAGAACCGCACCTGAACCCGCAGTTTTTCTGCCCAGTTTTACATAAAGCAGAGCCTCATTATCGCGAACTCAGAACTTCGACTACAATGAAGTATTTGAGTTCTGATTGTATCACAATTTGATGTATACGTAAAAGATGCACTTTTGAATGCTGTTTCACCTCCTGCTGTCCAATTTGCGATCCGGTTAAGATCTATCGAGTTGTTGTAAAATAACCCCAAAAATTAGGCATTTTTCGCACTAACTCATTGAATATTAATCAGATTGCAAATTGGAGAACAGGAGGTGAAAGGGCATGCAAAACTGCATCTTTTACATATATATCATATAGTGATATGATCAGAACTCAAATAGTCAATTAGTGCCAAAGTTCTGAGTTGGTGAAACTGTGGAACCTGCCAAAAAACCACAGGTTCTGTGCTGTTCGGTTTTTCGATAGGGTGAAACCCATTGCAACGGTTTCAGTGCCATTCCAACCCGGACCCAGAACCGAACTGCAGATTTGGAACAGTTGCCAACACTAACTAGTATATAACTTGCAATGAATGTGAAATCTAAATCGAAGTGAGTTATTTTAACTGAACCGCTTGCAATTCTTGTAGATAGTATAATTTAAATGCGCATTATATCTTCATGAACCTTTACTGTACAGTTGTGATCTAACACTGAAAATTAGCATTTGCTACCATTTAAGATTACCATAGACTGAGTACATATTATCTCAAATTCCTATGGATTTGTCTATTCAATATTAGGCAGCCATTTGACAATCAGTATCGAGTTAAAATGAAGAGTGACATTTACACCAATGCTGATAAATGATTAACTACTTACATAACTACAGACTTTTAATATAAACTACATCAACATGAAAGTAGAGATTATTTCTGAATTATAACTATATTACAATTCAACTGGTAATCTACAAATGTCTAATATGAGTGGTACATAATGACATTTCATCAAATTCCCTCCATGTGGGCACCAATATCGCATCTCAATATTGTTCATTACTCTCTGTGGCCAACCAATTGAGATTGTACAATTACAACATAATAGATAATCTGTATCCATTACAGTTCTATTTGGTTCTGCAAATATCGTACACAGTAACACCTATATTCCATAGAGTCATTAGAGATACTCAAACTGCATACATAAGATCTACCATGGAAAATATTATAAGGCAAGATAATAGTTATCACATCTGTTGCAATATACCATGGGACCAGATCTAATAGAATGTATTTGACAATTTCTTGTAATTGTCTAAAGTTTTTGGCATCGTTTTCAAGTCTTAGTGCTTGAATACCAAGCAATCATTCAAATATGAATTTTGGGTACATTAATATTGTGGCTGATTTTTGACATTGAGTATAAATATTCCATTAATTTTTATATAGTTGTTAGTACCTCAATTCTAATAGTAAGAAGTGATATGCAGTATTGTAAATGGATACTATTTGAATTGCCTCTTTCAGACAATTGCAAATATTCTTTCAAATTGTACCCTTATAAATTCACAGTTACTTGTTGTATTCTTTTCCCTCTATAGTACACTCCAAATCAATTTTCACCTCTACTCATATATATATTCTCACTGGCAAAAAACTTTTTATCAATAAAAACTGTTTCTTGAATGTTCAAAATACAACCTGCCAGGTTTGGAATTCAGATACACAGTTGAAGAAAGAAATCCAATCTGTCATCCTGTAGTGAGAGTGAAAACAGTATTAATAAACAACAACAACAGAAGAAATCCATCATCAGTAAGCAAATGTCTCAAAGAATATGGTTAATCATATGGTTCTATTCAGCACACTGGGTCCAATCACTACTGCAGATCACTGTATAGCGAATTATTGATAGGTATACCGTGATGAATTGGTATAAGCATAGTGAGAACAATGCTAATCCAGATATGAACTTACAGAAACTGACAACTCTAGAGATATTGCAGTATAATCACATATTGTAGATTGTACTTTGGATTTTTAAAAGGTGGTCAAATTTTAAAGTAATATGTTCCAACTACAATATATTAGAAACTACAGCAATGCCATTAACAATGGTACAAGGCTGTGTAGATGCAACTAAAATGTACATGCTGTTTGAAAATCATTATCAACAAGCTGGTATTAGATTATCACTCGTGTACAGACAAATTGTCTACCCCCAATAATCTCTGAATTATTGATATTACACCAGTATACAAGGTCCTGCCAAAATAAACTAGTAGAGATTTGAATACACCTCGAATATAAAGAGCCGCATATAAGTTTGCCAGTAGGATTTTAATGGGAATTGATTGTATCGAAACATCTTATCTAGTAATTTTTGATGACAAGGACATCCAGTTGGAGAACGTTTGCAAACTAGTCATTGATTTTATTAATCCTCACCATATATTGGGTTGTATTATAGGTGGCAATCATTGTAATGGTAAATTCCAATTAGTCATTTTCAATATATATATCTGCAAACATATTTAGGTGTAAAAGACAGATCATATTGCTCCTAACAGCCTTAGTGAGTGGAAACGACATAGTAGTATGTACATTCAATTAAGAATTATGGTAATTTGAGAACAATTGAAAGAAAGAACTAGCAGCTTGATAGCTAGTAAGGATCAGAGAAACTTACACTGTGAAACTCAGATCCAAATTCAGATTCTGATTGACAATATATACTGTCAGTCTTTCATTGAATATACAAAACTATAATTTTCTCAAATGGATGCTTTGGATTTTATTGAATTTAGATTAATCTTTGTAGTCAATAGCTTGGGCCACTTACAGATAACATTACAGTATAATTAATCGGTCATTTCTTTGCAATTTGGGTTAGTGGCAACATGAATTTCTGTGGCAATATCTGAAAATGACATGGGAGTGAAGGTAATCAAGGAGTTTTCTTATAATAAATATTACACGAGTTTTATATATTGTTATGTAATAAATTTCACTGTGAAAGCTTCTTTTCATTTTTCTACCAACTAATCTACTTTTTGCCTCTTCATTTGCATCTTACATTCTGTCAGTAGATTGCAATCAAGATACCGACTTGTCTCATTCACTTAGTGCTTCGTTATCGTGTTCTTCACTTGGGTATTCATTGTAGAGCTCCAGATGTGGAGTCCATATTTGTCAACAGTGCTTCCCCGCTTTGATATAGTAATTCCATGTATACAGTAAAAGTTAGTGATAAACTATAGTCAGTAGATAATATTAGCCAAATACCAGGGTTACTTTAACACGAGAGGTGAATACATTATTTGTATCTATCTGAATAAGTAATTTCTCCAGTCTAGCTTATTAATATGTAATCAATTCCAGACAATGCTCAGAGTGCGGTTGGAATGGTAACCTCAGGTACATAACAGTTCCACAACTATATGATGCTTTCTCCAATCTTTTACTTACTCCCACACTAAGTACAATTCTACCCATGGCATCTTTGAACTAGCAATTTAACATTGATGGTGCTGCAAGGTGTGCCAGAAGACCCTCATGTAATCCAATCCTCTTCTAAATATGCCAATTGTAGATATATAATAAGACACCTCATATATTCTTCTGTAGTCCTCCTGTGATAAAACTCTATTTCTTGTTTTGCTGTATACTGATATTGTAATTGTGGAAAAATACATATTCACCTGGCAGCCAAAATTATGTTAACATGGTGTTATCTCAGACTTAGTCCAATGCATATGAAGGTAAACTAAAACCTGAAATCAGTATTTTAGATTAACTCAAACTCCTTAGATTTTGACTAGAGTGTTCACTATAATATATATATATCTGCCTGCAGCTGGTAAATTTGGAGAAAGATATGCTAAGAACTGCATCTGAATTTATAAATAAAATTCAGGTGTCTAATAAATAATGAAAGCAATATTTCCCTTGAAGTTGAGAGATAGCAGGTTGGAGATACTTAATCAGTGGAAAGATATGTGAGGAGTAGAGGTAATATTGAGGGGTAGATATAGACCTAGAATACAGCAAGACTATGGATGATTATCAGCAGCTATTTCATACTAGTTAACATATATACTGACTGTGAAAACACTAATATAACATGTCAAGACTGAGTGAAATAATTAATCATGTTGTATTATGGAAATGATGGAGATGCAGATGACAGTCAGAGAAATCGAAGGTGCAACTAGTGTATATTTGAACATACATCGGAAATTCAATGTGTACTAGACCAAATTGCATTTGGTATCTGTTAGATTAAATTTGAATCATAGCTATACCTAACAACTATCTAGAAGTTTCCTTTTCCCAAGATAAAGTTTCTGTGGTCATTTCCTATTACATTGTCATTACTGTGAATTCTACCATCACCTTGGAATGTAAATTGAAGCAATCATACAATATGTTCCAATATTCTGATGATATATATTATCTTAGCCTCTAGATTTATAGCCTTTGATCAATAATATCTCCCTGCACACCCAGGATTAATTCATTGATCTCTAGAGTGAGTGGTACTATCTAGTCGACATCGCTTCCATTTGACTGCCATGTAACTGCTATCGAGAAATGCAGTTATACAGAGTACTCAGATCACATTGCAATTATACCGACTGGACTCATATATACAGTCTTCGTTGTCAATGTGTCTTTCTTCCAATTTTCTGCCACCAAAACCCACCCTAGTTGGAATAACTGTAGGTTCTAAGTAAATATATATAGTTGTTTAATTGTGATTTTGAAGTATATCACCATATGTTACTAGCACTTCTTTAAAGTTCAACTTCAAGTCCACTTTCTGTCAATTTCCATCTACTTTTTGGTGTACTACAAGTTCAGCAGTACTCAATCCCACAATCCAATAGCTCTCAGTATTCAGAAGCGCTAGAGCTTGACTGTTACTTAGTAGTGATTACAATGTGGATCTCTGAGTTTGTGTAATTGTAGTCTCTAATTATTGCCAGTACATTTACCAGGTACACCTCTAATTAAACTGTAGAGTAGTCTGCTGTCAGATCAGCTGTAAATACATATAGCATTAAATCTATCCCGAATATGCCTACTATCGTCTTAAACACCCACTTTTCATGTATTTAGTATATACCAATCTATTACAAAGAATTTGTTACTATAGTATTCATGATAAATATATATTTTGCTGATTACTGCAAGAATACTCAATAAGGACTTTGGGTATATCAAACATTTTGGGTGACCCATGGAGTTGTCTATCATTGCAGCAATCTAATTCTCTGGAGACGAATTATTTTGCAAGGTAGAAGGAGACATAAGCTACTAAGTAACTTTCAAAAGTAAGGGAAAACTCAATTGAATATGTTATGGGTTCTCCCGGAGCAGAATTAATAGTACACAAGCCACGGCATAGTGAATTCATCCGGACTACAATGTCACTATATCTGATACCTAACACCTGTTTTTGATATGTTGATGGTTGCCACATCAGCAGAAAAATATTCCATTCGGGCGGAATGGCTCCGTCAGAGTGGACGCGCACCGTCAGAGCGGTCAGAGACACCGCGGTGGCGGATTACTCCGCGCCCAGCGTCAATACAACGCGTCGCGTTGTATATCACCCTCCGATCGCTGTATCACTGTCTCTTCGCGTTCTGTCGGTCTCCTATTTTAAATGATCACCCTGGCGTTGTGGCCAACTGTGACAATACGTCGGAATGGGTTCATTGGGTACGCGCTTGCATCGGGATTGCAATGCGATGGGTGACGTTGCGAATATCTCTCCTCGCGTTCCTTCTACCCGCGCGCCCAATGCAATTCTCTTTACTAATTATACACATCATTCCAAGTCGCCAGATCTATGTGGCTATTGACAATCCATTGCTCGTTCCGTCCGTCTCCTGTCTTACTAGTAGTAGCTATCTCTAGAATTACGTGCGCGCAGCCGACAATATTTCCCACACTGAAAACTTGCAAAGCAACGGCTGCCGGTGCTTTCCTCACCTGTACAAATTTCGAGACCGGATCCAAGTTACCCGAGTTTTCAGGTATTGTGGTGAGCGCCAGGGTTAACCAGTACTCAACGAAAGCTCCATCCTCGTTTTGGAGTTTGATTTTGAATAGTCGTTGCAGTTGCCACGGGAGACGCCCATTCAGCGCGCCATAACACCTCCCCGGGCGTTGCTTTACCCTCACCCAGTCGTTCCGTCGATCCCCTCCGCGCCAGCTCTGGCTTCCTGTGCATCGACACACCTGAGATATGCGTTCACCATCTAAACCCTCAACTTGAACCTTAATACCATGGTAAATAGAGAGCTCCATTGCGTGCATTTGTTCATCCGATATATACGTCTTGTTACGACTCTTATGCTTGAGAAACTCCAAGGTGCCGCTGTATATTGCCACACGGTGCGTTGCGTCTTGCGTATTGTCGAGTAATGCTCTGAAGTCTTTGATCATAGCGTCAGGATGCTTTCCATCTCGGCGGTTTTGGGGTCCCATGAATTCGGGCTTCGCATATGACTGGGGGCTCAGGGGGGCAGCCAGATCAGCACCGGAAGGGAGGACTTTGCATGGGGCAGCGCTGTTCTCCCGACGCTGAGCGAGGGCTTGGAGATTGAGCTCTCTGATTTCGAAGCAGAGGATGCGACGCTGAAAGGTGATTACTTGTGGCAGGTAGTTGAGATTGTGATTGGAGGCGTTCCAACCGTCCTTGAGGTTCGTTTTATGTGCTTGTTGATGTCTCTTGGCAGAATACTGTTGCAAGGCTCCGTATCGACGAATCTGTTTGACCCAATGAGACATCAAGTGGATCTTCGGAAAGTTGAAGTCGGCATCCAACTCCTTGGACACATCTATCTCGTGGCTGATATAATCCCGCGAGGCGTTCATTTCGCGCCGCTTCTCAGACGGCGTCCAAGTCCCAGCATTTGTTTCCTCGTCTACCTTTCGCTTCTTCACGAGTTCCGTTCTCAGGGCATTGGCTTGGGCCTTCGCCTTTTTGCCTGCTCGCCCCAGTAAGAAAACATCTTTGAAGGTGTGAAAACGACGCAAGGCGTCCTCCATGTAGCTCAATGTTGCATGATCATGAGATTTATATTGAGCATACATATAGAATTCTATCAATGCCCGTGTGCACTCAATTGCGTGATTGAATATAGGACGCTGAGCGGGGCTTCCGCCTCGTAGAGACTGGGTTACAACTCCAAGCAGGTACCGGCTCATTTCCTTCATCTACTTCCCATTCCATTGAGAAACTTCTTCATATGACTTAATTTTTGGTGTGAGGTCGTGGTAAGCAGGCACGGAAAACCAGATTGCATTGTACTTGTCGAGCCGTTCGTGCGTCTTCATGAAGTGGAAAATCCACATCTGGAGGTGATCAAGCATGCCGATCTGCATTGTATGGAGGAGGTCGGGCTTAGGGAGGTCGCTCACGAAAAAGGGAATATGTCGAAACACGTTGAATCCTCGGTGAACATGGCGCGATGAGAGTTCGGCTTTGGCTGCCTTGATGTTGGCATCGCTGAGTGTTCGATATAGGTTGTGATCCCGCCGGGGGTGTTCCTTGTCAGGAGGGACATAATCTCCAAGTTCGTTCTTTGGACACTCGCACCAAAAACAGACATGCCGCTCGAGATGATGTAGGTCGCTATACTCAGGGCAATCTGCAAGCCATGCTGCTAAAACCGGTTTGCAATGCCTGAAGTTGCCATCTGCACAGAGAACGTTGTAATACCCACTCTCTGCGCTGGGAATGTGCTTAAAGGTGAGAGGCTGGAGTAGCCACCGGAGTACTTCGTTCAGCACCTCTTGGTGTGTTTGCCGCTGCTCATCCAGCCCCTTCTGAGGAATATTGCGGTTCTTGATTGGAATCGGCAGGAGAGCGACCATCAAGACGCTGTGCGTTGAGGGCATCTGGCGGATCTTCGAAGATAGATTGCCAATTGTCATATATACAGGCCACTCTTTCATGTCGCCAGCAAAATTCGAGAGATGTGTTCCGTCGGACATGAAGATCAAGGGAACCAGTGTATCCCCCACTTTGAGCGTTGCCTAAACGTCGATTAGCACGATATTATCCAGGAGTATTATCCCGGAGTATCGCTCCTTACCTGTGACTCCCACCACCAGTGTGCAATGTGCATATCGGTATAGAGGCGTTTCGGTGGCGTATCGCTGTTAAAGCAACGCTGAGGGGCGTAAATAAGATGCTTGGCGTACGCTGGCTGCCGCAACAATCATCTCATGGTTTTGATGATGTTTCGACTCCAGTTTTTGATAGGGCGTTGGTGATTGTCATTCCATCTCATATCCTCGAGAGTGTGTAGTTCCCACTCCCCGAGAGCCAGATCATCTGGCATGCTAGCCACGAGCTTCTGGACGCCATCCCCGTTTTTGAAGCTTGGGAAACGCAGAGCGGTGTTTCCTTCCTTCAGCACGTTGTCATAGTACGTCTTCAAGCCCTTCTTCTTGATCCCTCACTGGATATATTTGTACTCTTCACGCGTCGCAAACGGGTAGTAGGGATTGTTCTGTAGGTTCGTCACAAGGAAACCCTGAGCGTCGCGTTGCCATGGCTCAGCAAAGTAATCGCTCTGCGGAGCACCGGCACCGGGGTATGTTTCCGTCGGCGGCAGAAGAGGTGGCGGTGGTTGAGACTCCGAGTCTGGGATGATTGCAACGTTTTCGAGGTAGGGAAACGCGTCCAGGTCTTCGACCGAATCTTTGTTAGCATTGCATTCACGATGCTGAGCGGGTTCAACGCGTTCGGGCGCGCTGCAAACAGTCAGATTCTTTGCAACTTCAAGGTGTTCAGGATGGTGTAATTTGATATGTTTAAGTCGCCAGCTGTCTGAGGTGAACTTGTTTCGGCATGAAAGTTCGGGGCAACGGAATGGGGTCTTCTCTGGCATTGTCGACGACAAGGGAGGAGTGGAGTATTCACTGTAGAAACGGACGAAAGTTGGTGCTGGGCCTGGGCAGTCTAGTGTGGGTATAAGCTCATGATACTTGAGAGATTTATTGAGCCTCAACACCATCACACCAGGAGTTGGAAAAATACTGCATGCGCGATGTCCCATAATACTATGAATAAATGAAAAATACACCCTGAGCAATCCAAAAACCTCGCGACGCGTGTAATTATCAATGCCTGAGATAAAAAGATTAGAACAAGGGAAACGAACAAGCCCGCAACCCTAACCCAAACGAACAAAACACCTCCACGCGTGGCTTAATCAGTGCCTGAGATGAATAGATTACAGCAAAGGAAACTCACAAGATAAGAACCCGACTCTAACCCAAACGCACGCCTCCTCTGCAATGCGAGGACTGGTTCACTCCTCGCCTACCGAGCCATCCTGGCGTGCCTCAGGGAGAGGGAGATCGGGGAGAGGGGCATCGGGGAGAGGGACATCGGGGAGAGGGACATCGGGGAGAGGGACATCCGGGACAGGGACATCCGGGAGAGGGCCATCGGGGAGATCGTCGCCACCTGCCGATTCGCCGAGTAGCTGCTGCTGCACATCGACATCTGAGGTGTTTCCGGCTGCCTCAGCTTCTCGCAGAGTTGGCGCCGCTGGGCGATGTTTTTGCGGCGTCACAAGCCCTAAAAACTCCAGCCCACTGAGGGTATGAGTCTCCGGAGTTCGTGGTCGTGGGGGAGGCTCTGGGGTTTGTGGCCGTGGGGCAGGCGCCGGAGGTTGTGGCCGTGGGGTATGCTCGCGCATCTCCTGGCCTTGCTCAGGTAGCATCGTTGACTCATCGTCTACCATGGTATCTACATCGTCAGCCGATGTATTTACCATCTCTCCCTGGCCAATCGTCTGAGGTTCTTTGCCATTATCCTCATCTTCCTCCTCATCCTCATCCACCACCACCTCCTCCCTCTCATCTTCCTCCTCTTCATCTTCCCCATCTTCACCGTCCCTTTCCATATCCACATCACCGTCGATGTCAACGCCGTCCGGTGCGTCCACATCATCCTCCATGCACATATCCACATCAAGTTCTGAGTCATAGTCGCCGTCCGACTCGGTAGAGTCGGTATCATCATCTGAGGAAATTGACACAGCGGGCGATGCTTCCGGCTCTAAATATACCCGCTCTAGTTAGCCCTCCGTGTCCAAGTCTGGAGAGGTATCATCTCCTCCTGGGGTGTGTTAAACAATACCTTTCCCTTTACCGTTTCACTTCCCAATCCCCTTGCCTTTCCCCTTCCCGTCCTCAGTCGCCTTCCCTTTCCCCTTCCCATCCTTTGTTCCCTTCCCTTTCCCGGACCCTTTCTCACCGCCCTGCATGTCCTCCTAACTCTCGCCGTCGTCATTGTCATTGCCATCGCCAGGACGGCTCCTTCCACCGCTTGGCGCACCGGGATCCACCCAGTTGTCATCATCATCATCCTCGTCGATTATCTCATCCCAATTCAGTGGTCTAAGGGCCAGGAAGTCGCCTGGTTTGTACTGCCGACAGCATGGCGGTTCAATCTTTGCCCTGGGATCATCGCTACCGTAGCAACAGAAACGCTCACGGGTGCGTTTGACCTTCCCCGAGCTGGTTGTCTGCGGATTGGAGAGATCGACTAGATCCCCGAAGGCACGGGGATTGTCCCACCTCCAATTGTTCATTTGGTCGCAGGTTTTGTCAAACATTTGCCCCATATATGAGCGGAAGGCAGCCCACCACTCCTGAAAAGGCGAACTCCTGCTCCTGCAATGTGGCCACATTAGCTGGAATTGTGAAAAGTGGCGAGTCGTGACTGGATCAAGAAAGATTATATCATAAAAGAGGTCCAATGCCCTCTCATCCTTGACGCCACAAACATTGCATATCCGTATGAGTCCACGGATGTGTTCCGAGATGAATCCCATTATACAGTCCCGATCCAACGACAGGCGTCGATTTATAACCGATGTCGGCATCTTTGCCCTAGCCTTCCCCTTTCCTTTGCTGCTGCCCTTTGGTGCCATCGCTGTGAGTTGAAAATCAATCTACATCCGAAACGTTAGCATTATGATACAGTTGTAGCGGAAGGAAGCCCAGAGGGAAAGTACAAAGTTGTGTAGGTTATCGGGTGTGTATTGGAACGAGAGGCGTTGTTTTGTGCAAGTCACGTGATGACGAGATCAGGATGCTGTTGGTGTGTGTAATACGGGAGGAAAAGAGAAAGGTGGTGTAGGCGGGAACAAGGGATATATATACTCGAGTTCCGGCAATCTCTTGGTTCAAGGTTCAACTTGTGAGTTTTGTTCGTTAACGAACACAAAACGGCCCAGCCTTCATCTTGCAGAACTACCAGGCACCTCATGAAAGACAAGCTTCGAGACGAGATTTAGTACACGCGGAGAGGACAGTTTACCTCGCCAGGCGTTGCTTTTGCATCATACATCATTTTTACCGCTCAGACCTCGTGCATCTCGGAGCAAACTGAGTAGTTCTCAAGTTGTCCCAACTGTGCAACCATCCAACACGGCTACCAACGCCTAGCAGTGGAAAAAGCACACGCAACTGATGTCATAGGATAGAGAATACGTCATTGTTCGCTTTGCGATGCTTGTAGCTCTGCCAAAGGGGGATTTCCACCGGGAAGCTGAAGATATACACAATCGATGGTTTGAAGTATTGTGCCATGAACGAGTGCAATACGATGATAATCGCGCCAAGATGGCATACACACTCTTCAAGCGGTGCAAATAGACCTTCAGACGTTGCTGTAACAGTGGATATCAATGCTCAGTTCAATCTGAGTTTAATCTGAGTTTAATCTGATCGCAGTTAACCCCATAATTGAATGCTTTTCAAGGGATCTCGTCACCGAGTAATGTCAGGGTTTAGAGTCTAGCGCGGTCCACACTGCGCCTCCCGTTTTTGTCGAAACCCTCCATGGTCGCTCAAATAGGAGTCTACCTCGCCTGCCGTTGCATATTCATGCACAGGTAATTGTTCCTACTTTCTTAACGTCGAACATCTATATTGGACTATGCATTCCCAAAGCACTCACCCTGACACGACTCCGGTCGTACGAAATGTTCGAAGCCTTGCTAATCCTCAGAATGAACAAACGCGTGGGCCTTCGGGGAATTCTCAACTTCCGCCTGCTAAGAGACGCATTCCCGTACTGGTTGGCAAGAGGGATTCCTCTCAAGGAGAGAGTTCCGTACCCTCTACAATCCAAGGTCAGAACTCCACCCCCTGATCTTCGCTGAACAATTCTCGCGTTGTGGATATCAATCAACGCGTGACTTCTACCCCGTCCGCTACACAGCGACGGTCAACAAATACTCCAACCGCCACGCCGGGTACAAGCAGTCGTAGCACACCAGCACCCGGAGGCACCTCAACGCGTCGCGTTGTATCCCGCCCCGCATCCGGCATTGTTATCACTCTCAAACGGTCCCAGGTTCGAGCACATGTCGATAAGGTTAAATCCCATTTTATTCAATCAGCAAGGGAAAACATAGCAGAGCTTTATGATCTCCACCGCTTTGAATCCGCCGCAGAGCGTTTGGAATTCATTGATTCCCTTCTGGCAGACAATAAGTATCTTTTTCCTATCGCAGAGCGTGTGGAAGGTGGTGTACGTGGTCCAAATCCAACGCAGAGAGAGTCGAAACCTGCTAATGAATGGCTAGCGTCCACTTTACTTCCTGGCGGAAGCAATCCCTCGGTTTATATACATCAAATTTTATCATCGGGCGAATAACCGCAGTCAGTATGCTGATGGATTTTATAATTCCATGATTGACGTCAAGGACGGTTATATACCCTCGCCACTGATCATGTTTACCTGCACCGCGTTGCGCCATGCTCTCCTGGAGTGGCAAAAGAACAAAGGTGTTCATCCAAAAGCTTCCAAGTCAAAGCTGAAAGCGGACAGACCTGATCGCTCGAACTACTTCAACTGCAAGAATGACGGTGGTAAGATCGCATCCTGCTGCGCTGTAACGGGTCGTAAGTTGTTAACCCCGCCTCGCGTTGCAGACACGTATACATTCTTGATGAATACCTGGAACACACTACCGGAGAGCTACCAGCAGAGGGTGTATAACAACACTCTTGCCACAATCAAGCGTCAGATCCAGCAGGCGGAGAACCCAACGCCTGCCGTGGTGATCAGCGTGGATGCAGCGCGTGTTGACAATTCTATTCTTCTTGACTATTTGACCTCCGAAGTGGCGCTTGAGGAACCTGAGATCGGAAGCACTGACCCAAACATCACGATAGACAACGATTGCACGGATGACGAACTGTATTTCGGGATGCCAGGGGGCAGCGGGGATTTCGAAGATGAATTTCACGAAAGAGATGTCATTCCCACCGCCAGCCGGCGATGACGGGCTGCGACTGAACTCGAGAGGTTTGACCTGGGAACCAGTGATGTCGACGGGTATGAGGGCGAGGATGGCGATGATGCGGATGCGGATGAGGAGGAAGAAGCATCGCAAGCCGATGATGGATCAACGCAGAATGTGGAGGACTGAGGGCATAGTACTAGCGAGTGTGAAGATTGGACAGTATATTTCAGACATGTAAAATACGATAATGGTGGAGCCAATGCAATGGCAAGCGATGTATGCGAAGCGAAGACTGTATTGCAATAAGTGACAAAATCTCAAAGCTAAACATAAATGAGAGTGCGGCATGTGGCTATCGGCCGAAGAAAGGCATAAACATCGCCAGGCGTTGTGTAAATGGCTACTGCATAACTGCAACCCCTGCGAAGAGTGTAACATATGTGTGGTTCCGATGGTGCCTATACGTCACCACATTCTGGACGCAAAGTAAAGGAAGCCTGACGCCGGAGCGGCGAGCGTAATATACAATGCGACGCGTCGCATGAATAAGAGGCATGGTATAATAGCCGCCACAAGGGAGGTGTGGAACGCGATCCGTCGCTGGGGCGACTGGTCGCGTCTGATTCTCCGTCAGAGGGTACGATGTTCCGCCAGAGCCGTCAGAGCCGTCCGGAACACCCGGGTGTTTCAGACGGAAACTAGGGTTGTTGCTGATGTACTGGGGTCAGTCTCGGTCAGAATGCCTACATCAGAACAATTCCCAGACAATTTGGCATGGAACCCACTCATGGTGTCTCGACGCCCATGGATCCCAACATAAAATTGCACTTGGCTGAGGATTGGGGGGAGAAGGTATTGGAAGATATCACCAACAATCCAGCATTCATGCGATCACTAATGGATGCAGCGCTTGCATCTCAGCCAGATATCTCGTACGCGGTCGCTGCTCTTTCTCAGTACACCTCTCAGCCATTCACCAGGCATATGACCACTGCCAAGAGAGTCCTTTAATATCTCCAAGCTGCAGCCGATATTCAACTGCACTTCAACGGCAATGGAATCGGCATCGACATTGGCATCGAAATCAACATGGACATTGGCATTGACATTGGCATGGACATGGGCATTGACATTGGCATCAATATCGGCAATGATCTTGTAGGGTACTTGGATTCCAATTGGACCAATGACAGCGCGGACCGCAAGTCTCAGGGAGGCCATGTGTTTCTCGCCAGCAATGGAGCTATCTGGTGGCTGTTGCGAGAGCACAGTGTCTTTGATATGTCAACTCTCGAGTCCAGGTTCATCGCCTGCTCGGAGGCCTCTAGAGAGGTGAAATGGTCGCGTCAACTACAGAATGACAGTCACAGCGAAGAGTTACCACCACTGCTAATCAACTGCAACAATCGGGGTGCTCTCACCATTATCACCATGGGAATCATCAAAGCTCTAACTAAACACATTGACATTTGCTATCACATCAGTCAAGATCTGCATAGACGACAAATAGTCAACTAATCCAAGGTACACTTATGTGAAAATATGGCAGATAAACTCACAAACACACTGACTAGAGATATGCATACAAAGTTCACCAAAGCAATGGGTTTACGATAATGGAGGTCAATTTAAGGTGGTGGGAATACAGACTTCTTTGTTGATATTGATGGCCATCTTCAGGCTACAGTGGTACTGTTTCCCTGCTCACTTGCCACTAATGTAAGCAGCAGGTCCTGGTTGCCAGGCATCAGTCCGGGTTGGAAGCGGAACCGAGACCCCGGTCCAGGATTGGAACCGTGGAGGGAACGGAACCAGCTGACTAGCACTGGGTTGTTACCCGGACCGGACATAAACTGGCAAATTTTTGGCCGGCTTCGCACAGGACCGCATTCCCATTTCGCAGTTCTTGCAATGGTGGCTCCAATTATGTTTGCAAGTTCCTAACGTATCAGGACATGGTCTATACATGAAATATGAAGTATTAGATGCGCTTTTACACCCGGGTCTCCAATTTGCACTCCGATCAATATTCATTGGGTCGCTCTGAAATACCATTCAAAATCACGCCCAAATTGCGGGTTTTCAACAGCGACACAACGAATAATGGTCGGATTCAACATCGCAGACCACCAGGTGAAAGAGCGCCAAAAACTGCATGATTCACGTATAGATCATGTCGGGATATGATGAGAACTCAAATACCTAATTGGAGGGAAAATGCTGGGCTTGCAAGGGCCAGGGATTCCGGTGGTAACCGGCCCAAGAGCAACGGTCCAGCATTTTCATGTGGCAAGACCCACTGCAATGGTTCTGTTGGGCTTCCAACCCTGACCTGGAACCGTTCTAGCACTTTGGAACCATTGCTCACACTTCTTGCCACACAGGGTTTTAAGGAGGCTACTATGGGAATTACAGTGTGTTTGCTGGTTTGTTTGATTGATTGTTTCTTGCTCCACAGAGCATAGCAAGAGGGTGGAGTGTTGCATATATGGTTTATCTCCCTGACGTATGGCTTCAGTTGGGCTGATGCATAATCACTCTGAGATGATGATCATGCCAGACTCAGCTGCAGATGCCAGCGGAGTGCGCATGCATGCGTACAAGACAAATAAGACAGACTCCGAATACCGCATATATAAGTTCATAAATGTACCTGTACTTCAGATTATAAGCTTCTAGCAATCAGTACATGTCAAAATACCCAACTCTCTACATTCCCACAATTCCGAGTTAACTAATCAATAGGGTCTCAGCTACCATCATGCCTCCCACCTGATCTACCACCTCCAGATTCATCGCCCCCAAGTACCCCACCAATCTCGCCAGATTATGGCCTCCCAGTGCATCAACAATCTCACTCAATCACCGCTTCTGGGTGCATGTCCAAAGTTGCTCGGTCATGGTCCCCAAGTGCATCTCTGAGTTCGCTTGATCAATTCCTCCATGTGGATCTCAAAACTTGCTCGATCAATGAAAGCTTGGCAAGAGTGCATGGGACCAAGAGCCAGAAAAGATAGAGTCAGTAATTCGTATAATGAGATGATGTCTATCTAACCGGGAGTCTATCAGATATGTACTCTCTTTCACTGCATCCAGGACCATCACAACAGCATCTCTGTATGCCTCCTCTCAGTCTCCAATATCCCAGACTCTCCGGTTACCCCCACTGGCTTCCCCACACCAACTTGAATGGTGGTGGTGGTGAGGAACAGATTATCCCGCCACAACGGCGTCCAAGGGCATCTCTATGTTCCCATAATCCGCATCTCTAGGTGTTCCTCCAATTATGCTCCAGTACTGTATGTATATATATACAGATGCTTAGATACAACATACCATATTGTGATGTAGCGAATCTTTTGACAGTAACAAAGACAAATATGATAGACAAAATGCCATATGGTTATAGAACACTGCAGAACCACTGCTGTGAGAATACAGCACTAAGTCTCCTGCAGCGCTATCCAGAGGTCTCAGCTGCTTTTGATGTCTCCTGCAGACCTACACAGCAGTCTCAGCTGCTCTTGATGTCTCCCACAGACCTGCACAGAGGTCTCAGGTGCTCCGAGATTCAACCATCCTATCAGTCAAATCTTGTAGCATCCTGAATGCACCTCCGTAATGGCAGGTACTTTCAGGAGCATCTGAGAATGCTCTGGCAGAGTCTGAGAGCACAATGCTTAGCCCAATGAGGGCCTGGAAGCATCTGGAGGTTAGTGAGAGCACTGGTGAGGTCGACCACAGTGTTGGTGAGGTTTGCATGTGACTTCAGGACTGATTTACATTTTGCTAATGTAGACAAACATACCAGCTTCAACTTCATCAAAATTCCCCTTATGCTGCATCATGAGGTATCAACTTTGCACTTTGGTTACATTGTCACAGATAGCGCCAAAATGCAGGAAATCAAGCATCTAAAGCTGTAAATGTGCCCGAATTGCCAGTGAAATCATAAATGTTGGGATGAACCACCCAACCTTAATGACTGCTCATGCATTCATGCGCTCCGGATGCAGTGCCTTCATCTCCGGCTCATTAGCAATATGTAAAATGGTTTGGGAGGTATAACTAAACAACTCAGCACCTCTGAACAGCAATGCTGTTCATTCCAGATGCTTCCAGATGGTGCCAGATAGGTTGAATACGAAGCGATATGCTCACAGGTGCTCCGAGACTACATCACAGGTACGCTTCCATGCTCCAGATCCTCTGGAACAGAATACAAGAATCTTCGGAAGAGTGTATAGTTGTCTTCAAACTGCTACAAAGTGAAACTATTAGAATGAGCAAATTTCAAAATTATTAGAAGTATTGACCACATCTCCAAGACACCTCGAAGCTAGATCCATACCCTCTCAGAGTGATTGCTTTAATATGTATGTAAAATATTACAATTTGAATAACTATTGTCCTTCTACACACCTTGATTCAGGAATTGCAACTTAGTATGCAGTACAGCAGGAATCTAAATCCACATGATTATTTACAAGCCAGATCCTTCCAATTCTATCTGATGCAGCAGTCTCTCGCACCGCATGAGCCGGTCCAACAATTGCTCCCACAGTTACAACATTCAGCTTCTTGGGCTGTTTCAGAACCTGGAAGAACCCGTCAATACACTCAGCCCAACCATGCGGATCTTTGTACTGTGTTGTAATCACTGCCACATATTCTTGAGCTTGAGGATGTAATAGCCGTTGTTCAGGATTCTTGCTCCTCTTAGAAAAGGTTGATATCATTTTTTCTGTGGGCAGATGTTTCTGAAATTGGGGGATCTGAATTGGTGGAGTGCAGCAAATGTATAATGCAGGAAAAGAAGGAACACAGGCTTGGAAGGTGTTATGGAGGTCACTGTTTATATATTGAACCCAGATGTTATGAGATTCAGGCATGATCCCTTGGTTGGCATTGGTATATTCTACATTGCAATCAAGTCACAGATGCTCAACAGATGTACAGCAGTGAAATGGTTGACGGTAGTACAACAGCCCATTCAAGAGTGCAATAACCGTACTGTCACTCAGTACATTATAATCATATCCGAGCACCAGCCAAGTAACTTTGTGTCACCAGTCCTGTTCAATTTCTGCACCAAATAGCTGTCCAAAGTTGAAAACTATTATTGAGTCAATATCATACCTACCATAAAGGGCAAGATGAGACAGTGTAGTCTGTGTATAGTCAAAACTGGGTAACCAGTCATTGGGTGTTAGGGTATGTCAAATGTAATTAACTTTGTTGCATAATTGATATGCCACTTTCACATTGCCGATATGTCGCTGTTAAGAAATATCGATGGTGCAATTGTTGCCAGAACACATTTACCAAATTGACTCGGGTATATCGCTTACAAAATGCATCTTTGGATATTCAAAATGTATTGCACAGTGTTCAATTGTTTTCCAGAGTTACTGAACGCCAATTGCCTGCCACCATGCTTCAAACTCAATGAAGTGGATGGAACATTCCTTCTGGGACCACATCTGCTGATTCAAAGTAATCCCATACATCTCTCACTCCAGCTAATTCACAACGCAATCCATGGCAGTGATATGCCAGGTCGTTTCTTCAATCTCAGCTTCGGATAGCTGGACCTGAAATCCCACACACCTGTCGTTGGTCATGTTTGCCACTGTATAAACCTCATCATCTGCAGCGGGTCCATTTGAAGGAAGTTTTTTGGGGAATGTGCTTCTGCGGGAAGTTACCTTAGTCCTGACTTCCTGCAATAGTTGTCCCTCATGGTGTTGGAATGATTTATCCAAAACCTAGTGTTTAACAGATGTCGCCTGATGGATATTGCGCTCCAATCGCTCTTTTGACGTCTGCTGATCAACATCTAACCATTCGGATGGCGCATGTCAGGCTGTATTCGGACGCACCTGAAACTGGCATAATTTCGAAGTAGTTATCTTTTCAGCCCCGTACACCTGAATCTCCTAGATGGGTGGTGTAACGGGCGGGATCGGACATAGGTGATATTGGTAACGATAATATAGAATCGTAATCAGGATAAAATGCTTCGAAGGTTGTATCGAGTGAATGAAGACAGAGCAGGAATCAAGGCTAGGTCACAGTCGTACTTGCTTTGCTATACAAGAGAACGAGGAAAGAGAGAAGAAAAGGAAGTCCTCCAACACCAAACAACTTCTCTTTGTATACACTTCGTCTGCCACCCTCGAACCATTCCTCATGCTCCGATGTACCATCCGAATATCCAACGATGATCTTATACACCATCAACACAACTCCTATCAATACATCCACGCCACATCATCCAACGTCGCAACACCTCAGACCACTTCCTCATCATAACAAATTATACCACGACCTTCCCCCAACACCCTCACGCTGTTCCCGTGTCTTTCAACATCTCCGCCTATCCGTCACACGAAATCCTATGTACCCTCCAACCCATCACTCGCAACCGAGACCGTGACAGTATCCCCCTCCTAGGTTCGAGGTCATCCGAGAACTACTCCTAATGGCCCTGGCTTTCTAGGATAACATTGGTGGATTTCCCCTACGGCCTGTAGCCCATCCACGAACATTGCAGGCTCCCATGTCAGAGAATCATACACAGTCAACCGTATAAGGTACTGTAACTGGTTCCAATACATCCGACAATCCTCCACGCTCGAAACATGATGCTCTTCTTCGCCGTCGACATCTACCGGGGGAGGCGGATCCACCCGTTGTCCCCTTAATGGGTCACTCACAACGGGATCCTAATGGGAGACAGGTTGTACCCGATGAATCCATATCGACGCAGGTAACTGAAGTTCATATGCATAAACGGATATCTGACGAAGAACCGTAAAGAGGCCCAACCGTTTCTGATCCCATTTCCTTGTAGGCGTCCTAGTTCGGCCATGTCGAGCGTCCAGCCATACTTGAGATCCCGCCTGAATATTTGGGGTGGGAATCCCCCCACGATTTGCTCCTTCTTCCTGTATTGCTTGGCTCCGTCTCATCTCGACTCGGAGGTGCTCATGGATTTGTTGCATCGTCAACTGAACATTATCGGCACTCACGCGTCGTTGATCTCGTTTCTTTGTTGGTTCTCCTACAAACGACATCCGAGTATCTGTGCCTTGAATGGCATAAAATGCAGTACACTTGGTTGTCTCCGATACTCCATTATTTGCGGCAAACTCTGCCCATGGAAGCCACTTAACCCAATCATCCTGCTGATGGTTTACGAATACCCGAAGATATTGCTCCATACTAGCATTCATCCGTTCCGTCTGTCCATCTGTCTGTGGGTCAAAAGCTGTTGACATTCTCCGGTCAATCCCCAATTGACTACCTATCCGTTGACAGAAAGTTGAGGTAAACTGTGGGCCTCGATCTGAAACAATGGTCAATGGGAGTCCATGAAGGCGTACCACTTCTCGCAAAAACAACTCTGCCACACCCAAAGCATCTATTGTCGTATGAAACGGAATAAAATGTCGCATTTTTGAGAGCCGATCCACCACTACCCATATTGCATCAAACGTTTCGCACTCCGGTAATCCCTCAACAAAATCCATTGAAATGTCTTCCCATGGCTTTTCTGGCACAGGCAAAGGCCGTAGAACCCCAAAGGTTGAATGTCTTGAGCTCCGGGATCGCTGACAATCATGACAATTTCGAACATATCAATCAACATCCTTACGCATTTCCTTCCAGTAATATCCTCGATCAAGCAGATGAAACGTCTTCGCCCGTCGTGGATGGCCATCTAACGCCGTATCGTGATGTTCCTGGATGATGTGTAGGCGCAGCTCATCACTCTCCGGTACATATAAACTCCCCCTGTACCTTAACTGTCCATTGTCCTCCGTACATTCCCCGACCGTGATCTCCTATTGCCCACTATTCGTTCGACTTGGTTCCAGTATGTTACCTGGCAGCGAGTCAGTCTGATATGCCCCTGTCATAAGATCGGGAATAGAGAGACGGCCCTCTGTGGGCGGGCGGTCCGCCAATGAACGCAATTGTTCCGGTAGGTTCTCCGTCTTTAGAACCACCTGTTCCATATTTTTAAGTCATTCATCCCCCCCTTCAGGGAGGTCTCCCAGCCTCCTCATCAAAGCATCTGCCTTACCATTCGATTTACCTGGTCTATAAACTATCCCATAATCGAATCTGGTAAGAAACTCTGACCATCGGGCCTGTCGTCGATTCAGGAGCTTCTTTGTCATAGAATATTCTAGATTCTTATGATCAGTTATCAATTTAAGAGGGTATGCGGCCCCTTCACACTCCGGTCTCCATTCTTCCAACGCTTTAATAATGGCCATTCGCTCCTTATCATATATATTATAATTGCACTCGGCCGGGGAATGTTTCTTTGAGAAATAAGTTACCGGATGTAGCACCCCATTATCATCATACTGTGATAAAACTCCCGCTGATACGTAGTCAGAACCTTCTGTTTCAATAATCACCTGCCTATCATGATCGAAATGTCGAAGTACTGGAGCTGTTGTAAAGGCAGTTACCATCATTTCAAAAGCCATCTGTTGTTCCGCTTCCCATATGAATGGCTCATCTTACTTGGTTAGCCTTGTCAATGGCTCCGCATTCTCAGAATACTTGGGGATAAATTGTCGGTAATAATTGCAAAATCCAAAGAACTGTTGAACTTCCAAGAGGTTATTCAGCCTGCCATTCTTTGTCATTTTTTCTCGACTCCAATTCCTTACGGTCTCATCCTTATCCTCAGCCATTGATATCCCCATTGTTGATATAATCAAGCCCAAATATCGAACGGTTTCTTTATGAAACTTGCATTTCTCTGGCTTCAAATACAAACCTGCCTCCAGAAGACGTCTCATAACCCACTTGACATGTTCCATATGCTCTTCCTCCGAATCACTATATAATAATATATCATCCAGATACGCTGACGCAAAATCATCCAAATCCTCCCTTATGGTATTATTAATATATCCCTGGAAGTCCGCAGGAGCATATGTTGTCCCAAACTGCATAACCATTGGTTCAAACAATCCATATCTTGTCCGGAAGGCTAACATATATTGATCTCCCTCCTTAACTTGTACCAGATTATAGGCCCCACAGTCATCAAGTTTCGTATAAACTCTAGCCTTTCAAAGTAGATTCAAAGTTTCCCGTATTGAGGGAAGCGGGTATCGGTTCTGAATAGTCTTGCTATTATTATCTTGGTAATCAATACAGAACCGATGTCCTCCATCTGGCTTCTTCGCAAAGAGGTCTGGTGCCTCAAAAGGAGATGATGACTGACTGATGAATCCCTTTGACATATTTTCTTCTAACCATTCCTTAAGGGCTACCAGCTCGGCTCTTGATATTGAATAAAGGGGTCCCCATGTTGGTGTCTCTCCTCCCTTCAGGCGTACTTCATGGTCAATGCCTGGTCGATGTGGTGGAAGGCGGTCAGCTAGAATTGTATTGAACAAAGGAAGAAACTCATGATTCTGTTCCGGAACAATCTCTTCCAGAGGTCGTTCTTTAAGATCCTTTGCTTCAATAACTTTATTAATATCATAGAGAGATGCCTTAAACAGCTTAAGCTTCCCTCTCTTAACTGTTCGAAAGAACGAAGATCCATTAAGCATAACAATATTTCCTCCAAAGGGTCTTTGAGGACGTATCTGTGGTTCAAATATCCCACCAGGAGCATAAACTGGGTCAGGAGGTTCTTCTGTAACTCCTTGTACCGTAACGGGTGCATCGTGACAATGTGTCGTACAGTATTGTGATCCGAATCTTATCATATTGGATGCAAACCGTACCGCAACATCATGTAATCGGAACCAGGGGATTCCCAAAACAATCGTATAATGTCCTAACTTCGTAACGAACATAGGTAGCTGTTCGTCATGATCTTGGATCATCATTCCGATTTTAGCAACGTGTGTAATATCTCCTGATTCTATGGGTCTTCCATCGATAACCTCGACCTGTCGTTTCTCTTTCAATTCCTGGAGTGGTATTTGATGATGGCAAGCAAAATCTTCATGCATAAATGCTACACCTGTAGCTCCGCAGTCAATCAGTGCATGTGTGGGTATCTCTTGATTATTTATGGTCAATGTGCAGGTTATAACTAAATGTTTCCCTTCCATTGATCCTTCTAATACCTCCACCTTGCTAACTGAAAGACGCGAAATTCAAAAGCATTTCAAAGCATTGAAAACGAAACTTTTACTGTCAACGGAGGAGCCATCCTTCTTCAATGGACTTGTTCTTTTCCGGATTCCTCGGAACCTGTCCCGGTCCCTACTTACTTAACCTCTGCTCCAGCCGCCTTAAACCTCTGAGCTTTCTTCCTCGCCGCACATTCCGCAGCCCTATGGTTAAACCCACCACAGTTCAAACTCCTTCCATCAGAAAAAACCTCTTCGCCCTTTCTTCCGCTAAAATCTTCCTCCTGCCTGCGCTGAGATCCATAGGTGCAGGTCCGGTATATCCGGCCATTGTTCCTGCGGGAGCTCCTACGGGGTCCTTAGGAGGGGCCAGAGGTCTGGGGGAAGAGGCAAAACCTGTCCCTCCACCCTAATACTGTGCCGCGTTTTCCGCGCGTCTTTGTCGGATCTGATTATCCCGCTTCTGACAAACCGTCATGAATGGAGGAAGTTCTTCTGGCATATCGCTATATGTACAGGATTTCTTCATTTCTTCGGACAATCCCATTGGTAGGGCATTCCGTAAAGCTGAAGGATTCCAATCCAGATCTGCAGCAATGACTTGGAACTCATGATAATGCTGAGAGAACTCGCGGTTTGTTTGTGTAACCTCCCGCATTTTCCGTTCGGCGGTGGCTACTCGGTCGGTGTCCCCAAAAGCTGCTTCCAGGCGTTATATAAAGGCTGGCAAGTTTTCCAGCCCCATTTCTCCATTCTCCCGGACGTGTGGCAAGATCTGAACCAAGGCTACCCCCCTCAGGCGATTGAATGGGTACCGCATCTTCGACTGCTCGTCGGGAAAGCTGGCGGGCTCGTGTCGTATGACCATCCGGAGTTGAGCTATCCAGCCTCTCATATGAGCTCGATCCGACCCTGAAAAGTCCGGGGAGTCTGGAAACATCTGTCCTCGGTCTTCGGGTTGCTGGCGGGCAGTCGGGGCTACCCGGGCGGCTAAGGACAGCGCATTGGCTAACTGCGTCCTCAAAGCTCGGACTTCTTCCCCCGATTGTCTGGCATCCCATGTCATATCGTCCAGTTCCTGTCGTAGGTCTTCATCAGTTGCGGCCGTCCTGGGGACTCTCCTGGCTTCTTCCAGTTCCGGCCTCAGTGTTTCCAATTGTTGTTCGAACGTTGTGTGGTCGCACTCCGGAGGTAGGAACTGTTATGTCTGCAGGTCCGTAATCTGCTTCTGTTCTGTGATCATTTGTGCCGGGTGATTGCATGGCCTCTGTACCATGGCCGCAGGTTCAGTATACCGCACTACTGTCCTCAGCACCTACTGTGCTTCTTCGAGCAGTGTCTGTCTGTCCCCGAAGTCGATCTCCAGTAGGTTCCTGTCGACAATTTCTCCTATGATGGCCTGGTGGTCCGTTGACACCAGAGCCACCCGATCATGCTGTTCTGATTCAGACATCGCAACGAATCTAGCACATCTACCAGTGCCAATTATATGCGTTGATTTCGGAAGTAGTTGGGGTCGGAGGTTCAATCACAATTAGAGGCACCGGCACAGCTCTGGTTGATGCTGCTGCTGCTGCTGCGTGTCCTTCCGTCGAGTGCTTTCCTAAACAATTATGTCCTTCACACTCACAAGGTAATTCCGGGTCACAGTCAAACCAAGCGTGGGCTCTCCGATACATAGTCCCACTATTTCCATACACTAAATCGTCCAGCTCCAAGCAACCTCCGTATGCGGCGGCTTGTGTCCAATGAAGATTCCAAGGGGAGGGAACGTCTGACTGTTCCCAAAAATCAGCAGGCAAAACAAGATCGTCTACGGCAGCATTCATCTTTCCTTCGATACGTTCGAAGGGGTTCAGACGTTCGGGTTCGGACAATGTACAACAGGTTCCGGCAAGATCAAACCAATTCGTTCGGGAAGTACAGTTACTGTCGTACTCTCGCATTCGAATATGGTGATCAATGTGAGTACTGACGGATATCAAATCCGGTAAGTCGTGGTAGCTCGTCAACGCAATCGTCGCAAACGTAAAACCACCGATGATTCGGTCCGAGGTATACCCAACATCTAACAAAGCAGGATTTGTTACAGTACTTACAACAGTTCGAAGGGTGTAGGCACATGTAATTCCATAAGATCGTAGCTACACAAATAGCAGATCGAAATATTGCTATCGGTAACTTCACAGTAGTCCCAAGCAAGATCGTAATGAGGGGTCAAACAATGTTGACAGTACATTCAATATCAGGTACGTTGTAAGGGACTCGTTCTAGTGTAACGGGCGGGATCGGACGTAGGTGATATTGGTAACAGTACTATAGAATCGTAATCAGGATAAAATGCTTCGAAGTTCGTATCGAGGGAATTAAGACAGAGCAGGAATCAAGGCTAGGTCAAAGTCGTACTAGCTTTGCTATACAAGAGAACGAGTAAAGAGAGATGAAAAGGTAATCTTCCAACACCAAACAACCTCTCTTTATATACACTTCGTCTGCCACCCTCGAACCATTCCTCATGCTCCGATGTACCATCCGAATATCCAACCATGATCTTACACACCATCAACATAACTCTTATCAATACAACCACGCCACATCATCCGACGTCGCAACACCTCAGACCACTTCCTGATCATAACAAATTATACCACCACCTTCCCACAACACCCTCACGCCATTCCCGCGTCTTTCAACGTCTCTGCCTTTCCGTCACACTAATTAGTTTGTACCCTTCAACCCATCACTCGCAACCCAAACCATGACAGGTGGATGGTTTCATGGAAGAAAGAACATTGATTTTGTCAATGGATGGAAAGGAAGACAACAGTATGCATATGGAATGGGGAGTTCCGCAGGGGTAGCGAGTGTTGAGGTCAGTTTTCGTCATAAACCTTTTGGGGTTGTTCAGAGAAGTTCAGAAAACAGAAGAACAAACCTAATGTGAGGGTATATCTTTTGTCGATGATGTGGCATGGGTGGTGGAAGGCAAGAGGGTGGGAGAATGCACACAAAGACTGGAAAGATGCACAAAGGTGGCACAGATATGGGTGAAGGAAACTGCCTGACAGTGGGACATCAAAATAATTGAAGCACCTTGGGTAACTCGCATGATAGCTAATAAGGACCTGATGATGAATGCTCAAGTCAGAGTGGGTAGTCATGAGTTTCAATACAATCAAGATGCGATAAGATGGTTGGGAGTATGGTTGGATGGCATGCTCACTGTAAATGACCACACCAAGAAGGCCCTGGCGAAACGAGGAAAATGGCAAGCTCGGGTGAGATCCCTAATGACACAGAAGGGACTGAACTTGGAAAGTTGTCAAAGGATCCACGCAGCGGCAGTCCAGGTGGTGGCATTGTTTGGAACAACACTGTCATGGTGAGGACAAAAGAATCAAGCACAGAAGGTACAAAAAGTTTTGAATGACCAAGGTAGGAGGATTTCCAGATGCTTCAGAATGACACCTCAAGGAGCTATGATAAACTACACAGGGCTACAACAGGTAGAGGCACTTCTTGATTACCATGTTAGGTGCTATAAGTTGAGCCAGATGATACTGCCTGATGCCCAAGGCTGAGGCAGGATGATTAGAATGGAAGGTCAGATGGCCCATAGGGTGGAGGGGATTGATTTGTTGATCCCAGAGGAGTTTCTCAAAAGGAGGCACTACGAGTAAGCGACACTACCGGACAGTAGTCATAGCCTGGGAGGCAAAGTGATGATACCAGAAGAAGCACAAGCTATCAGAGAGGTGAAGGCAGAAAGAGAAGGCTTAGTTTGTTGGACGAACGGATCAAGAAAAAAAGATGAGTGGGTGAGATGTGCAGTGGTATGGAAAGAAGACAGGTGGGAAATGAGGAGAGTACATCTGGGCTGACAGAAAGATTGATTTGATGCGGAAATGTATGCATTATTGGAGGCAGCAAAAATTGTGGAAGAGATATTCCGAAAAAAAGAGATTATGGCTGTTACAATCTTTACAGATTCGCAGGCAGCAGTAAGAAGAATTCAATCAGACCAGCCAGGACTGGGACAGGTTTCAGCATTACGTATGATGTAATGGGAAAGTGACATTCTCGATTGAGCAATCCCTATAGAATACTGATGGGTACCAGCATATACTGGAATAGTAGACAATCAACAAGGGGACCAACTAGCAATCATGGCAGCGTATAAGCACCAAGGACAGGTTACCAAGAGGCAGAACACTGTATGAAATTACCAGTATGTTACTTTTGCCCATATTAGCTGAAGGCAAACAGAGCTGCAATGGGAGGAGAGTAACGATGAGCTACAAACGATCGGGGCAAAATATAAGCACAGTTACCAGTATGAGATAGTGAAGAGGGGAAGGAATGATGTGGCAATGAAAGCCCCAAAAACGATAGCAGCAAGGTTTTACCAGATAACACTGGGATATGGACTTTTGGCACAATACCTGAGAAGAATTGGAAAGGAAAGAAATATAAAGTGCTGGTGGTGTGGGCACGAGTATCACACAAGGAACCACCTTTTTAAGTCGTGCAACAGATTGAAAAATGATGAAAAATGGTTTTGGATCAATGGGCAGGAGGGGGAAGTTGGGTTTAAGGGGGTGGAAATGGTGATGAAGAAGCCAAAGATCTGTTTGCCAATGTCTCTTGCGTTTGCAGAAGAAAAGTGTTCTGAAGCGTTGATGGATTTTTCATTTCACACAGACCTACGCATAATTACAGAAGTGGTGGAGCAGGTGCAGATCTCAGATCACAAGGACTCGAGTAATTGGGGGTGTAAAAAGTGATTTTGTTGTTAGGTAGTTTTCTGTTTGTTCATTGGGGGGAGAGTACTCAGGACTTCGCGTTTGTTTCTTTACGTTACAGAAGAAGCTGGGAGGATATGTGTACAGGATACACCATGGCAGCCAGCAGCCAAATGCAATATGATTACAAATAAACAAACAAACCTGAACCTCTTTGGCGGCACAGACTGTATGAATTGTTTGTTCGTGTAACTAATGGGATTCGTGTATCAATTGTTCATCCCCTTTAGCCTTTGCAGACTTTGGCATTTTTTGTTCTCAAACAGCACCCTTCTTCTTGTAAAGTCACTTCAGCGCATCATCTAGTGCTGTGAGGAATAGATCAGAGTGATTTTGTTGGCTAACAAGTAAAGTGAATTCACATAATACCCACACTGCTCCCATTACCATTTCATCAGAGGCTGTTTCCACCACGCTTTTCCTGTCATGCTTGGAGTAGTCAAGAATCATAGCGGAATTCACTGCCAGTGGTCTGATCATGCCCTGGATCTCTTTTCCCTGCCAGGAGTCAATTTTGAATGAATGGAATGGTTTAGAGAAGCACTGGAGGCCTGGATATCGGGGTACCAATGTGAATTTATGGTCAAATTGATCTTTGACATTTCAAGCATTCACATATTTGAGCAGCCAGTGAAATAAGTCTGTAACTAAACCCAAGAGCAGCCGATGCAATTCATCGTGATGCCAAAGTCGATAGATATTGCAGGGATGATATCACCAAGCCTGGTTTCGGATTGGATGAACACCAAGAGTGTACAGATTATCAATGTTGGTTGTGTCCAGAAGCTCCAAGGAAACATGCTGTTTGCTTGAGTTATCGAGTGGTCAAAAAGTGGAATGCCCTCTCAGCGCACGTTTAGGAATTTCACACATCAGGTATGAGGCATATGAAACTTGAGTAACCATGACTTGTTCTGGATAATCCCTGACCCAGGCAGCCAAAAGAGGATAACATTGTCTCGGGAATCCATCAGCACAATTCGATTTCTGGCCAGACCGGTAATGTCAAGATTCGTTTGTGGGCAAAGCACAGTTCCAACCGCAACATCCCTTGCCTCAACAATACTTTTCCCACCACTCAGTTGACAGGGGATCAGCCCAATGCAAATCCAGCCATGCTTTTTCAGTGTCTGGTGGATGTCTTTTCGAATATTACCAATTGGGTCATTCAATTACCAGGCATCATGATCGCCTGAAAAATTGGTCAATTGAGCATTAATGGATGGACAAATGACTGGCACGATTGTTGCTCTGGAAGTAAACCAATGTTGCTTATCAGACCATGTATCACCCGCATTTATCTTGGCTGCATATTCGGCAAGATTGGGAGGATGCAAGGTGCACTGCTTAAAAATTGAAGTGGTCCCAAAATGAGAATTGTACCAACAGGAACTGTGGACATTGCAAAGTTGCCCTGCAGTATAATATTCGGAAGATATGTCAATGATCTTTAATCCAACCATCATTGCTGCTCCCAAATTCCTGTTGGGAGAGTAGCTTTCACAGGTCATCTGCTGATTTGAATGATTCGATTTTGAAGTTGTCCAGTCCATGCCTCAGATGTTGATCTTTCCATGTGTTCATTTGCTGGCTGGATGATTGAGCCTGGTGACAGTCCTGTGCTGACTAAAATGGATGCCATGGATTCCATTGTTTTGAGTACTTGCTATGCTTGTTGTACAATCCAGTTGATTTGCAATATGCATCCTCCCCCGCAGTCTCCACTACAACTGCCTGCCCATGAGCCATTGTCCTTGCCCGATCAGGGGCACATGTCAGATCCGGCTTTTGGGGGTCTATAGTTTCTTCATCCAGAGTATCTTCAGATGGTGATGCATCCTGTAAGTTGTCAATCAGTTGATCATTAGTTCGCTAGCACATTGATGACAATGCACGTGCACCGACTGATCTCAAACCATGAGGGGCAGGGTTGATCCCGGCCTGCTGGTGGTAAAGTCCCATCAGGTAATAGCTCTTGAATCATCATTATTGGGTATTATTGTAATGGCATGGCTGTACGTGACGTGTCCAGGGCCGGGTAACACCCGCTTATATAGTCGGCTCGCCATGAGCCTTAGATCTCTAGCGATAATCTTACCTTACTTACCTATCTACTACTCCACAATATTGACATCCATGTGTGCAACCGTATCTACTGATATACCTTCCTACGAGGCCATACACGGGCGTATGCCTGTACACTATTATCGCTCTTTAATTTCAGATATGTTTCGCATACGGGATTTCCTGAATTACCCCTTTCCGACGCGTCACAACACGCAATCTACACACGAGATATCATACAGATTTGGGAGCACTGATTGCAGAAGTGACATGCCTTGATAAGTCTATCGAATTGAGGTTAACGGTAGCAGAGACGATCTTGTACGGATTTCAGAGGCCAATCAGCCAGAGACGTGTCGCGACACCTAAGAACGAGAAATCGTCTGGATTCGACAGCGACAGATTGCAGATGCAATGAGGCTTGATAAGTACACACAATTGAGGTTAACGGATGCAGAGACAATTACGAGTTGATTCTAGAGGCCAACTGGCCAGGAGACGCGTCAGCGACCAAGTCAATCGAAGTCCATTTCAATGGATTCATACGAGAACTCCAAAGCTATCAATTGCGGCATCAATGAGATTTGATAAGTTAAAATCCAATTGAGCCAATTCACAATGACAGGGATGATGCCAGAGCCCATGCGTCTACGAGAGTCGCGTCACCGGCAATGCCCAAGCCGGCGCTTTTCCCGAGATTTCTTCGATCCTTATCCGACAAGCGCAAACGAAGCTGCGAAGAACATAAACGGGCAGATACATCAAACGAAAGGCACCTACTGAGGATCCGGGCAGAATTACGAAATTCACGCGATTGATGTCGATGCACATCGCCGACGGCAGTTCCAATCGCGATTACATTCTACTCGACTCGATGGAGTCCTCTACGTTACTGATGATGTTAGGAGTTTACTGCAGCGGCTACGGAAGTCTTATGCAATGATACAACTTTGAATACCAATTTCTTTCGTCTATTGATTGGCAGAGTTCAAGATAGTGGAGCAGCGATCACAGATCGTGTGGCAGCTCCGAATGGGAAGTATTATAACCCCGAGTGTTCTAAAGTGACTAGCAGGTACGATTTGTGATTACCATTGTCAATTATCACAATCGGCACCTGATTGGACGACCGAATCGGATCCTTGTCAGGAGAGAGAGAGCCATCTGCGCCAACTCTATTCAATATCACCAAACATACCCCAACGAGCGAATACGGATGTGCCTATAGGATGGCATACGAAGAGGATTTTAGGATTGCAATGGAGATTTTGATTTGTAGCCGGGATTCTGGGGATCCACGGGGCTACCGGAGGATGAACCGTCTGGGCACTCTCAAGAGACCAGCGGATTCCGCATGTATTTAAAGTGCAAAGAGGTTCACTTGATGTATCTATCCCCACGTGGGAATGGTCATTATTTGATTGTCAACAGTCCCAATTGGGTGAGGCAAGGACAGCATTTGGTTGTCAGACAGTCCGAATCGGATGTGACATGTATGTGATTCGCTCAGTGATCTTATTCGTACACATGGTGGCAGCCGCGGTGGATACACTGTGAGCTGGAGAGTGATAGGAGTTGCCTTGGTACCAGGCCAGGAATCCTAGCGTCGACTTGCAAAGCAATCGACTTTTGGCTCTGCAACCCCAGGGTGAGCGGAAGAGGTGGCAGTAGACCGGGCAGGCCATCAGGTATGCCCTGGGAATGTACCTGGATCACGGCTAGGGAGGAGACGTGTTTCGAAGGAGGTGGCGGTGTTCCGGATATTTCAATACTTGGAA
>Ga0307515_10001151_pt1 | contig 60625 bp, 48 predicted proteins | sample 17_EM_MG_FD_194513 | JGI IMG/M metagenome (GOLD analysis project Ga0307515, IMG submission 194513) | Populus trichocarpa ectomycorrhiza microbial communities from riparian zone in the Pacific Northwest, United States - 17_EM | ecosystem: Host-associated > Plants > Roots > Unclassified | place... | reverse complement strand
AGAGAATGAAAAAATACTACGATGCTAAGAGATCTGAGGGACTAGATCTTAAGGAGGGAGATAAAGTATAGCTACTATATAAAAACTTTAAGAGTCAACAACCAAGTAAGAAGTTGGATTACGTTAGACTAAGACCTTTCGAAATTATATAAAGAAATTTATTAGTTATATTTAAATTAAACCTACCAGCCAGAATAAAAATCTACCCTATATAGCATATTATAATGCTAGAGCTAGTATACGGGAATATTAAGCTACTAGTTTATAAGGCAGACACGTATAGAGAACAAAAAGAAAATAAATAGTAAGTTTTAAAGATTATTAGTTATAAGGACGTTAATAATAAAATATAGTACGAGGTAAAGTAAATAGGCTATAACGAGACTACCTAGGAACTACTAAACAATTTAAAGAACGCTATAGGAAAGGTATAAGAGTATCGGAAGAGATTAGGTTAGGTAATATTAACAAAAAAGGATTAAAAAAGAAGTCACTTAAGGGGGACCTAGGAGGAACAGCTACCGAGCTATTTAGACTTATTTCCTTTATAGGGAAGTCCGTCCTTTTATTACTAAACTCCTATAGATTTTATTTTATAAGCTTCCACTCTTTAGAATAAACCTTTTTACGAACCTTTTTAAGATGAAGAAGACAAGCTAAGGCTGAGAGGCGAGCTTTAAGGGCACGCTGTTAAGTAGCTACAGCCCCTTACTCCGCTTTTTGCGAACAACGCAGTTTATCTAGGGTGCTTAAGAGCTCACTATTAAGCTTTATAGCAGCGGTTTAAACACGAAACCCTATAATAAATTACTTAGGGAACTTAGAGACTATTAAGAGTAATAAAATATATATACTTAGCGTTAAAAACAGAATAAACGTTGTAAAGCAATTAAACGTTTAATTTGGTGCACTCTAAATAGGAAGAGGGTTACTAGGATAAAGGACTTGCCAGTATAATATAAACTAACCCCTCTTTCACACAATGAGAATACGGAGATAGCATAATCTTACTAAGCGACAGTATAGCCGCAATAGTGCGAGCACGCCATTAAAATAAAGAAAAAGAAGATGCTTTAAGTATAATAAGTAACAACGTTAACCAAATTAATTAGATGGATATTATACCTCTAATAAACGACCTAGAGATGCTTGGGATCTTTAAGGATAAAGATAAAGAGGAGGGAGATAGTGTTACGGACAGCTTAAGTATAATATTATAACTACTTAAAGAGGAGTTAGAAGAAGCTAGTTAGTTAATATAGGCACGGTCTAAAATAGAGCCGATAGAGCTATATAACAAGGAATAGTAACTAAGGTTATATAATACGCTCTATAAGGTCTATAAGGTCTATAAGGTTTATTATATACCTTATATACCTTACGTACCTTATATATAAGGAGGATTTCTTAGAAGTATAGTTATATATTTAAAGGACCACAGTCCCTACTCTAGATAGTTCTTTCTTTGTAGTGATTCTTAGAATATAATTAGAGTTAATCTATTAGGCAACTACTCTACCAGTTATTATTACGTTGTTAGCTTACTTATAGTACCTACACACCTAGCCCAATAACGAGCCTACCGTAGTACTTGCTATAAGGTTCCGTTATACCTATATACGCGTTATATAGTCTTAGCATATACAGAGTATATACTCTATATATACTCTACCAATTTTATATTTATTTTAAAGAGATTTTACTCCTTTATATACTACCTTTTAAAGTATTATATTTATATTTTATATAAGGTAGGCTATGCTATAGTATTTACTTAGTATATATAATAATAAAAAATTATATAATGCTTAAGGTATATATACTTAGTATATACCCCCTATTAACCATAGCAGTAAATAAGTAAGCTAGGTTATTATAGTATAGACTATACGTATATATTGCATATGCTAGGCATATACAAAGTCTATACATACACTAATTTTATATAAGGTAGGGTGCGCTATATTATCCCTATATATGCTAAGTATATACTTAGCATATACACCCACTAATAAACCATTTAATGTATATATCTTATAGTTGTATATATACATATACTTAGCATATGCACCGCATATTTAATGCATACGGTCGCTAAAGGCAAATTGTGGTTACCAATGCACGTTCTGTATGGGTAAAAGTGTGACCCCGCCGACCTTTTTCCGGTGCTCCATCGGTGACCCCGTTCAACTTTCGCCGACCCCCATCGGTGACCCCTTTCAACTTTTCCGTGACCCCCCCGAGCTGCACCCCGCCACGGTAGTAGCCGCCACTAATTACAAAACGGTCAACACTAAAAGACGCACTAATACAAGAGATTCTAATCTGGCGTCAGTTCGCAACCGAACGACCCCTTAAACTCTATGAAGACACCTGCGGAATTCGCCACCTTACAACCCTGTGGCAGGTGCGGGTCGGCCGTCCTCCCTGCTAGCGTGATTGAGGCGTTCGTCTGCTTCTGACGAGGCTTAAGTGGCGAGTCTTCATGCTCGAAGCTTCGCGGTGGCAAATTAGAAACATATATGCTGTATTCATGCTGTACGTAGTATAGATGATGAATACATTACATTACGCCTCGGGTGCCGATAGGCCCGGTGAGCTACTACAAGATATGTACACTAGCGCGAACTCCGAAAACATTTGATCCATCACCTCATTCTCGGTCCTTATCTTTGTAGTGTTGAACCTTTTAATAACTGTCTCTGGCCTCTCCAATTGTTATCTGTTATTAGTACCTACCTTATTTGTGCTGGATTCTGGTCCCATCGAGAGCAATTTCTCAAGTGTTGGCCATCGGGATACCGGCCGGCCAGCTCGCCATTGTCCAGGGATTGTATTTTTCCAGGGAGGTTCTATTTATTCAAGTCGTCCAGTAGCTAGAGCAAATTGTATGGTTTGATTAACGACTTTCATATCTGGTTTCCAGGATTCCGATGATGAATACGCCACGGAGGTCGGTACATTCAGCAAGCTACAGCGACGGAAACGGATATGGCGGTATTATTGTGTAATATTTGAGACATAAGTTGCAATAAGTCTGCCCGTTTTTACAGATCACCCAGGTTTTGATGGTTAGCGGTCTAGCCCTTTTCCAATGGACGGGGCCGCTCGCGTAGATTTGCCGCTCCCCAGTGCTTGCGGCTGTGCCCCGCTGAGACGACTACACCCCAGCCCATAGCTGCCAGCAGACGGCCGGCTGCAACGCATGCCACGAGGCTGAGCGGCAGCAAACGTCGCTGCCAGAACAACACTCCGCTCTCTCCATGAGCGTCTCTCCAACACAACTCTTCCCCTCTTGCCTCCCTCGTAACGACTGCGAATGTCACGCCAACTGCGCCGCGAAGACTACACGGTAGGATGGGTGTGCGCACTCCCGGTCGAGCTGGCGGCGGTGCAGGAGATGCTCGACGAACAGCACGAAACGCCCCGAACCGACGCTCATAACACGAACATTTACACGTGCGGACGAGTCGGCGAACACAACGTCGTAATCGCTTGTCTGCCTGAAGGGCAAACGGGTATGAATTCGGCTGCAGCGGTTGCCGTGCAAATGAAGTCGGCGTTCACGTCAACTCGGTTCGGTCTGATGGTAGGCATTGGAGGAGGTGTTCCCAGCGAGGAAGCAGATGTTCGGCTTGGGGATGTGGTGGTCAGCAGGCCATATAAGGCGCATGGTGGAGTGGTGCAGTACGACTCTGGGAAGGCTACTCCGAGCGGTTTCGAGCGAACAGGATCCCTTAATACTCCGCCAACAATCCTGCTCAACGCCGTTGCGAATCTGCGGGCTAAGCACATCAGAGGGAGATACAAACTGTTGGAGTATTTTTCCAAGCTGGACAGCCTGCCGGAGTTTGGGCGCGAAGCTGCCGGTTCAGACGCTCTTTTCGAAGCAAATTACAATCACGAGGGAGGAGCAACATGTGGCAAGTGCAGCAAAGACTACTTGGTGGCTCGGAAGCCACGAAGGCAAGAGGTGGTAGTGCACTACGGCACGATTGCATCTGGGAACCAGGTGATGAGAGATGCTGTTGAAAGAGACAAAGTCAGCGCTAAGCTTGGCGGCGTGCTCTGCTTCGAGATGGAGGCAGCCGGCCTGATGAACAGCTTCCCCTGCCTCGTCATCCGCGGCATCTGCGACTATGCCGACTCGCACAAGAACAAGAAGTGGCAGGCGTACGCGGCGGGGACGGCGGCGGCGTGCGCAAAGGAAGTGCTGTCGGTGATTCCACCAACAGATGTGGCGAATTCACGTACGGTGGAGGAAGTGATTAGAGAGACAAGTGGTTAGTGTAGCAGTCATATTGTATTTGGTAGTATCTTGGCGCTGATGCCGCAGCAGAAGTTGTAACTACGCGGACCGACGCAGATAGAACAAAAGACCAAGAATGCATCCGAGACTTACGTCTTACCAATCCCCGTGACGACAAAAGGCGTATTGAAGACACTAAGGGTGGCTTGCTGAAGGATTCGTACCGTTGGATTCTCTATAAATCCGGCTTCCGGCGGTGGTGGGACGACCAGCAGAGCCGACTGCTATGGATCAAGGGCGATCCTGGCAAGGGCAAGACTATGCTTCTCTGTGGCATTGTCAATGAATTGAAGACATCGATAGCCAAAACGGATCTTCTGTCCTACTTCTTCTGCCAGGCCACGGACTCGCGGATCAACAACGCCACAGCGGTGCTGCGAGGGCTGCTGTACTTGCTTGTCGATCAGCAGCCATCGCTCATCTCGCATATTCGGAAGCAGTATGATCACGCAGGCAAGGCCCTCTTCGAGGATGCAAATGCCTGGGTTGCCTTGTCCGAGATCTTTACCACCATCCTGCAAGACCCGAGCTTGAACAGCACATACTTAATCGTTGATGCTCTCGACGAATGCATAGCAGACTTGCCAAAACTGCTAGACTTTATCGTCCAGAGGTCTTCTATCTCTTGTCGTGCCAAGTGGATCGTCTCTAGCCGCAACTGGCTGGACATTGAGGAACATCTAGAGAGGGCGGGGCATAAGGTGAGGCTATGCCTCGAACTCAACACAGAATCCATTTCTACAGCTGTCAGCAAATTCATCGAGCACAAAGTGCTTCACCTGGCGCATAAAAAGAAGTACGACAGAAATACCCGGAACGCCGTGTTAGATCATCTATCGTCAAATGCCAGCGACACCTTCCTCTGGGTAGCTTTAGTCTGTCAAAACCTAGAAAAGATTCCACGATGGGACGTCCTCGCAAAGCTGAACGAATCTCCACCTGGACTTGACTCTCTTTATAAGCGAATGATGCAGCAAATATCTAACTCAAACAATGCTAATCTCTACAAGCGGATACTAGCCTCGATTGCGACTGTATACCGACCCATCACACTTGAAGAGCTGACATCTCTCACCGAGATGCGAGAGGACATAGCTGAGGATTTAGAGTCGTTACGAGATGTTATTAGCCTTTGCGGCTCATTCCTGACTATTCAAGAAGGTACCATCTATTTTGTGCATCAGTCTGCAAAGGACTTTCTATTCACAGAGTCCTTCAACAAAATCTTCCCATCCGGAACGGAGGAGGCCCACTACGTAGTTTTCTCAAGATCGCTCCAAGTCATGTCCAAGACGCTCCAACGAGACATATACAGCTTACGTGCGTTAGGGTATCCTGCCGAGCAAGTCTCACAGCCAGACCCAGACCCATTAGCAGCGTCACGCTACTCGTGTATTTACTGGATTGATCACCTCTGTGACTGGAGTCTCAGTTCTTCTGCGAATTCCTTGGACCTGCAAGATAGAGGTGCTATTCACGAATTCATAAGAAAGAAATACCTATACTGGCTAGAGGCTCTTAGCCTATGCAAGAGTATGTCAAAGGGAGTAGTTTCAATGGCAAAACTCGAGGTTCTAATCCAGGTAATCCTAGACTACTAATAAGATGTATAATGCATACTAATTTTACCTAGGGAAGAGCAACCACACCTACATTAATTGAGCTAGTTCAAGATGCGCGCCGATTCATTATGTATCACAAGGTGGCAATAGAGAATAGTCCTCTCCAGGCATACGTGTCTGCACTTCTGTTTAGTCCAAACCGTAGCCTAATAAGGAGCTATTTCAAGCGCGAAGAGCCGAAAAGGATCATGATACAGCCTGCTATGAGAGATGAATGGAGCGCCTGCCTCCAGACGCTCGAGGGCCATAGCGATTGGGTCAGCTCAGTCGCCTTCTCTCACGACTCCACCCGGCTGGCGTCAGGGTCAGTTGACGGCACAGTCAAGATCTGGGATGTGAGCAGTGGCGCCTGCCTCCAGACGCTCGAGGGCCATAGCGATTCGGTCAGCTCAGTCGCCTTCTCTCACGACTCCACCCGGCTGGCGTCAGGGTCAGATGACAACACAGTCAATCAAGGCCTAGCTTTAAGTTCAGATCGTATTTGGATAACATACAATTCAGAGAACCTATTATGGCTACCGTCAGAGTATCGACAATCATGTTGGACAGTATTCGAGAAAATGATTGGTATTGGTACCGGAAATGGGAGGGTATGGACATGCAAGGTTGAACGTAACGAGCTTAATACATCCTAAAGCGTTGGAGCATTTATATCATCATTACTTACTATACTATATTTTTTTATTCTCTCTATTTCATAGAGGGCCGGGGATTAACATAAATATATAGTATGCCAATTTGCCACAGCGAAGCTTCCAGCATACTCTCAATTAAGTGACAAAGATGTCCACGTGCAGAATTTTGTGTTAAATATTTGCCACTTAAGTCTGGCCAGAGGCGGATGAACGCCTTAATTACGCTAGTAGGGAGGACGGTCGACCCGCTCTGGACAGACCCTTGTGAGGTGGCGAATTCTGTAGCCCTTTTCAGAGAGTTGAGTTGGTTGACCAGACGCATGGCTAAGGTTAAGTTAGATCGCAAGGCTGCCAACTTGCTAAGACTCCGCACAGCCACAGGCTTAGACTTGCTTGATTGACGTACTACGGTATCAGGCATAAGTTTCGTTAGTACGTCCCGTCTGACATGGATTATTGACAAGGATAAGACAGGCCATCCCACCAATGATGTATGATAATCTTTTAAAGTAACCAATGAGAAAAGAAGAATTCTTTTGCCAAGCTCTACGTATGCTAACGAAACTTATGCCTCATACCGTAGTAGTAAATTACTTCCTGGATGTCACGTGGAATGTGTGGGGTCGTTTTGCACTAGCCGGAATTGGTAATCGCTTTAATTAGAGGTACTAACCCGCGTGGCAACCTTGCATGAATTTGCGTACCATAGTAGACACGAGGCTAATAATAACTTCCTAATATTGTAACGAAGTTCTTAGGCTCGGATAAGACCCTATTATAAGTTTTATAAGTGGTAAGAGCTTAATGGTGGTACCGTAGTAAAGGGACATTATTACGCCCTAAAAGGAGGCTCTCTGCGAATAAGGCGCGAAGGCGATAATGCAAGCGTAATTTATAGATATAAAGGGTCTCGAATATTGCAAAGTAGCTATAGCATACGACTTATATATAATTATAGTGAAGTATAACGTGTGCGCAGAGTTATAATTGCTTAAGGTCAAAGTACCCCTTATATTTTCCGGTACGGTGGGTTTTCCGCGACGCAGGAACGGACATTAGTATATTTGGGGAAGGTCTTGGCACCAAAACCACGCTTTTCCAAAATAGGAAGGGGAAATTTATTCTTGCTCCGTAATCTTGGAACCTCCGCATCTCAACCAGGTGCCTTTCTCATCCTTTCTCCGCTTCACAAGGCTTGAGTTCAAGAATCAGTCACCATGAACTCGGAACCTGATCTCCGTCATGCCATTTCAATGCGCCCTAACCCATTCCACCCCCATCCCTACCGATCAGAAAGCCCGCGCCCCGAATCCGTCCACCACCCGACTTCGTCCGATCCTGTCCGTACGAAGAACGCCACGAGCACTGCAATTGAACCCACCACCCCGGCCAAGGAGGATCACGATCCTATATCCCGCCATGTCGCACATAGAGAGAGCGACATTGAGGGTCAGACACTGCCACATTATACCGAGGACAACGACCCTTACCAGCTAGCCAGCTGCATAAAGTCCGCGAAAGAGATTGATCTAATTAGGGCTAATACGTCACGAAAGCGTGATGGATGCGGCCCGCTTACCACCAACAAGAACGCATCCAAGGCGAGGAAGATACAAGGGTTCTATGAGGCCCAGAATGAGAACATCGAGAGATTGCTGAAGCCTGTAGACGATCACCGGAGACAAGCAAAGGAGGAGCAGGGCGCCAGCCATTTGAAGTTTCAAATCGCGGTACAGGGCAGTTTCATCGCCAATGTCTTGCTTGCCGGACTGCAGCTCTATGGCGCTGCATCCTCAGGCTCGCTGTCTCTGTTCACGACCATGGCCGACGCCCTGTTTGACCCGCTGTCGAACGTTACCCTCATACTGTGCAACCGCGCCGTCAAGCGCGTGGATGCGCGTAAATTCCCTTCTGGCAAAGCACGTATCGAGACAGCTGGAAATATTTTCTTCTGTTTCCTAATGTGCGCCGTCTCCGCGATAATTATAGTGGAATCGATTCGCGAACTAGTGATCGGTTCCGTAGAGGAAACGAAGAAATTCCACCTGCCCTCCGTCATTGCGGTCGCAGTGGCTTTCTGTACGAAACTAGGACTGTTCCTCTACTGCTGGACGCTGCGGAACATGTACTCACAGATTCGGATTTTATGGGAGGACCACAGGAATGACCTGCTCATTAATGGCTTCGGTGTCCTCACATCCATAGGAGGCAGTAAGCTTAGGTGGTGGATTGATCCTATGGGCGCCATCATACTCTCATGCTTAATCATTTTCTTGTGGCTACGGACTGCATACTCCGAGTTCCAGCTGTTGATTGGCGTCACTGCTGATACACATATGCTGCAACTCATCACTTATATTTGTAAGTTGTCTTATTATGGACCCTGCATTGCTCCCGTATCTGTCGCTAATGCAATAGCAGCTATGACCCATTCCTCATTCGTCCGCCAAATCGATACCGTTCGTGCGTACCACAGCGGGCCACGTCTCATAGTTGAAGTTGATATTGTCATGAGCCCAGATGAGTCCCTGCGCGCTACCCATGACGTAGCAGAGGAACTACAGACAAAACTCGAGAGCTTGCCAAATGTGGAGAGGGCCTATGTGCACGTTGATTATGAGACTAGTCATGCGCCAGAGCACTTCTTGAAGAAGGAATTGTAGCAATATAGTTAGTGTTTGAGACGGGCTGTACGGTTCCCTAGAATGGATAGGAATGGTACGGCAGTTGTGTATATATGTAGACTGTATTGGTTGGCGTCGTTGGAGACTTGGCCGCAGCATTCATGGCTAAAGGATCGAAGCTTACAGGCGCACTCCTTTGTCCTCTATCGGCTCTATTAATATTCATCACTTTCCTGTTGCTGCCACTTCTTCTTGCTCATGACAGCACGTGCTCATCGGTTCTATCCCATTGATTCCATTGGCCAACTCTTGTCGATAACGGTAAGACCCATTTACTTTTGGAAGGGATACACGCTAGCCCTAAGCGCAAGTGGCACACTCAGCGTGGGAACGAATCCGACGAACCACATCTCATCCCCTCCCTCCATCACTCGCTGCGTGTGGACCATGGCACAAAAGGACTGTACGAAATGCCGCTCCCTTCATCTCTCCACCTTAGTTTGCTCAGGATCATGATCTATTTCCCTACAAACTAGGTGAGCAATGTCCCAACATTCGATTTTATCGTTCTTTAAGCGACATGGATATTGTGAGAGCGATTGGCAAGCTTGCAGTGAGGCTGCGAGATGTGCGTATCCTAGTTATTTCATTCGCCCAGTAGAACCACAAGGATACTGTAGTTATACAGCTCATGCCAGCACCAAAGACGGCGTAGATAGAGAGGATCGTATTATACAGTTCCGCCCTCAGCAGTATGCGTTAGACCTGGACATAACGGATGCCGTAAAAGACATATATCGGTCTTATGCTCCGAGAGTTTTGGAACTCCAGATTCCGCGGCTGCCAGCCGGCCTGAGGGTTTACGAGCTCGACATCATCCCAGGCGTTCAGTACAAGTGTTGGTTTCATCACAGAAAAGACTTGGATGGAGTGGAGTGGGAGAAACAGGTCAGGTTGACAAAAGACTTCGCAGCGTTCGTCGCCCGTGCGTGGCCTAGCGACGTCAAGAACAGTAAGAGACGGGAATGCAATGGCAAAGTTGGCGCAAACCTCAACTCAAAACTCCGACAGCTTACCAAGAAGTTGCCGTCTGCATTCCTTCGCTCACGAGCTCAACAAGCCGTCACGGCGCTGCCGCTCCTGGACCAGCTCCCTGTGGTACTGAATCATGGGGATGCCATCCCCTCAAACATTATCGTGGACCCGCACACCGGACAACTGAATGGCCTTGTAGATTGGGCAGAAGCTGAGTGGTTGCCTTTCGGGACATGTCTATACAGCCTCGAGTTCATTCTTGGCTGGCTGGAACACTCCGAGAGCCAATGGAAATTCACTTATTATGATGGTGCTGAGGTATTGAGAAAACTTTTCTGGGAGGAGCTACAAATGTGTATCCCGGACCTGGCAGGCACCAACTCCATTGGAATGATGAACTCGGTGATTCTGGCAAGAGATGTGGGTGTCTTGCTATGGTATGGATTTGCATGGGACGAAGGAAGGATTGATAGAGTTGTCAATCCGGAAGATGACGCGGAAGAGGTAGTATGCCTTGAGGTGTTTCTGAGTTCTGGTGACGCAACAAACTTTCGTTAATGATGGGCCTTGGGCGGCGGGAAAGTATGCGAATCGTTGAGGAAACACGAGAAAAAACTAACCGAGACTTGAAGTGAAGCGTAAGTGGATCATTCGGGCGTACTCTGGTCTCTCCTGACACTCTCAGATTGGTATATATATATATGTATTTTGCACCACTTTGCGGGGTCCAACCCTCGATCTCCTTCCTCAAGGCCTACACCCCGCGATACCCACACGACAGATACCGCACATATGCCGCCGATCCAGCAAGGGTGATGCCTGGCTTCGTCGAATCGTCTTACCCCTGCCATAACACCGGCGATGTGGACGAACCTGAATACAGCGAACACATTCACGAAACTACTGAAGGGATGGAAGACTCTCAGGACTTATCGGACCACGACCAACCGTTCATGCAAGCGCGTGGCTCCTCCTATGAGTGTGTACCGCGCCCTCTATCCTTCGGCGAATTCGTTTTGCTTTGGAGTCCCCGGTGCATTACCCGGCCGAGTCCCCTAAGATGACCGTAAAGTCAACCTGCGACCCTGTGCCTGCTACTGCTGCGCCACGACCTTACGATCCGTATTGCTAAGAACCCGCTCGCTTTTGGGATGCACCACCTTCCAGAGACGGTTTTTCTCATAAGGTACCTCCAATATTTGAAGACATCTTCCGAAGGCACCCGTTACCGCAATCTCATGTTAAAGAAGGTTTGGGCGCTTACGTTTCCACGCTTGAGAAAGAGAATCGCGACCTGGTTGATGAAGCACGCTATTTATCTAATATAAATAATGTCTTGAGTCGCTAGGGATATTATGAGAGTTAGAGTGGTTTCAACGACATCATCACACAGACGCTAAAGTGTGCCTCACTACACAAAAGTTGAGGACAACGACTCTAAGTGCCGGAAGAACTGACGCCACTTTCACGAGTGAGGGGGCCAATTTTCTCCGTGTATTGCGACGTCCCCCCAAACGGATCCCCATTCACAAAACAACTCTGGGCCTACTGGCGAAGTTAGTCATACCCTTTCATCACAGATGGAAAATGCAATTATGCCAGCAGCCAGGTGCGCTGAACTCATACAACCCTACGAACGCTGGCGCCTGGAATTCTTGTCTGAGGTGCGCAGACAATACTCTGAGACCCCTCTAAAGGCCTCTTCTCCAACTTATGCAAAAATAGTCAATCACGCATCCCGGACGGACTTACCTACCGGACGGGACTACAAGTCTAGTCCGCGAATCAAGGCTACTCCAACCTTCTCGTCGAATAACACTTCACAGCCTACAGCTAGTAACGCCAACGCAGCTGGCAGTAACCTCAAAACCAAGTCTTCAGTACAGCGTCAAAAGGATTCTTTGTCAGTGGAGGAGCTTGGTGGAAGCATAACGCCAGAAGCAGATCTGCCACTCCCAAGCATAGAGGAACTGACGCCTCCTGGGAGCCTTCTACGCCTGTCGATGCATTATGCCCTGAGGCGCATGAAAGATCCCAGACCGAAATCTTCAGCGAAGTATTTTTCAGACTTGCCGAAGCATATCTCCTGGATGTCGACGCCATTATAGCGGGGAAGCTAACGGAGGAGGAAATCTTAAAAGTAGTTATAGCCCATTGCGCCAAAAGCATCGCCGCTGATACCTCCACCACCATGCGACGCACATCTCCCACTTCTCCCTCAACGGGCATGTGCACACCTCTGCCTACTCTAACGCACCCGCCCTTGCCATATCCTGGCTTCGGAGGCCTACCACCACCAAACACGACGACGCAGCGTCCGCCGCGCTAGTCCAACTCCGCTACCACTACCTCAGTCTTTCCCTCTGCGAGGCCTCTACAGGCTCTGCAGTCCACGCCTCCAACGAGGAATCGTGCGAGGTGCTGAACGCGCTGCTGGGTGTAGCGCAGGAAGCTGAGGGCGTCGCGATCGAATCGATGAAACGGGTCAGAGCGATGATCGAGGACATGTACCAAGCTTTCGACGATGGAAAGAAAAGGAAGAAGCCGCAGGAGCGGTGGGAAGGAGGCAAGAAGAGCAGGAGCAGCTAGGCTGGTGCTAGCTCGAATAGATGACTTGGAGTTGGCTTAAGTGGTCATGAGTATGATTTGACTTGTTGTTCTGCTGACATGGCGAGCGCTCGTGGCCTAGAGTCAACCTAAGGTTATATAACCTACTCGGCCCACTCGGCTAGGACCATGAAAACAGTCAGATAGTTCGAGTTCATTTTTCTAGGTTTACGGTGGAGTGTTGAGCGGCTTCGGTTCGCGTGCTTTGAGTTCCTGAAGCTGTTCCAGGTTGAGTCTGGGCGCTTTCGTCGGATGCGACGTGTTGCGTGGTTGTGGGTTTATAGGATGGTTTGAGATCCCTTTTCTTGAAAAAGATGTGAACTCAGTTTCATACCTAGATAGCATTCGTTTTATTTGCTGTCCTATTTGCTACAGTATACTCCTTTAGTTCTGGCTCGGGAATTAGGGTTATGGATTAGGAATCGTTTAGTTCATGCCTTTGCTTATTGTCTAATCTCCGTCATTTGTCTTTTCCAAATAATTATGTACAAGGTTGCTTATGGGCTTGCGAAGGGTTTCAACATCTAAACTTCGAATGTGAAAAACACAAACAAAACTTGTATAGCAAACCGTCAAAAGCCCGTAAGCGACGTTATTTCTTATGTGTTTTGTTTTTGTTTTAATATCCTATTCAGCTCTATGAATATACGAGCCATTCTATGAATCTATGTCTACCGCTTAAATCTTATTTGCTCTTGATTTAGTAAATCGCTCTATTGCCCGTCAACCTTCGGCTTAGCCAACTTCTGCGCCTCTTCAGATGTCATCATCTGCTCATAGTCCGGCCGTGGGAGCTCGAAGCCGTCAAGGACGCGTCCGAAGGTGATGCCTCCGAGACGAGCCATTGGCCGGAGAACCTTTTTAGTCGAATGTCAGCTATTCCTTCATATTACAGCATGCACTCGGGGATCCTGGGATGGATATATTTACCCCTGGATCTATCAGGTTTCCCTCCTCATTAATCGCATCCTCCCTTGCCCAAAACCTCACGCCCTCGATAATCGCCAGCACGCCCGTCTTCTTGCCCGGCGTTGCACGGCTCTCAAACTCCTTCGTTTCCACCAGCTTCCCTTCGATGCTGAATATCGACTCCTTGACGCGAAATGCCTTGACAGTGGTGCAGGGCGCTGAATGCAGTCCTGTAAGGGCCCACTCGGAGATACCGTAGGGCGCGTTGACAGAGGTTGCGTTTGCGGCTTCGATGAAGTGCTCCGAGATGATGTTTATGCAACCTTCAATCAGCGGTGTTAGAGCGTGAGGATGAGTGCAGTTCGAAGGAGACAGTGAGGGGGAGCAGTACATTCGCCTGTCTCGGACAGATTCCGTAGACTGTCTTTCGCGCGGTCGAAGCCGCCTGCGAAGCCCATTATGAAGAGCGGTGGGTCGTGGTTTATAACTTGGAAGTAGCTGAAGGGCGAGAGATTCGTGCTTGAGCCTATTCTGCTTGTCAGTGGTCTTGAGCAATCTCCAATGCCGCTTGATAAGACCAATCGACCTCCGTTACTCACCATCTTTCGATCGCGTGCTTATAAAACCCACTGGCCTTGGTATAATTGCCGAAATCAGGAGCTTATAATTATTTACCGCGGGCCGCCCCTCAGCGTATGGGTCGATCTCTCTGTGCTCCTTCGTAAGGCACTCCCCGCCGTCATTAGGCCCGTCACCAGGCTTCCAGCTAGGTTGCTTCGTCTTGGTAAACTTCCATGCATTTTGTGTGCCAAAATCTGGACGTGAGGCCTCGACTTTGCCGAAATCGGGGTGGGGGTTCCGCTGGATGGTTTTCTCGGCGTCGGCCATTTCTGACTGTGCCTGAGTGGGTTTTGAGGACACTTTGGGCGAATTGGTGACGAAGGGTCGGCGGCGAAGCGGGCGAAGGGATCGTGGAGGCCTGTGCTGCAGTGGTTGGTTGAGATGCTTCAGGATTTGTAACTTTAATCTCATGTGGAGGAGAGCTGTAGTTGGCCGCGATAGCACATAGACTACGCGCAATTGGATAATTAGTAAGCTTAGGGTGGAGCCGTAAATGGCAGCAGTGGTGAGCGGAGTAGTAGCCAAGCGCAATTGCTTTCATAAGCTTGCGCGTGGGTTGGCGCGTTACAAGTAATTGTAGTGAGAAATGGGTTTTGAGATATCGAATTCCCAACCCCGCAATCCGGGGAAAGGCCGAAAACACCTGAAACGAGGGGTATGATTTTACGATACAGCAACAATACTATGTATGAGCGGAGATATTTGTTGTGGTTACAAATCCAAATCTTAATGCTGTACAACTAATATCTGATACTTCCCCACTCGTGAGATACGGCAAGATGGAGGAAATTAAAGATAAAATTCAAAAGCTCACCATATCTGATCAATACAGCACCTACAAACTAGGTAACTTCAAATTGAAGTCTGGAGGGGAGATTCCAGATGCATTAATTGCGTACAAGACATTCGGAGATCCAAGTCTACCAGCTATAATTTATCCCTCCTGGTACTCAGGGTGTAGGTTGAGAGCTCATTCCAAGATCGTCGATGTATAGTGTTGCTGACAGCGTTTCTAGCAATATCTGACAATTTTTGGCTGATTGGAGAGGATAAAACGTTGAACCCCAAGAAGTATTTCATTATAGTCACAGCCCTCTTTGGAAATGGCCAGTCATCTTCACCGTCGAATATGCCAAACCTCAAGCCATTTCCAGATGTCCTTTTCTATGACAATGTTAAGGCCCAGCATATTCTTGTGACAAAGCACCTGGGTGTCACTCATGCCCGAGCCGTGCTTGGTTGGTCCATGGGAGCTGGTCAGACATACCAATGGGCTACTCAGTATCCTGACTTCATGGACATTGTTGTGCCGTTCTGTGGTTCCGCGAAGACTTCCTTGCACAATCAAGTCTTCCTTGAGGGCGCGAAGTCCGCTTTGTTTGCCGCGAAAAGCACATCGTCAGCTGGAATATCTCAGGGAGAAGTACGAGCCAGTGATACGGAGTACCGGCCATTTACTAAAGAGGAGAGCAGCGTAGGTCTGAAAGCCTTGGGTCGAGTATACGCTGGCTGGGGTTTCAGCCAGGCCTTTTATCGTGAGAAGCTGTACGAGAAAGCCCTTGGCTTTAAAGACCTAGATGACTTTATGGTCAATTTTTGGGAAGCATGGGCCTGCTCTAAGGGTAAGTCTTTCGCGTTATTTAAATACCTGCATAGCAGTTGGATCAATTACTCAACCGAATAACTCTCTGCTTCAAATGGTCGTCAGAGGAAAATCATACTTCTCTTGGTGGAAATTGTGCTGTCCACAGCCCGACTAAGCTAACACCTCAATAACAGACCCAGAGAATATGTTGGTCATGGCCTACACGTGGCAATCTGGAGACTGTTCGGACCAGGAACCGTACAATGGAGATTTTGCCAAGGCCATGCAAGGCATCAAAGCGAAAGCATTGGTTCTGCCGGGGCAAACAGACCTCTACTTTCCGTGAGTCGTAAATTCTCGAATAAGAATTCTTTCGTTGATAAATGAGAAGCCCAGAAGACTCGGCGATAGAAGTGGCAAACATGAAACCAGGAATTGGTGAGATGCATATATTTCCCAGTATCTGGGGTCACTGGGCAGGAGGTAAGAGGCTATGACCTAAAATATTGCTGAACGTCGTACTTTAGAAGTAAATGCTAATAAAACAAAGGCCCTGGACAGAGCACAGAAGACGTAAAGTGGCTTGATGAGAAACTGAAGGATTTCTTCGCGAAGAGCTAGAGTTATAAGACTGGTTGGCCAAGAATCGGCTGTTCGTGATTGGCCAATTTGGAAACATCCTTTTTTTATAAGGTTCTACACCGGAAATCTTAGCTTTCAAGTTTCTCCTAACTTAATGGATCCGATAATTTTGAAACGATCATTAAAGTCCTTGCGCTCAATTACAAAGACTGTGTCAATGTGCCACGCCAAACCACCTTGATTATCATTTCTTGGCAGTTGTTGGTGCCCTTCAACATCTCCCTCGTAAGCCAAATCTTCATCTCCTCGGTCAAGTAAGAACCCTTCTACCACACTCTTGACCTCTTTGCTCAACTCTTCGGCGCCACGCGCTCCGGCAGCTTGACCAACCGAAAGGTGGGGAGTAAAAGGCCGATTATCTATATCACACTCGGAGAATTCTGATTGTAAAAGCGCTTGGAGATGGCGCAGTGTGCCAATTAGATTTTGGCCCAGATACAGGATGAACACCCAGCATATTACTGTTTTCTCTGATGGGTTGATCAGACGGATTCAACCATACAGTCGCACTTCGTTTACCACGTGCGAATTTACCAGGCGGGTCGGCGTGAAGAGAAATGGAGAAAGGGTGAACATTCTTGACCACGCTGTAGATTCTTGAGCGTATATCGTCTCTAAGCTGGAGTGTATTACTACTAGAGCTTTTGGGAGGCCCAGAGTCGGCCTGTTCCTTTATTTTTATAGACTCAATATCTTGGGAAAGCGAGGGAGCCTCGGAATCTGCGGTATTGGACGGAGAAGAAAGGAAAGGGTAGAGAGGTTTATGTGTGGTGGCCAGCGGTGGAACTGCTTATCATGTTTGCGGCGGAGTGTCTCTATTGGTTTGGCGATTGATGAGGGAGGAATAAGTACAAGGGAAGATTTGTGTGAAAGATGAGACGGAAGACTTGATGGAAGCATTCGTAGTTTAAGAGCTGTATATGGTACTGGATTAATCCCTTACACCCAATAACCAGCACTCTAGAAGATCACTTTTTTGCATTAACCCTTCGAAGATATTTCTCGTTCCCTGTCGTGGCGCGGGACGGGAATTCACCTGTGGCTGATGCGCTTGCGCTTGATGCTTGGCACGACGCCACAGCTTCAGGACCGGACAAAGAAACACTAGCAGCATGTCTTCACCTGTTTCTTCCACCATGTCGCCTTGAATTGTGAATCCTAGTCTAGCCCTAGACCTGCTTCGTGATGCAGGCGACAACAAAACTTACAATATCTCATCTCGGTCGATCCTCTTGTTGCCTGCGCTCGTTTACCAAATCCATCTTCCTTCGCATCCGCCATTTCAATTCTGATCCCCAAAGCCATCGCAAATGGACGGCCAGCCGACACGCCAGTGGGGTCTCACGACTGCCATATCAACGGCACTTCCGACAGAGAAGGAGTTGGAACTGAACGGGCAGCTCATCGATGAGCTGAAGCGACAGAACAACTTTGAGTCGCAGGAGGCAACCGATCGCAGGTATGATCGCTCACCATCTCTGCGACTCAGCTTCACTGACTCCCTGTAGGGTAGAGGTATTGAATCGCTTCCAGAAAGTTGCCGAGGAGTTCGTTCGAGTTGTTGGGAAAGCGAAAGGTCTTTCTCAGTCCGTCATCGATAATGCGGGGGGCAAGATCTTTACGTTTGGGAGTTATCGTCTTGGAGTTTATGGACCCGGTATGTTTGGGATATGATGGATCGAGATTTTTTGGTATTGACGCGTGTCCGAATGGTCTGCTAACATATGCGTGGATGTTTAGGATCCGATATTGACACACTTATCGTTGCGCCAAAACACGTCGTAATGGCCGATTTCTTCACTCACTTTCCTCTAATCCTCGAACGGATGTCTTCTCCCGGAGATATCGAAGAGCTGACATCTGTGCCTGACGCACACGTTCCCATAATCAAGATTGAGTACTCAGGAATCAGTATCGATCTGATCTTTGTTTCCCTTGCTTTATCGGCCATACCGTTGAATCTTGATCTCACAGACAAGTCACTGCTACGAGGGTTAGATGATAAGGGCATGCGAAGTGTCAATGGTACCAGAGTCACCGACGAGGTACTTTCTCTAGTCCCTCAAATTAAGACATTCAGACATGCAACCCGGACAATAAAGTTGTGGGCACAGCGTAAGATATTTTCTACAGCTCGAAAATTATTTCAGACTGATTTTGATATAGGTCGAGGTGTCTATGGCAACGTGTTTGGGTTTCCTGGGGGAATTGCGTGGGCAATGCTTGTGGCGCGGATATGCCAACTTTATCCTATGGCTTCAGGGGCCACCGTCGTCTCCAAATTCTTCCCTCTGATGGCATCATGGCCATGGCCGAGGCCGGTCATGCTCAGGAATATCGAGGAAGGACCTTTTGGCTTAAAAGTCTGGAATCCGCAGGTACGTGAGACTCATCAGCCGTTTGAAAGTTGCTCTAACGCGTCATATAGCTGTACGGCAGCGATAGGCAACATTTAATGCCAATCATAACGCCAGCCTTCCCTTCGATGTGCGCTACACATAACATCACTCATTCCACAAAAAGCATTATCATCCGGGAACTAGAACGGGGCAAGGACATCATCAACGGGATATTTGCTGGGAAGAAGGCTTGGAAAGACCTATTCGAGCGTCACAGCTTCTTCACTACGAGCTACAAATATTACCTCAGTGTCGTTTCAGCAAGTCGAACAAAAGAGGCGCAGAATCGATGGTCTGGATGGGTCCAATCCAAAGTTAGAATTCTGGTTAAAGGGATTGATGAGTCCGAGGCTGGTGTACAATGCGCACATCCTTTTGTCAAGGCATTTGAGAGAATACACCGTTGCAAGGATGAATCTGAAGTCGAAAGAGTCGTTCAAGGAAGCCAGGAATTTAAAATCACAGAAAGTCCGTCCGAGAATGGAATCGAAGCTAGCAACGGTAACCAAACCACTGCCACAGAGGGTGAAGAAGCTAAAGCAGATTCGTCAGCTACCAACGGCGAGGAGGCGAATGGAGACGGTACCCAGATCATTTACACCACGACTCATTACGTCGGTATAGAATTACAAGAAGGTGAGTCTTACAGTTCACTGATCTTGTTAATCCACGTACAAAACTGCTGAGTCTCACAGGTGCCAAACAACTCGATATTTCCTTCCCTGTAGCAGAATTCAAGCGAGTAGTTACAGAATGGAAGGACTACGACCCCGATATGAATTCCATTCGTGTCGTGCATACGCGAAAGTAAGTACATATCGCGGCGCGTCTACAAATTAGGCGTTTTTGGCTAATATACACAAGTTACGACTTACCAGCGGATTTGTTTGAACCCGGCGAAACACGACCTACTCGAACGAAGAAGGCGAGGACTCATAAGACTGCGAAGCGCAGCTTTACTGAAACCGGCATGGAGGTGCGTGAGCCCCAGGCCATGAGAACGACTCTTCCCTTCGCTGTGTGATACTAACAATGATGCGCTCGGAGCGTTGAGCGCCATGAGTTTATGCTGACATGTTGTACTTACGCGCTTTAGGAATCACAGAGCGGCTCTGCGAAACGTCAGCAATCTTCGAATGGCGTTGCGCCTCCAACTGTCGCGTCTTGACTTCTCTAGATAAGGTCTTGCTTGTTCGGTACATTCTCACGAAATTGAAAGCGAGTGCTCCCTGACTGTCCCGAACTTCTGACATACAGCTTTGGTTCAGGCCCATCTATACAAGCCCTAGAATTCCCCAGACGTCACACAGTCGCTGATAAAGCTTCCACTTAGCTGGGCCAAGTCGATGGTCTTTGCCGCACAGTTCGAACGCATTTCGGATACTAGACTGAATTGCCCGATTTGCAAGGTTCGTATCACTATTTGACCCACGATCTAATACAAGAAACCAGAAAAAAAGGAGACGACGACGCTCCAACCACTATCCGTGATGCCCTTCACGAGGGGATTGCTTCGGTTTGTTTTGAAAATACTTTCATTGAGGTCAGTTGGAGTTCTCGGTTGCTGATTCTCGAGTGTATGCCTAGGTTTGGGCTTCCTGAACCGAAAGTGTCGTGGCTGGCGTAGCAGGCGTTGTTTGTGCTTCCTGCCTGTTTTCAATTGCATTGGCTGCCTGGCCTTTGTTGATTGTTCCTGGGATGGGAATAGTACTCTTTTTTGTAGATACCTAATCACTGCCACAATTGACTTAATTTAAATAGACCTAAGGGTCTCCAAACGACTGAAATCGAGCCTGTATCCTTGATTTTCCTGGTGGAAATACAGCGAAACATAAAGGCATATTACAGGACCGGGCAGCCTTTTGGCACTTCACGCACGCTCGCACGCTTTGCATCCTCGACAGCTTCAGATCTCTAGGCTTTCAAGATTTAAGATTTCCTCGCAGTTTTTGTGCTCTCAAAGCTGGTCATGCCCACGATTACCCTGCTTCCGCTAATGCTTAGCACTCGTCAATAGATGAGCTCAGGCCCGACGGACCGACATATCTATTTAAAACAATATCCATCATCACCCAACCTTTGACTTCCACCAACATATCCAACGAAGCAATGACGTTATGCTGATCCAGCCCTCTTGGTCTCGGAGCACGCGCGATAGAGCTCCTTGGCAATGCATGAGAATCCGAAGGGAGCCGACAGTACGTTCTCCGCTGGTCCGCTGACAACAAGGCGTCCATAGGAAACTGCTGGCAAGAGTCTTTCCGCTGGCTCACTCTAGCATAGCCGAAATGGCATGGAAGTGGTGAGTTATTTTGGGCCATTGTCTTGGTTAAATTCGAAAGCGTTTCATGAGAATTCCTGATTTTACTTCCAATGGGCAGCAAAATATGCTCAGATCACTCCATGAAAGGGATGTGGAGACCCCGGGAAATACGTGTGCAATTAATTTATTGTCGGTGGTGAGCCGTTGCTTGGGCTCCGGGGTCTCCAGCTTGATCTTGGTACAAAGTTTGTCATTTCTCCAGACCGTGTTGGAGGTTTTGTGATACTACGTCCTTTCAGATCCAAACTTAACCGTTCCCTGTGTTCACTTCACCCTGTCTCACTTATCTCTCATTCAACGGTGACTGGGGTCCAAGATGGCACCCCGATTAGCCTTCCTGGCTGCCTCCCTATCTGTAGTGCCCCTCGTCGCAGGCCACGGCCATGTACTGGCATCGTCGCCAACGGCGTCTGGTACACAGGTTGGAACGTCGGAATGAAATACCTCAGCTCGGTCCTGCGACCGCAGGTTGGCCATGCGACAACCTCGACAACGGCTTCATCGCCCCAGACGCCTTTGCCAGCGCCGACATCATCTGCCACAAATCCACCACAAGCGGGCAAGCCTACGCGACAGCCACGGCCGGTAGAGTGACCGGTTGGGGAGAATTGTATTTGGAGGTGAACGAGTGTGGAATCTGTATAGTCCGCGATCTCGGGCGGTAATGTAGCTGGATCTGTAGTTTAAGCCACAATGAGCATTCTGCAATTAGAGACAGATGAGAAAGGAAGCGTGATGAGGAATTGGCCGGGTTTGTGTGCATCAATGGATTTCTAATTACTTTTCTATGTGAAGTTGAATTGTTGTCTAATACGAGGCGCTATTCGTGCAACCCTTCCCAGTCCATGCGGTTTTTGAACGAGCGTCCGGGGGACTTTAGAATAGAGCATACTAAGGAACCTAAATGATTTTCCCTAAATACATGAAGCTATTTGTAAGATTGTAACTAAAGCATCAGAATATGTGTTGACCTTAACGATATAGAATACCTCGGACGATTCTGTACTTTCGTGCTGTGACGCCATTTTGGAATTGCAGCCAGTCCAAATAAATGTGAAACTGTGGTTGCAAAGTTTCAGGATGAGCCGCCATATTTACTCAAGTACTTTCCACAATGCATTGCGCGCAAAAGAGGCGCTTTGGAATCAAACTGTCCCGAGTCAGCATGTATGCAGTATTTCCAAGATAGGCAATAGGAACGAAGAAAAACGTAAAGATTGGATTGGAGCTGATAATATTCCGACGTAGCGATAGTCATACGAGCTCTTGTATGCCCCTAAGGGATTTGTCTCACCGCTTTCGGGCCAGAAGTAGCCACCGGCGTAAATAGTGTGTCAAAAAGCAATAGGTAGCTGTAGCGACTGCTCGCGCCTTGTCGCTCAGATTGCAATCCCGCGAAGAGATCGTCGTGAGCGTTTGGAGGACTCGTCGGAGCAGTTATAATAGTGCAATTGCCATCTGACTGAAGATGCAGAACGAAACCAAATGCTGACCTCAGGCAGTGGCTGCAAAGACAATCCCACTCGCTTTCTTAGGGCTCGAGAGGCTGGTGGGTGGGCTGCCAGGAAGCGAACAAACCACGCCAAAAACCGCCTTTTGCTTGGGCCAGTCAGCATGCAGCAATTGGAGGCTTGAATGGACTCAATAATGGGCTTAACGAGCGGCGAGGCATCCCAGGCAGAAAAGTCCTCCGTTGCGAGGGGTCCAGAGGGACTGCACACGCCCACTGCGTCCCGCTGCATCTTTTGTTGCTCGCCCGGAGTTTTGCTGCCCCATGATTACCCGCCGTGCTTGCATGGCATCATGCTTGCTAACTCACTGCGAGCCAACCACCCACTCGTCTTGTAGTCCCCCCTTCCCACCCAGGCACATAGGCCTTTCGTATTATTATATTGCATCGTCCTTCTTCACTAGCCTCAACTGCTGCCGCGACGGGATCGTCCTCCTGCGCCTCCACACTGCGGCTTGGGCGTCCAGACGGGTCTCGCATCACCCTCTTGGCCCTGGCCTAGGCGGCGAAGAGACCTTGTGCGTTGGGTCTACCATCGCTGCTCAGCCTTGCTTGTCAGCCGCACCCTCTCTGCTGGAAAAGCCCGACTCCACAGCTCACTCCCAAATCACCCCCTCCCGCCTGACCTTGTCCTTTCTTCCTTCTATTCATGTCGTCCATGAATGCTCGCTTTAAAAATCTTGTGGGCTCGAGACGCAGATCTTCAAACAACGTTTCGCCGCAGAACATCACCACTCCTCAGCAGCAAAGGCCCTCTAGCCTCTCCCCGCAGGGCTCTAATAACAGTTCCTCTACTACTTCTCTCCCCGCTATGAATCCCCCAAACCCTCTCGGTCGCCCGCCCTCGTACACCTACGCTCCGCCCGGCGGTCTCGCACCACAACAACAACAGCAACACGGCAGGCCTACCAGCCCAATGCCCCCACCTATAAACACTGGTGCTGCACCAGCACACGGTTATCCGCCACAGGGTCAAATGTACCAGCAAGCTCCCCAAGGCCCGCCTGGCTATCCTCCACAACAACAACAACAACAGGCTGGCTATGCGACTAACTATGGTGCCCCACCTCAGGCTACCCCTCCAGCTCCTGCCGGACCACAGTCCTACAGCCGCCCAGGTGCAGTTGAGGTTGAGGGTGCAGGCAGGAGCAAGGCGCAGTTGATTGTTGGCATAGATTTTGTAAGCATTGCTGTTATCGCTGGGGAAATTATTTCACACTTGCTAATGCACGGCTTGGTAGGGAACAACTTTCTCCGGTGTCGCGTTTGCGTTCGCAACAAACACCGAAGCGAAAGAAGACATCATTACGGAATGGCCGGGCGCCGGAAATCAGACGAAACAAAAGGTATGAGCATCGTAATTCGCTTATCGGATTAGTCCTGACGCACCGCTGAGTAGATTCCCACCGTGCTATACTACGACCAATATCAAAAAGTTGTTGGCTGGGGTCCGGATATCGCAGATGCCTTGGCTCCTACGGGCTACCCCAAGCCGGGTGTCCAGAAGGTTGAGTGGTTCAAACTACAGCTTATGCTGTCTGGAAACACCTACATTGATCCTATCAACTTGCCCCCTCTCCCTCCAGGGAAGTCAGAGATCGACGTCGCAGCAGATTATCTCTTCCACTTACGGCAAGCGATGAGGAACCAGCTGCAAAAGACGCTTGGTGAAGTGTTTAACCGAGAAGAGCGCAACATCAGATACTACCTGACCGTGCCCGCTATTTGGAACGATGCTGGCAAGGCTGCAACCCGTGCTGCAGCTATCCAAGCGGGCTTCTTGCGCGACGAGAATGATAATAGATTAACGCTTATTACGGAGCCGGAAGCTGCAGCCATGTTCTGCTCCAAGACCGGTCTTCTCAACCTCAAGATACACGACGCCGTTCTTATTGTGGATTGTGGTGGTGGTACTGTCGATCTGATCGCTTACGAGGTGGAAGAAGAGCAACCATTCTCAGTGGCCGAATGCACAGCTGGATCAGGTGACTCCTGCGGTTCAACTGCGCTCAACCGTAATTTCAGTAATATCCTTCGGGCAAAGATTAGGAAGATGAAGTTGCCAGACGGTTCGAAGACGGCCGGCAAAGTTTACGCGAAGTGCATCATGGATTTCGAGAACAGGATAAAGGCCGATTTCCGAAACAACGGCCAGAAGTGGGCTGTAGACGTCGGTATCGAGGCTGAGTTCCCTGAGGCTGGCATTGAAGAGGGCTACATGACGTTCACGAATGAGGAAATTCTGCAGTGCTTCGAACCTGTGGTGAACAGGATCTTGGAGTTGGTTAGGAATCAGATCATTGCTATCCAAGCACAGAACAGGTCATTACAGGTTAGTTTCAACCAGAAACACATATTTACATATTCCGTACTAACACTTCACAGAACGTCCTTGTGGTTGGTGGCTTTGGCGCCTCCGAATATCTATTCCAACAGATTAAACTCCACGTCCCGCCTCAATTCCAGTCTAAAGTCGTCCGTCCTATGGACTCGGTGGCTGCTATCGTCAAAGGCGCCGTCACGGCTGGCATCACCGAGCGTATTGTCACACACCGTGTCGCCCGTCGGCATTACCTCATGGCCACTCTCCAGCCATTCAAGGAGGGCCACCACCCCGAGCAATACCGTGTCCCATCACTCGATGGCAAAGACAGGTGCAAGTATACACGCCAAATCTTCGTGCAGAAGGGCCAGCGTGTCAAGATTGGAGAGCCTGTTAAGGTGTCCTTCTTTAGGCAGGTGGCGCCTGGTGCGACTCTGATGTACGAGGATATCCTGTATGCATGTGACGACGATGTTTGCCCAGAATACACCAAGGATCCTCGTAAGTCCCCGAGTTTTTTTATGTGGCTGGGTAGCGCATTACTAATACTTTGTAATTGCAGGCATCAAGGAAGTCGTCACACTCACCTCAGACCTATCACGCAAGAACCTCGAAAAGGATTTCGAGCGCATGGACACGCCTCAGGGTACCTTCTACCGCGTCTACTTCGACATCTACCTCACTCTCGACGGCTCAGAGTTCAACGCTGAGCTCGTATGCCAAGGTGAGGTCATGGGTCGTTGCACTGCGAGGTTTAGGTAGAGAGTATTTTGTGAAGAAAAAAAAGTCAGCCTGGCTGTTTATGATGATAATTTGCGGATGATTAGAGGCATCAGTGCTGTATAAGCAAGGTTTTGATGGGAATAAGAGCCATGAGATTGATGAGGTTAACATTCTTCAAGCATACCCCAACTCGCCGAAGTGATTTTGACGTTGTCAAGTGCGGCAGGACCATTTTCCGTACAGTGGAAGGCTCATGGCGATCACTTTTGGAGTTTGTTTATAATTTTATCATGGTTGCGTTAGTTTGTCAGGTAGATCAGTCTGTTAGGTAGATCTTACGAGTGGATAGTTCCGAAAATTCAATCCTGAAAGAGGCTGGATCGAATTGGTTTGGTTGATATGTGATTCATAACCTTAGGAGTCATCTTTGTTGCTGCTCATATTTTGCGACAATCGGCGTCTAGAATGACTTTTTTCCAGGTGCAGTCGTGAGTTCGAGCTTCTTTAGCCTACTTACACCCGCATGCATGGCTTTAGGTATTGAACCTAGATTCCTTTGTATATTCAATCCGGAGTACTCTGGACCCTTGCCCCAATTGTACATAACGTGGGGAGAACTAACCAAATGGCTCCTCACATGACGTCTTTATTAACGGCGCATGGTATAGCATCTTAGGTTACTGGTGTCGGTAACCAAGATAGTATTTGGAAAGAAAGAAGCTTGTGATGCTGGTGATCTTTGAAGCATGCGGAGTCACAACCTCTCTCGTTATCTATCACTGCGTCACTCAAGTGTTTTTGAACTTTGTCTATTCATCAATGGTTATCCGCTTCTGAAGGCAAGTCTGCCATCATCCTCCTCCGCTCATGTTTCTGTCTCTGCATGCTCTTCATTAATCCATGTGCCTGTGCCAGTGGTTTAGAAGGTTTAACATGGCACCATTATTTTTAGGCCTTGAAAAAAGCTTCTGCATCACAACAAACGTTAACAAAAATTTTGACCCTGACATTTAAAGATTGGATACTCCACTGCTACATGGTTACTAGTTGACGACATTGTCTTGAGGTAATTATCTTGATTTAACGTTGTGTAGCCGTCATGTTCTCCAATACATGTGCTCGACACTTCGTTTGAGCCCAGGAACATTTTGCTTCATAAACGTCAATTATTCCGGCTAGTCCTTTCGCCACAAACTCTTTTGTAAAAATTATACATCCTTAAACCAATATGCGGTCTAATGTCTGGGCTATGCTAGCCCTTCTTGGCCTTGAGCTTGCCCAAAATATTGATCTGAGTAAGGTTGAGGGAGTATCTGCTCCTCGTACAGGACCGGCAGGAAATGCTCTTCTTGAGGACCCCAAAACAGTGTATGTCTGCCGCCCTCTTGCTCCACATATTGGCCACTTACAAGACTCAGCTACAATCGTCCAGCTATCCTAGCCTCGGTAGCGGATATGGCAAGAAATTCCCACCTCTTTGCTCAGCAGCGGCGAAAAGACAAGGCCCAGAAAATGGCGACTATTTCGATTATCCTGCCGGGGCAGCACAAGAACCAGACCACACAGATACAGCCTTTGAATCCTACCAAGCTTACAGCGACAAGCAGCAACCCCAGATGGGTTCACTCAGAGCTTCCAAAATCTCAATGCCTCTGTAGGAATAAACACCTACGTGGGCTTTATAGCTTTTCGTGGATATTAAAAAAACTATATATATGAAGTTACCCTAAGACCTTAATTCGAAGCTGCTGGAGTGCGTTGCTGAATACTGGTTGACGTTATGTAGAGGCTGAGGATATTAGTGCGTACCCACACATGTAGAAAGCTTCCCTATTGACTGGCTTTCCGTCGTAGAGAAGGTTTCTCTGGTGTATTTAATCAGGATCCTCCTTTTTAATTAATTATAGGGCATGGTAATATACCTCGCAAGGGCGGCCTATGAGATGACGATGATGAGCAGTGCCTGATTCGGCCTAGCAGCGCGGATTCGGACGGACCAAATATATTTTCTCAACACCGTCAGCCTACCTGTTATACTACAAAAGCCCTAGCAACTCCTCTTCCTTTTTACTGCTTCCTCAACTATAATTCGCTCCTTAATTCACTTGAACCATACCTCCAAGAAACTGAAGAGAGGTCACCGATTACACACTACCCCACACCTTCTAGGCCCCCTGCTGCCTTCTTACTTAGGCCCTGAGCTCTCGTTATCGCCTTATCAACAAATTCCTTCGTACTTTGCTGGACTCAGTGCTGTCGCATAAGACCAGAGGTGAACAACATCATCTTCCACCCCTGTATCATCGTGGACCCTCGGAGGCGCTTTAATCTCTGCCATCACCCCCGTCTGATCAACATCGTTGAACACATAGACAACCCCACCAACACTAGTTTGCCTGAGAGCTTAAGTCCGCCGCCTGCCACAAGCCCCCGACGATAAATATTGGACCAGCAAGCTACATTCACAACCCCACGTTCTGGCCGATTCTTTATTACCATGCCCGGGGCAATGGCAAACGGTAACGGGAGGGCTGTTCGTCCCAAGGCTGCGAAGGAGCCTGAAGAGAACATTTTCATATTCTATCCAAATTTAATAGGTATCTGCCCGGCGTCTACCCTCCGTGACTCCTCTGCGACTCCTCCGCTAACCAATCGCGCTCTCCACAGGTTACGCACGCGTCGTCCTAGCCGTCGCATCCCTCTACTACATGCCCCTCCACCCGCGCACTTGCTCCCTCCTCTATAGCATATCTTGCCTCCTAGACGCATTAGATGGTTTCGCAGCGCGCAAATTCGAGCAATCCACAAAGTTCGGTGCTGTGCTGGACATGGTGACTGACAGGTGCACTACCGCTTGCCTGCTGGTATTTCTTGCGTCTGCCTTCCCGAGGTGGAGCATCGTGTTCCAAGGCCTGATCAGCTTGGATTTGGCAAGCCATTATATGCACATGTATGCGACGCTGTCCATGGGAGGGAGTGGCCAGAGCCACAAGAAGATCGATGAGAGTAGGAGTTGGATTCTGAAGATGTATTATTCGAATAATGTATGTGCCCACACTTCATACTTGCATTAATTCCTCCAAGTTTCTCCGCAGAAAGGTTATCAAGGATTTCTGCATCTCGAATCTGCGAGGGATTCGAGGCTTGGAAATAATGTAAACAATGGCTAATCATCTTATGCTATACAGAAAGTCCTTTTCACCTTCTGCGCTCTAAATGAGCTCTTCTTCATCGCCCTCTACCTCCTTTCGTTTTCTTCACCAATTCTCTCCCCCTCTCTCTTACAGCCCGCTCCCTCAATTCTCCAGCCGGGGAGTCCGGCGGCTCCGAAACCTTCTGTGCTTTTCACAAGTCCATGGTCAGCAGGCGCAATGGAGATGGCACGGTACGTCCTCAGAAACCCCCACACTCCGAAACACCACCCTGTATATACGTTCCCACTCCTCACCAATCTTATCTGATGCCGATACTAACTGAGCATTTTGATAATACAGAGCAAACAAAATGGACTCTACCGTCCCATGGATTCTCGCTTCCATCTCCTTCCCCGTCATGGCCGGAAAACAGTTCATCAACGTCGTCCAGCTCGTGAAGGCGAGCAAGTGGCTCGCCGAGGGCGACCGAGAGGAACGACGAAAACTGGGCTTGCCCAGGAGGAGGAAGTTGTAAATCTGGCCAGAATATTTTGCATACACGTAGCCAGACCATGTTCATTTTATGTCGGCTGTCGATTGCATTGAAGCTCCAAGGGTATGAGTGTGATGGGCGGTTGTGTTGATATGTTTACACCAATTCAGTCCTGGCGCTCTGTTGCAATAGCAGTGGCGTCCTGTGAGGATTGAGGGATTTCTCCTTTTTTTCTTTGTTTTTTGCCATCAGGCCTGCTTTTTTAAATCACACGACTTCTCATCCTGAAATTCGCTGGGCCTCTTCGAAACGGCCTCTAGAGCAAGAATGAGGGAGGCTGGGCTAGGCGAAGAGGACTGGCGTTTGCGTTTGCGGAATTTTGTATGCATCTTGCGAAGGCCGTCCTGCAAGTTCCATTTCTTCTTTCAGCCTGTCTTTTGCAACTTTCACCACTTTACGAGCATTCATCCGTTCGGCTTCACCCTGCCCTGTTTCAGGGCTGTTAGGTTAGGGACCTGGCTCTATAGTCAACCTTTTAATCAAAGCGCTGATAATGAAATCAACCTGCGAGCTGGTCATGTGTCTGGAAGGACTTCGATTGAGCATTCGGCTTCACGAGAGCTATTTAGGACTATTTCTTCGCTTTACCAACCCTCGCCTTCGGCTTACTTTTCACAGCTGCACCTTTGCCCTTCCCTTTTTTTGCCTTCCCTCCAGCCTTCTCCAGCGTCCCCTTCCCCGCCCTCTCCGCGCTCCCCTTCTTCCACACCTTCCCTTCCATCCTATCATCTCTGATCTCCAGCCTCTTCCTGTCCTTCCCGCTAAGCCGCTTCTTTTCCTTCTTCCTCGACTCGCCATTCAGCTCCCTCGCGCCCTTCTCCCTCCCGACCTTCTTCTCCTTCTCGCTCTCAAACCACGTCCGCTTCGGCCGTGCCTTGATCTCGTCCTCGTGCACGACGAGGTTCTCGCCGCGCCGCAAGTCGCGCTCCGTAGCGCTGAGCACGCGCTCCTCCTTCTCCTCCTTCAAAATCTCCTCGACCTCGCCCTGCAGCCCTTCCAGGCGCGCCGCCCACGCCTCGGCAGCATCCCCCGGCACCTGCCGGCTGACCGCCTTGGCACCCTGGGCTCGCGCGGATTTGACGGCCGCTTTGACGACTTTGCGGTCCGGCTCGGCCGCGATGGTGCAGGCGCGGCCAGTGCGGCCCGCGCGCGCGGTACGCCCGACGCGGTGCAGGTAGATTTCGTGGGATTGCGGGGCTTCGTAGTTGAGGACTGTGGCGACGTTTTTGATGTCGAGACCGCGCGAGGCGAGGTCGGTGGCGAGGAGGTAGGACGCTTTGCCTGAGCGGAAGGACTCGACGCTTTGGATGCGCTGTGGGGGGTGTGGTTAGCGGATAATTCGCTGGGGTGTGTATAGAAAAAGAGAGAGAGAGGTGAAGGGAATTGGATATGTTGTACCTGCTCCTGACTCATGCTTCCATGCAGCTCTGCGGCTTTGAGCCCACAGATGCCGAACACGACCCTGACTCTGTGCGCCTCCTTTTTCTGGCGGAAGAAGATGATAACGCGGTCTGTGTAGACCTTCTCGCACAGATACATCAAGTAGGCTAGCCGCTTGTCTTCCCTCCCTGGCCTGAGCCTCACGAATTCTTGGACGAGGCCCTGGACTGTCTTTTTCTTCGCGTCCACCATCAGCCTCACTGGCCTGTTCAGCCCGACTCGGATGAGCTTGTCTACCGTGTCTGTCATGGTGGCCGAGAACAGCATCGTCTGCCTAGACTTCGGAATCGTGTTCAGGATCTCGTTCAGTTCGTCCGCAAAGCCGTCTTCGAGCATGCGGTCCGCCTCGTCCAGGACCAGGATCTCGAGCGTGTCGACGGCGAAGCTGGCCGAGTTCCGCATGTGGTCGATGAAACGACCGGGAGTCGCTATCACCACGTCCGGTCGCGTCTTCAACACGGCTTCTTGCTCGCGCAGGGAGAAACCGCCGACGAGCTGCGCGAAGGTGATGTCGGTGAAGCTGGCGAGCTTCTTGGCGACGTTGAAGCACTGGACTGCCAGTTCGCGGGTTGGCATTAGGATCGCGACGCGGGTTGTTGGAACTTTCTTTGGCCTATATAGGAGTCGTTCGAGGATGGGGATGACGAATGCTGCCGTCTTTCCGGAGCCGGTCACAGCGCCTCCAACAACGTCCTTGCCCAGTAAAGCGACGGGTATAGTTTTGCGCTGGATGGGTGTTGGTTCGGTGAAGCCGACTGAAGCGAGACCCTTCAGGATAGGACGTGAGAGAGACATGCCCTGAAATGAGCCGGTAGTCTTTGTAGAAGGGTCCTTTGAGCTGTCTAGATTTTCCTCTGGGGCGAAGAACTCTGCACGGCGTTTGGCCTCTTCAGGATCTTCTCCGTCGTCGGATGAAGCATCGGACGCTTCATCGAGAGGATGCGGGACGGGTGCCGCGACAGACTCATCGTCCGAGTCTTTCTCACCGTCGCCGTCGCTATCGCCGTCGCTTTCTGATGCTTTGTCCTTGCTATCCTCGACCCCATCCTCTTCCTCGTCTTCGCTGTCCACAACACCCATCCCAAACCCATCTTCTGCCAGCAATTCGTCGTCTTCCTCATCACTAAACCCCGTAAAGTCTCCCTCCTCATCTTCCTCATCCTCTCCCCCCTTCCCCTCCCGTGCCTTCCTCCTCCTCTCGATAATCTCATCCACATCCACCGCCTTGCTCCCACCCTTCCCCCGCTGCTCCTCCTGCTCTTTCTGCCCCAACCCCCACCCATCAAAATCTTCTAAAACACCCGTGTCAATATCTCCAACCTGAAACTCAAAATCCGACGCCATAGCCCCGTCGTCTTCTCCCACCTCCTCTGCACTCTCTTCCCCATCCCCCTTCAGAGGTTCCTTGGCACGCTTCCCATTCTTCTGCTCGCGCCTCGCCTTCTTGCTCTTCTTCTTCTCCGCCTTCGCGTCCGCTACGCCTTCGTCCCGCTTGCGCTTCTTGCCCTTCCCCGCGAGCACCGCGGGCGGGGGGCTCGCCGCATCGTCGGTGTCGGCGTCGGCGTCGTCGTCGCGGTCGGGGATGTCGTCGTTGTCGGAGATGGTGAAGACGAAGTCGTCGTCCAGGAACGGCGCCATTGCGTTCAAGGCGAGAGGAATTGGGGGGTTCGCGGGAAGAACAGCTGCGGATGTTTTGGTCGAAGGGTGGAGATGCGAGAAAGTGCTGGGTAGAAAAAGTTCGGAGGATCTGAGGGCGCTAGCAGGGATGTTGGGGGCGGTGAAGAGGCGGGTCTTGGCGTGGATTGAACTGTTTTGGTATGTTTTATGGAGTTGGACTACTGCTGCCATGTAATAATGGGTATCTACAGAGCGTACATAATTCCTGAAGACAAAAATGAGAACAGTGATCGCCATTCGCTATAAGATGCATTACAGGTTCTTTAATATGCCCAGATCTCCCCAAAGGTACGCCGTCGCAAAGCCGCCCTAACGCTTTTGGCCTCTCCAAGCGCGAACAGGAAGAGAAGAAGCAGGCGTATATACAAAGCCCGAAAATAAAACAGGGTAGCCGCCCAAAAGAGACGTACAAGAAGCAAAGAAAAAAGACAAAGAGGAAGAGGAAGAAAATTGACTAGCAACACCACCAGAAATTATCCTTCATGCAACGTTATGCAGCCGTCTCTGAAAACACCACCCATCCATTTCCCGAGTACAAGAGCAGCCCATAGCCGCCCCTCCCTATTCAGCTCCATCTGCTTTCATTGCTGTGCGCCATAACACCTACCGTCTCGTCGCCTCCAACGCCTTTTCGAGTCCTACGATCCGCAGACTCTTGCCTCGTCCCAACTTCCCCCTCATCAAGGCTGCTGCAGGCACAACCGAGTCGTCCCAGTGCCTAAACACTGCTTTCATGTCGCGGGGAACGCCCTCCAGAACGACAGTCGTGACGGGAACGAACGGACGGTCTTCAGCCGACGCGGCCAGAATGCCGTACTCCTGCGCAAACAGCAGCGCCGTGCCAAAAGCCGCCGACTGGGATCTCGAAAGCGCTCCCACAATACTAACAAAGATTTGGTTAGCATCATCCTCCCCCTCCACAGTGCCGACTTACATATAAATCTCAAAGAAGGCGTCCAGCACATGGATGAACTCCGGCTCTAGATCCTTCTGACAAAACGGCGCAATCTCCGTCACCTTGGTCACGGTGGGCGGGAGCGGCGATTTCGGCGTCTGCGGCGTCTGCGGTCTTGAGGTTGGCGTCGTCGCTCCAGAGTAAATGTTCTGCCACGATGGGCGGCGAAGCAAAGGCGCCAGAAATGAGCTCACCTGCAAGCTGGCTCCTGCCCCCCATCCTCCTCCTGTCCCTTGCTGTTGTTCGATCTTGAAAAGCCGCGCCCGGTACTTGTCGCTGCCGGCCTTGTACCGCCAGTGGTCGGCCGATCGCGGGATTGCCACGTTTTGTTTGCCTTTGCCCTTGTTAGAGCCGGTGCTGTCGTCGACCGGAGGAAAGATTTCGAAAAATTTGGGCGTCTCCGACCCTTCGTCGAGTTCGCAGAGTTCGCCTGAGGAACCGAGATCCATGCCGATGAGGCGTGCGCCGGAAAGCTCTTCGGCGGAGCAGCCGATGCCTTTCCATAGAAAGACGGTGCCACTGTTTGACGAGATTACATAAGGGAAGCCTGAGCAGAGGCTCTTGAGTGAGAGATCGACTTCGTCGAAGGCGATGTGGCCCATGTGGCGACGGCCGCAGAGCATGTACTGTTGCGACGCCGGCCGTGTTCCGCGACGAGTGATGACAATGCCTCCAAGCGCCTCAAAGAAGTTGGGTGTCTCCTTTCCCTGTCGAAGGATGGTGAGCTTGCCGTGGTTGTCTTTCGCTGCCTTGCGACCAAAGAGCTGGGCGTCCTCTAAGGCACCTTCTGGAACACCGGCGCCAGCCCAGAGATAGACTTCTGTTATTTTTGCGCCTTTAGAATTTCCAAAGTCATGGGTACATAGATACATAGATTCTTCGAAAAGCACATGCTCCTCCTGCATCGGCACGGGTATTAGTTTGCCATCGCCTGATAATTCTTGTATCTGTTTACGGAGCGTCCTAATCTTTCCCGCAGGCCCCATGTCATAAGGACCGGATGTAAGTATCTGCTGAGCATCGATATAGCTGGGAAGTTCGCCAGTTGTGACTGGCAGTTCATCGAAGAAGTCTCCGAATAATTCGTTTGATTCGGCATTACCTGGAGTTGGAATTGCCTTGAACGGCTCTGAATGTCGTCCAGCACTTAGTGGTGGTGATACTGGATATTTGGAATAGACTGGTTTTGGCGGGCTGGACTCCCGCTTGAATTGGGGCACGACAGCTCCGCCTAGGCTTGCAAGGCCCAGGCCAACCCGCTTTGGTTTTGGTGCGAGAGGCGCTGGTTGCAGAGGCTGGGCTGACTCAATTGGCTCTGATGTACGTGCTAAACCCGCATTCTCCATCGCAGCTTGCTCATCAGCCCTGGTCGGTAGTTTTATTGGAGATTTCGACCGGGTAAGAGGTGGAGAGGCTGACGCGGACTGCCTGCCCCATAATGCACTAGCACTCCTCACGGAGAAGCTAGAAGCTTCCGATGCTGGGGTCGAATCATTCTCCCGGGCAACTTCGGGCTTGGTTAAGGGCTTCTCCTCAGCAGGTGGGTCGGGAATGACAGATCTCTCTACTGGTTTTGGCGTTATGGAAGGCAATGGTCGCGCACCTACTGGCTTCCATTTCTCAGCTGGTAATGTGGAAGCGTCTCGCGTTGACGGAGTTTCTGACGGGAGGTCTGCAGGCTTTTCTAATTTTCGTTCTAGTGATGAGGACTTCCTCTCGAGCTCTGGCGATGGTGTTTTCCTGGGTGGTTCTTGAACTGGTGGCTTCTCTATCTTTCTCTCTAGCTGCGGCGATTTGACGGGTGTTAAGGGCCTGGCCTTGATTGACTCCCGTGACGGCGTTCGCGCAATACCAGACATTGGCGCAAGCCCTTCCGCCGCATTTGAAGTGTCTGGAGACGATACATTGCTCGGCAGAATGCTTTCGGATTTCACGAGAGGCACAGCGACCACCGGCGCAACTTTAGCGGGCTCAGATTTCTCTTCTTTGGTAACTGGTGCCCTCCTTTTTGGACCACGAGCTCTACCCTTCGTCATGTGTGTCAGCTGAGGTCCAGGACCACCATTTTCACCAGAGGTTGACTTTTCCGTGCTTCCAATTTCAGGTAGACTCTCTGTTTTTGAGGCTGCGGTACCACTCGACATGGGCGAAGGCCCTCGAGCGAGCATTCCAGCAAGAGCAGGATTGAAGCGATCAGCAAGCTTGCTTGATCTTACTGCCTCCTTGGGGGGGAACGCCGAGGTTGGCTCTGGCTGTTTCTCCGGCATGGTAGGCTTGGACTTTTCCCTGAGGCTCTTCTGTCGCGCTATGGCTTCTGGGGTTCGAGCATCCTTCTCCTTGACTGGCGATGGATGACTCGAAACGCTCTCTAATTTACCAAGGGTTTTTCTTTTCGCTATCGCTTCGGGAGTTGTAGGCGTAGGCATGGGGTCATTGCTTTTCTTCGAGTCTACAGCCCCGGTCTCCAAAGCTTTGGCCTTTATTGCTTCTTTTTGTTTAATTAGGCTCTCTTTCAGCTCGTCTTTACGGCCTCCGAGCTTAGGTCCTGCGGTGACCTGCAGCCCGGCTTTGCCACGGAGTATGTTACTCTTTAGTTCATCTGGAGGAACATATTTCTCCGTTTGCGTACGCTTGAGTTTACCGAATACATTTTGAAATTCGAGCCCTTCCTTCGAGCCATCCGTAGCGCCTTGGCGAGGTTTGAGTGCAGAACGAAAGTCCTTCTTTGGAGGTGTCTCGGGTTTAGGTTTTGACAAGGACGTAGATGCGGGAGAGCCTTTTGAGAATTCAGAAGTCGTTCCTGATGGTTTTGGTGTGGGTTGTTCCGAAGTGTCTTCAGACATTTCTTTGGTCGACTTAATTGGCGTGTTTTTCTTTGGGGCTGGAATTTCTTCTATAGCAACAATCGTTGGCTTCGGCGAGGTAATAACTGGCTTCGACTTTGGGGGTGGTGTGGCTGTTTCTGCAGGCTTAGGGGGCGACGAATCTCGTGGCGCACGATCCTTGCCTAATGTGTCTGCGCCAGAATCGTTTGTTTTTGATGACAGGCTCACGGCAGCTGAAGGGAGCGGAGAGCCGGCGGGGGGACTTTTAAGCGCTGCTGCTCGTCCAAGGTCAACACTGCTCCGCTGCTGTTTAATTTTATTGATCTCTGCCATCCAAGCGGGCTGCTGGGGTGGCGGAAGTTTGGGTTTCGGAGAATCTGGCTTATTGAGTGCACTTTCGAGCCAGCTTGACTTGGTAGGACTCCATCGCTTCGAAGGACTCGGCGGAGGCGAGTTCTCTGTGGATCTGTTATCTTCACCAAATGTTGTTGTCGAAGCAGCTGTAACCGACTTTCCTCGAGTATGCTGTGGAAGCGCTGGTTTCACAAATTCGCCCTTGGAGTTGTCCGTAAATTCCTTCGTGGTGGTCATATTGCTCGAGCTGGACCCGGGTCGCGAGTTTGGTTCCATAGAGTTACCGCGACTCAAACTGCTTGGTCTTGAATCTAATTTAGGTATGCTCACAGAGCCAGGCAAACCTCCCAAACCAGCTCCAACGCCACTACGGTTGCTTGCGGTAGAACTTTGCCTGCTAAGGCCCGGTGCTGCCTGTGCACTCCACCTTTTGCTCATACTATCATTGCGCTTGAGCATGGCACTTTGAACAAACCCACCCAAACCCTTTGTCGGTGATGCAGGACGGTCCATCCGCTCCGGAGAGATACGTCCTTGAGCTGGTGACATCGCCATGGATCGTCCCATGCTCAGCTGTTCTCCACCGTCAACTGAGGAGGCTTGGTCGGAGGGAGGGCTGAGCTTTTGCGATTCCAGCATCAGTAGTGGTGACTTGACCTTCTCAGAAGGCTCAGCCTCGCCACTAGAAATGGACGTGTTTGTTGAGAATCTATTGCTCCATGCAGCACTCCCTCTGACTGAACTTGCTCTCGAGGGAGAGCTGGAGCGAAAGCTCTCGGGAGGCGGGCTCGTTGCCTCTGGTTCTGCCATAGGCTCGCGTGACATTCCAGGTAGCTGCTTTCTGCCTGATATCGCTGCCACGTCTGCGGTATCCTCTTGATTCTTCCTATACGCTGCAGAGCCCATTCCTCTATCTGCGGTTTGCCTGAACCATGAAGGGTCTTTTGAACCCAGCGATTGTGCGATCTGACTCCTCGATATGCCCGAATCCTCCGGCGATGTTGGTTCGGAGGTGTCCTGAAGTGATGGCGCCGTGGTCTTTTCAGTTGTCGCTATAGATAATGGCCTCCGTGTACCAGATTGAGGCCTCCTCTGCCATGAAAGTGTTCCAGTGCGGGATAGTGCTACAGCTGCGCTTGCGGTGGGTTTCTTGGGCTCGTCTTCAAGTGGAGATTGACTTGGTGGAGGTTCCATTGTAGGTGTGGGAGATTCGGCGGCTTTTTCATGTATGCTTCGAGGGGTTGCAGCGGCTGAGTGTTGAGATTGCGGCGTGTTAGATTTTTCGGGGGAGAGTGAACGAGCGCGCTCTGTTGTTGCAACAAGCCATCAGTGAATATCAAAACACGGGCTGGATCCGCCAGCACTCACCTGCTCTTCGTGCAAGTCTCTCGCTGCGACCTTGTATAATCTCTTCCTCCAGCTTGCGGACACGCTCAGCGTCTTGTTGGTCTCTCTGCTCCCCAAGCTGTCTGATGCGTTGGACAAATTCCGAGGGATCCAATTCATCAGCGGCAGACATGATGATGAAGAACACGTCGGACCCCGGTACCACCCTACGACGCGCGGGGGAGACAATGGAAAGAAGATCCTCGAAGGTCTTCAAAGCTAAACAGTCTCCGTTATACAGGCATTTTTTCGGCTATCTCATCCAGGGCCAAGCGTCGACTGTCAGCGGAGTCACGCATGGGGGGAATGCAGCCCGAAATTCCACTTGTACCGTACTGTACGGTAGCACATTAACACAGCTCACCACTTGTATACATGGCTCTATTCAATTCACTATGATTACATCTACCGACTGAACCAGCCCTCGTTATGTCTTTCTCTCCATGTCTTTTAAAACATTGGCAACATTGGTAAGCCCTGCTGGCCGCGTCTCAGAACTGGCGTCTAGCACACTATCCTTTTTTAAGACTTGGCAGGAAAGCTTGACAGCGGCCCTCCTTGCAGTAATGCGAGAGCTGTATCAGAAGAGAAACAGACGATCCTTTGCATCCTGTACAACCCATTGAAGCCCTTCCTGGAGGTTCATGCCGGTCATGGCACTGCAGGCCATGATGGTCCATTTGTGCGTCTTGATCGTGTCCAGTTGAAGCCCCTGTAGGAAATGTCATTGGCCGAAACGCCCGCGTCAAAAACCGAAAAATCTTTCAGCCCGCTTACCTGCCGAACTTCTCCCTCCGTCATTGATCCGGGCACGTCGCTCTTGTTCTTAAAAACAAGTAGACTGGCGCCCATGAGGCGCTGCAGTATTGGATTAGCCATGCCTGAATCATGGGTGCAATGAAACACGAACCTCCTCCAGCAACAAGCCCTCTAGCTCCCTGCGGCAGTCGTCAATACGCTCTCGGTCGGTGGCGTCCACTACCCATATCAGGGTATCTGTCTTCTCAAAGTAGTTTTTCCAGTAAGTCCTGAGCGTCTTCTGTCCGCCGACATCCCCTGGGAAAGTTGAGAGTTAGTGGGGGTTTGAAATGGATAGGGACTGGAGTCCAGCACAGATGTTAAGTTTGTATCTTGAGTATGTGAGAAGTCAAAAATCCACCGGCTGTGGGAAGAGTGCATACCCGTCATAATCGATCGTCTTGATGATGAAGCCGAGAGTCGGGCTAACGCTGCTGACGTCCTCGTTCATAATCCTCTTGACTATGGTCGTCTTGCCTGCATTGTCAAGCCCTCTTCGCAACTCAAACTTAGTCGCAAATTACGAGTCCTGGAAAATGGGCGAAACTCACAACATCAAAATCCTCATTTCCTTGTCCTTTAATCGAGCCTTTCGTAAAATTGACAACATTTTATTCTTCACACTTGTCTCGTCGGGGAGGTGGATTGCAGATGGACTTCAGTTTCGCACGGCGGGCAGTCCTTGCGTGTCTTGGCGAAACCTTTCCCATTTTCATATCATGATGATTTTCCATACTTTCGCTCAATGACAGACAAAATAGAGAATATTCTATTGCCTCTGTTCTATTATGCTACATGAATTTCTTTATTTGCTAACCACGTGCACTTCGTACAGTAAACGTAAGGGAAACAACATCAATAATACTTTCTATTCATCGGATTCGCAAAGCAGGAACCACGTAGGTAGGTAAGAGGTAGAGAGGGAGTGGAGCGGGAGCCATCTCCTGCCAAAAGCTTACCTACATGCTTCTTCTGCACTTCATCTCTGAGCTACACCAACATCGTCCAGCAAACTACCTATAGGCTACCTGCATCGTCAATCTAGGACTTGTATAGAGAAGTAATGGCAACAACGCTTGAAATGCTTCCTCCGGCGTCAACTCGGGCTATTTGCGGAGTAAATGACCTCGACGAGACTGCGGCGGTCGGCTCCCCAGCTCTGCCCAGTGGCAAAGGCAAGAAAGGTGAGTATCTCACCAAGTCATCTGTCCACCTACATTTCTCACGCAGCCCAGCACCTGGAGGGCCAAGCAAGCCGCGGCCCAAGGACAAATTTGGAAAGGAGTTGTATTCACGCCGACGCATCCCCGCATTCACCAACAGTCCTCTTCCTCAGAACACGTCGAATCCGGCGGGTGAGGCCGTGGTGGTTGCTGAGGCGAAGACGGACCAGCAGAAGGCGAATACTCCACGCAGGCGGAAACGGCGGGCCAGAAAGACATTGGCAGCGATTCCTCCTGCGAACGAGACTATTGCACAGATCAATCGATTAATCTGTGGTGAAGAAGGAGGGGAAGCTCTCCGTCACTTCGATCCAGCACGTGCCCAGCAAGCTTTCATTGACCTTAACCCGTCCCCACTCACTTGCTGCTTCCACCGCCTTGATCTCACTTCTTCGCTCACTCAGGATTGGAACCAACCGCCCCACCCACGACCCAGTCCTACAAACGACCATCCTCAGCCACCACACAACTCAACCCCGCACAACCCTCATCAGCGACCACCAAGAAGTAAGCCCTGGCCAACTCGCAAGGAAATCAAAATGGCATCGCAATATGTGCCACCACATCTTCGCGTAGGCTATAATCGCAATCCACCTCCAACGCGAGTCGCGGAAGGTGAAGCAGCCGGAGCCTCCGCCGACCAAATTCGTCTTGCTTTGAGAGGTCACCCGACTGGTGGCGGCTCATCAAGAGTCAATCAACATTCACCGTACGTATTCAACGTCCGACCTTCCATTCATGCTTCGCCTTTCTCCTTTTCTTCCTTCCATCCGTGCTAACACTGGCATAGGAATATAGTAAGGCAAGTATTCCCAGCAGCCGGCCTGCAACCCCAAACTCGCGCCCAGCAACAGCATCCGGATAACGGAGTCCAAGAGATCAGCACTGCATCTACGAGGCAGGCGACTGGTACAACTGCTAGAGTTAGCAATGATACGCCAGCATCGTCTCCTCACGACGTCAACAAGCGAACCGCTGCAAAGAAGGTGGAGTTCCACGTGGCAGCTAGATCTGGAGCATCGAAAGGCTACAGGTGGCCCAAAAACCGGGATATGAAAGCTCCCGTAAAGGGTAGTAGTAGTAGTGATGGCGGCGCATCAGTAAAATCGAATAGTGCCGGAGACCCTACCTACGACATCAAGAAGTTGACTGACTGGGAGGGAAACTGGCTTCCAGCGCCGGTAGAGTGGGAAGGCCGTGGAGGATTTTCGGACCGCAATCTGTACGACCGCCTCGAGGCTTGGATTAACAAATCGGAAAAGGTAAGCAAGGAAAACATGGATATCAGCGATCCTGCTTTCGTTGCTGAAACCAACGGTGAGGTTGCACCACGCTTTTGGATCCCATCCACCCTTGATGCTGAGTCACCGCAATCATTTTGGCGGACATACCAAAGCCGAGCGCCAGCTCCGTTGTCTGATTGTGATCTTGCTGAGCAGCCATGGTGGGAGACTTATACATCAGCTGCCTCTGCCCTTCTTCCACCAATCAATGTTCCTGAAGCAAAGCTCGATACTGTTGAACTCACCTACGCCTTGGCGATCAAAGATTTCGGAAGCAATGGCGCTGTAAAGAAACGAGAAGACGCAAAGATAGCGAGAGAGCTTAGAGCCGCCGAGAGAAAACGCCGCAAGGCGCAAGAGCGTAATCAACGAGCACCCGCCGAACCTTCTGTACCGATCGACAGGAGCCTGAAGCTTAAAGCGAATGTATATCTTCGCCCTGCCTATCCCGCAGATATTGCCCAGATGACTGATCTCTATAACCATTACGTTACCAACACTGTACACTGTCCTGAGTTTAATCCGCGTACGACACAGAATCTTGCTGACCGCCTTGCCGACATCCTAACGAATGGACTGCCGTGGATTGTCGCGGTTGATCGGTCTAAAGGTACCGGACTTCACAGCTCGTGGGTAACCCACATCCCCGAGAAAGTAGTTGGTCTTGCATACGCCGATGATTTCTGTCATCCTGGAAGCATGTACCGCTACACGGTTGAGTTGGATATCTTCGTCCACCCGGAGTACTGTCATAAAGGAATTGGTAGCTGCTTGATAGACAAGATGTTGAATCTTATGGATATTGAGTATCAGGCCAGGGCCGGATACGAGTGGACAGTCAAAGCAGACGCATCTGGGTCCGTGGGTAACCGAGTTGTTAAGACCGTGATCTGTCAAGTGCCGTATGATGCGGGTGATGACACTGATATTCTCTGGACCACTAAATTTCTCCGATGCTTCGGCTTCAAGAAAGCGGGTGATATTCAGTGCATGGGTTTCAAGTGCGACAAGACGTAAGCGGTACCTTCTATTTGAAACTAACGCGAACAAGCTAACTATACCTAGAGTTAACGTGGCTACGTTTCAATACGTAACCGGCGAGGACATCAACGTGGGATTTGGTCCTATGAACCCGCTTTAGTTGATTATGGTCGCCTCGCCTCATGAGTCGCTATATCCACGCTATCTACCTGCTTCTTGATCGTCCAAAAGAAGCGGTCTGTCTTACAAAGCTTCCATAGTTCCTTGCCCATGACATTGCGGAAAGTGTCACTCACATAGGCCTCACCTACACTGGGATGCCTGCAAGCTTTTGTGTAGAGATCAGTTGAAGATACATGCACGGCATTATGGTTTGAGGCTATTTCTTTTGCTGGCATTTTTGCTTCATAAAATTAAGCTCTGGATCTCTGATCTAGATCATTCTTAAATTGCTCCAAATTTCAGCTTTGCTTCTTATTTAGACACTCGAGATGTAGTGCGTTGGATCATACCTGTGGTATGTATCCCCTGATCTTATTTTCTAAGCAGCCTCATGTTTGTTGACTGTCCTTTAGAGGATTAGCATGAAAATGCTTGGCTCAAAAATTTGGCAAGTATTTTAGTATCAAGGATGGGGATTGCGTCAATGACTCTTTTTCCGATGCGAGACCACAGATACTTGAATTTGCTGCTCTGGCTTGGTCTTTCTTTTGCTTGTAAAATAGATACAATATAACTAAGTTCCTCACTCTAATGCATCGAATATTCTCGAAGACACATCTTGTTCAATGACTCCATCCGAGATAGCACCGAACGACCACGCTCAAGCATGCCTGGAGTAATCCCCGTCCTTCCAAACCGCCAACACGCTCTATACAGCAGCCACACCAGCCTCAATCCCCTTCACCCACCCACCACACCTCTCATCGACAGCCAAAAAGACGCCGAAACGCCACCCAGCCCCAATCCGCGACCATACATGCACCGCTCTCCCCCTAAAACCCTTCTAGATCCCGCCCCGCTCACACCCACAACCCACTCACCGTCTCCACCGCCCGCTCCACCACCGCCCTGACCCGATCCCTCAGCGCCGCACTCTTGCACTCGACCGCCAGGTCCTCGAGCCATACGCGCGCGACGTGGTTGTCGAACCGGATCTCGACGCCCGGGACGGGGATCCCCAGGCCGTGCAGGCGGCGCAGCTCGGCGCGCTCGGCGGGCGAGAACTGCGGTTCCTCGACTGGTTCGGGGTTCGCTGCGATGCTGAGTTTTGCGGTGGTGGCGGAGGGGGTGGAGGGTGCGGAGGGCGCGCCGGCGGTGGTGGTTGTGAGGCGCGGGTGCGCGATCGGCGTGATGTTGGGGCCGAATTGGGCTTCGAGGAACATGAAGAGGCGGGAGAGGCGTGTGGAGGGGGAGGTGGTGGCGTGGGGGTGGGGGGCTGCGGGGGAGGGAGGGGGCGGGCTGTGGGAGTGGCTGCGGGAGGATTCTGGGGGGTAGAAGGTTAGTTTTTTGTGTTTGGTAGAGCGGAGGGGGGCTCTGGGGGGAAGATGAATGGCATGGAATGGGGTGGGAATGGCTTGGGGATGGACACTTACGTCTCACGGCTGCGGGGCTGCTCTCGACGGTGAACAGCACGGCGAGCACGGCGTCGGCGATGCCGTCGTTGATCATGTTGCCCTCCCACTCGATCTCGACCTCGCCGCCGCGCCGGCAGTGGATCGTCACGCAGTCCATGACCCGGAACGCGATGGTGGAGCGGGAGATCTCTTCGTCGGCCTCCTCGTGCCCGTGCGCCCCGTTGCCGTTCGGTTGCGCTTTGCCGTTGATGGCTTCGTCCCTGACGGTGATTTCCTTCAGCGCGCCAAACGTGCCCTCGAGCGCCCAGCGGATCAGATCCACGCCGGCGGCGCTGAGCGTGAGGTGCTGGCGGCAGGCGATGGTCGTCGTGGTCAGGCCGGCATATTCACGCAGGTCTTCTGGAGCCATGAGGGACATCTTGAAGTCGTTTTGGACCAGCACTCCGGTGATGAGGTTGACCTCGTCGCTGTCCTGCGCGTCTCTATTTTCCATAATATCGTCTTTGCTTCGGTAGGGTAATGGCGGTGGTATCTGAGCGAGCTTGCCGACGACTTTGGCGACTTTGTCGGCTTTGAATGGAATTCGGAGTTCTTCGCAGTTGGCGGGAGAAAAGATTTTGGCGGGGACTGCTTTGTCGGAATTTAGGGAGAGGAGTTTTGATTTCAGGCGCATCATGTTGTGTTTTTCGCCGTGGACGAGGATCTGGACATACAGTTAATCAAACCCTCCTCTCCTGCCTGAAAAGCACGAAGAAGTCTGGAAGAACTTACAACAACAGGAGCAGAAACCTCTTCAATAAACTCCCGATTCTCTGTCCCATCCACGTGTGCCGCAAAACTATATTCCTGGACGCTACACCGGCGTGGAATCATGACCTGCTCGCCTTCTCTCGCACCGCCAGGCCTCCTTGTCGCCGTGTTGCTTCCTCTTGTCATGATAGCTTGTATTTGATCTGGCTCGTGTACAATAAGTTTCGCCATTGTGCCTTCAACGGAATAACCTGTGATGATGACCCCATTTCTTTGATCTGGTGCCCATCGCTCCAGCAACTCTCTCGAGACACCGTTCTGCATCATACCCGGACTAGCCAGCATTACACAGCCGCCTACATCGTCGAATCGCTCTAGACTCTTCAAGCTCCTCACGAAGCGGAAATCCCAGGGTCCGCCTTTACCCACATCGCCCGCTGCTTCAGCCTCTGCCATCCGCTCTCGGAAGAGCCGCTTGATATTGTCGTTCATAGCGCTGACGTAGGTCTGGTACACAACCATACATTTACGCGCGAGGTTGGATGCGTAGTAAATGGGAATCTTCTGATACTCCGGATGCTTTCCCCAGTACTCATCAAGAATCAACAGTAACTCCTGAGCTCTTCCCAACGCGAAGACGGGCAGCAACGCTCGCCCGCCCCGGTTCAGCACGTCGGTGATGCTTTTCATCAACTGCGCTTCTCGCTGCACGCGGGGGATGTGCGATGCTATTCCGTACGTGCTCTCCGTGATGAGCACGTCGATCTTCACGTTTTTGGGCACCTCGGCGGATATTAAATGTCGGTCTTCCTCGCGCGAATAGTCGCCGGTGAACAAGATCCTGAGGCCTGCGATCTCGATCAAGAACATAGCGGCGCCGAGGACGTGGCCGGCTGGGTATGGTGTTATGCGGATGGAGGAGATTGTGTGGGTGGTGTAGTAGTCGATGGCTTCAATCATAGGAAAGGTTGATAGATGGTCGGCTTCGGTATATAACTGGACTTTTTGTTCTGACGAGGATGAGATGTTTCCCACTCGAACGCTGTCTTGGACGAGCCATTTATAGATTGCCTTGGTAGGGTGCGTCATGAAGACGCGTCCTTTGAAGTTGGTCTTAGCGAGGACATATGGTAAGGAAGCTGCATGATCGATGTGGAAACTGAGGGTCCGTCGTTAGCTTTGTTGGAGATGATGGGTTTAGAGAAGTGTAAGAGGATGTGGGTGTGGAGCGGTCATTGGCTATGTACATTGGTATGCAAGTTGAATCCTAGGGCAGGTTGCACATCACTAGAGCTCGGTAGCTAGGATATGCAGAATGCAATATAGAGTTTCAATTGTTTCTCATGTACAAGATGAAGGTGTAAAGTGTATGTGAGGGAAAACCCAGTTCAGGGTAGTTAGGTGGGTCAAAATGGTTGTAAAATAACTCCACCGCAACAAGACATGGGGACCTTCGAAGCATGCTGGAGATAAACCCCCGTTGCTCGTGTAGAATAGTATAGTCCCAACCATCATCGCCTAAACGGCAAAAGTAGCAATTAATTGGAGAGGGTTACTTACTGGCTAATTAAAAGCACATCTACCGTGCTGAGATCAAATTCGTCATAAAACGGCAGAGCTGCCAGACCGTCGTATGCGGGATGCATTCCAGCATCGAGCTGCCTTCAGTCAGCCAGCGGAACCACATACCCCTGGGGTTCTTCCAAATGTACCATGACGGTCTTCCCCTTATATTGTATAATATGACAAGATCTCCCAACTTCGTTTCCTCCGCCTAGACATAGGAACATCAGTTCGTCAGAAGGGTCTACAGGTTCATCATCTGCAGGGGCCATGGCGGCCAATTTTCGTTTCGTCGCCATAATGAAGGGATAAAGAGGGATTCGGTCTTTTGTTAATGCCTTGAAAGGGTGGCGGGATTAACAAGCTGATTTCGAGATAGTCGGGTCGCGTGGAAATTGGCGGACCTCAGTTGTCGCGGGGCAGAAGGTTCACGCTGGAGATTAGGAGGTTATACATGAGTTCTCTTTAAGTAGTGGTATGAGCTTGCAGTAGAGCTCCGTGGTAACAGCAAATTCGATGAGTCAAATTCACAGTTGGCAGCGGATGGAGTTGGGAATGCGGCAGTTGGGGCAGCACGCGGTCCCTTGAGGCTCTTGTTTCCTGCGCTCGGAGAAAAGTTTCGTCTGGCCCGAACAGCTTTCCATTCCGATTCCGCGCCCGTCAAACACCATCACATCCCCATTCCACCATCACCAACGATCATATCTCGCTCTCGGGCGCCTCTTCCGTGCGCATAGTTCTCCGCCGGGACCTATTTTAACAGCTGCATTCCACTCTCTGGGTTACGGTGTTCGACTGCTGCAGATGACGGAGCGATAGACGAAGAGCAGGAGTGAGCCTGAATAGGCTGCGAGTCGAGGAAGGCGACGACAAGCCGAGTCTCTGTGTATAAAACCCGGCTATGGCGCAGCAAAATCCCACTCTGCCGCCGCAGCAGACGCCTGCGCTGCCTCCCTTACAGCTTCCCCAGCAGACATATTCACCCTTCCAGACCCAACACTCTCCAGGAACCATGTCTCCAGGCGGGGTCACGCTACCTCCTGCGAAGCGACCACGACTTTCACCTAACCCTCCTTCACCTTACACAAGCTCACCTTACGTGTCCTCGCCATATGCTACTTCGCCGACAGCTCAATATCTTTCACTTCCAGGAACTCCTGCGCCCGCGCCAGCGCCGCTTCCTTTCAACCAGCCACAGCCTCTTTATCATCAAAACGACATGGCATCGCGTGTAGCCCCGGGCTCTATGGGACCGCCTCGTCTACCAGCCGACAAGACTACCAACAAACAAGGTGATCAGTTAGACAAGCCTGAGAGGTCCACCGATATCAACGATTTGAGTGATCTTGTCACAGCTGCTGGAATTGATCTGAGAGAAGAGGAAGACTATCTAGCGAAGAATTACCGAAATCAACACCAGGCAGCATCTTTTTCAACCTCGTTTAATTCGCAGTCCTCGTCAACTGCCTCACCGAACAATAGTTTTAATGCGTGGTCGCAAGGACCAGGATCATATGGCGCATTTCAAGGGGCGGGGCCTTTAAGCCAGCCAGCTGTTTCGGAGCAAACCGTGCGAGATGAGTTAACTGAGAAGCACAAGCAAGCAGCGCGGGCGTTGAGCGAAGCACAACAGTACCATCTCACAGATCCCTTCCTGATTGGCAACAACGTTCGTCAGAAGCTACATCAGCGAGCATATGAGCATGGAATCAGGATGGATGTCAATGGTTTATTTGATAAGATAGCACCGACTCCACAGAACGTGGGAGGGACTGTCGCATCCGGACCTGACGGTACATCTATAGCTGCCGTTCACGCCGACAGCGTGCTGAACAGAAGTGCTCCGATGGTCGAGATGCTTACTCTGCTTTCACTTGCTGCAAATGAGAGATTACGTGGAGTACTTGAAGATGCATACGCCTTGAGTAGAGGTCGTCAAGTTGGTTCACAAGGTGTTGTACCGACAGAATGGGCATCTCTCGCAGTTGGAAATGGCAACCCTCAAGCGGCAACTGCCATTCCAACTAATCTCACCAAAACCGCATGGGAAGTGCCAGACAGCGCGGTCAGTCCCATGACGGTTCCTCTGCTAAAGCGTTCGTACGCCGTTCTGCGAAGTTCTTTTATGCATAGTTGACCAAATTTACAGAATCTGAGCCCAATGCTGGCCGACTTCCTACTCCACCGACCGAAACACCTCCCACACCTCAACCTACAATCTCCTTTCCGAACCAGCTAGCAGGAGCTCTCCGGAAGATTGCAGCGCGCGATCGGAAATTTGAGGAGGATAGAATCACAGCTCGCGCAAAGCGCCTTCGTTCTTCAGTGTCATCGATAGATTCTCCTACGGTGCCAGGGACACCTGTTCCTGGCGAGCGTATGCCAGAAAAGATGACAAAGAAGGAACGGGATCGAATCGCGAGGATGGGGCAATCGGAGGAAGTGCTACACAGAGCTGCCAATGCGACAGCCAGTTTGGCCCTTGGTGGCAAGAAGAAGTACGGTTGGATGTCAGGTGCTGGAGGCGGTTCCGGAACCTCTACACCCAGCCGGATTAATACGGCAGTAGGGGGTGGCGTAGGTAGCAGCTCTGGCGGCGCAACTGGAGGAACGGGAGCACCGGATAGGGCTTTGATCGCACGAGACAGGCGATTTGGCGAGTTTAAAGAGGATGGGCCAAAAGGGAAGGGTATCCAGATTCGGGATTTAGTTCACGTGCTTGAACTTGATGGGAAAGAGAAGAAGACCCTGGTCCAGGCACTGGCGCGGCTAAAGTCAACGGAGACATGAGTCTATTCGTTTCGGTTGATTCGGATTTGGTAGAGAGTGGGTTGGAGAGAGGGCTATTGAGCTTCAAAACACCCCGGACAGGTTTTTTCTTTTCACAGGTTTGTATTATGCATGTCATCAGCGCGGCGTATAAAACGATGTTTCGTGGGCTGTTGGAGGAGAATGTCATTCCAACGTAGCAAAGGTTTGGAGCACTTGGTGCTGGTAATTGCATATCTTACCAGATTGCCCCTCAGAATTGAGACTTTGCGAAATCATAATCGAGTGTTTTGACATGCATGTGGCTTTTTCTTCTGCATTTGTGAGATAAACCCTTGTTACGTACGTTCTTCGCTGGGACATAACAATACACACCATTCACTCATGCAGCAATACCACTAACGGTTAACTACACCTTCCACGTCCGCAGCAATTCGTTCCGGCATCCTAAAACTACTTCCATATTCTAACTTCAATTAGAAGTTATGCCGGGGCTAGAGCACCAGCGGTGTTACCGGTAACACTCTCCGTGCTCAAACCTTACCTCAGCAAGCTCTTTACCCCAGCAAGCAGACTGTAGAATCAATTAGCAGACATCCGCAAGTGGATATCGCTAACCTTTGTCAAAAAGTTAATTCTAGGCCACTGCTGGTCGTACACCCCCGACCAAACAGGCTTAGATCCTTCTTCAAGTTAGAATATCACGTGTGTTTAACTTGTTTATAGCATCTCTTTAATTCCGGTGGTTAGCGCAGCTACTTCCACACGGCCTTTTTATAGGGGAGATATTGGTAATTTTACTATTTAGGGAAAAGTTAATAAAATACGCCAACCACAGGATGCGCTAGGATGCTATATACCCAAATTATAATAATAATACCGCGTGCCTATCCCTTATATAGTGTAAGAGTACATATATTAGATCCCGCCGCGCTTGCGAACAAGTTCGCAAGCACTCTGTGTCTTTTTAGCCGAATAGCGACGTAGAGGCGGGATACGTTACATATAGATAGATTTGTGCTTAAAATAGTAGCCGATACTTAGCTATTTTAGCGGGGGGTTTTTTTTTAATATAGTAGTTTAGGATACTAGGTAGGTAGAATAAAGTCCTTATTATTACATATATAATTTTGGACTATTATAATAGGTTATTTAATTACTAAAGTTAATTATTTATACTAACTTAAAGTTAATCTTCTTTAATGTAATATATACGCCTTATAAGCCAATCTAGAGGCGCTATACTATATAAAGCTTAGTATTAAAGCCTTTAGTCAGTGCGGTTGCTCTATTAATGCCTTATTTAACGCTTAGATATTATAATAAATAGCAGCAATATAGCTAAGAAGCCTATAATATTTAGTATAGTTAATTAAAAAGCTTTAATATTATCGCCGTCTATTTAATTATTAAATTGTTAGTAAAATATCGTCCTTATACTACCCAAAAAACGTTATACATCTTTAAGCTTAAAGCCTCTAAAGCCTAGGGGTCCTATTTATAACCCTTTTAAACAACGTAATATATATATAATAGCTTATCAGCAGTAATTATACAGCCTCTAGAGACTTTAGTAGCTTTAGTAGCTACGTAGTAAGTAGTAGTGTTAATTGAGGATATTAAGAAGGCTTAGCTAAGTAGCTAAATAGAGGATATTAAGAATAAATTAGGAGCCGTTTTTAAGGCCTATAGTAAAACTGCTAAAGATAAGGCAGATAAGGTAGATAATATTAAACTACTAGAGCTATTAGCTTAAAAAGTTATAAAGAATAGGCCTTTTTACTATTCCTACTTTATAGAAGCCTATAGTCGCTATCCCTAAACTAGACCTTAAAGTTAGTTAATATTCGTCGCTTAGCGTACTAGTAAGCTTATTAGTAATATTAACGTAGATATTAAATCTAATAACCTTTTTAATTAAAATAAGGATAGTAAGCGTTCTGCTTATTATATATTAGTAAATTAGATTTATATAGAGTCTAGCGGGTATAGATCTAGATAGGACTTACTAATTTAAGTATTTATACTATTTTTTTGTATTAGTATATTTAAAAAGCTTATAATTAATATAAACTTATATATAGCCTCTTTATAAGGTAAGGATATAAATAGGGAGTCTAATAATAAAATAATAGGGTATATTGTATAGACAGAGACAAATCCTTAAGGGAAAAGGAGGAGTCTGTATATAAGGTAGGAAGGGGTTTCCCTAGGTACGTATAGCGCACATACCTTATAGGCGAATTACCCCTAGGTTACCCTAGGGTCGCCTATACCTTACGGCTATATAATTATCTACTTAGGTTTTACCTAATAATGCCCCCCCCCTTTAAAAAGGGTTGTCCCCAATCCTTTATATACTTAAGCCTTAATAAAACCCCATAAAAAACCTTAGTAAGGAAAAAAAATTAAAAAAAAAGAGTGTTTTAATTTTATATATAAAGAGATGGGTAGTATATATACGCGGCGTAAAGATATTAAGAAACTTTAACCGGCGGTTAAAGTTGTCTAATTAGTTAAATTTACCTTACTAAAACTCCCCTATATTTAATTAAGCTAATAGCAATTTTCTATTCCTAGGATAAAAAATCCTAATTAGTCTATTTAACGCCTAAAGCCTATAGCTCGACGTTATCGCCTAAATTTAATAGACTATTAGAAGTATTCCAAAGCTTACTTATATAGGTAGGTCGCTAATACCTTATAGGTAGGTTATAGGTTATTTTTATATAGCCAGATTTATAGACAGTAAGGCTATATACTTATTAAATCCGCTATTAACCCATACTTTAGCCTTACGCGTTATCTATATAGTATATATATAGAATAGTATATAAGTTATTAGTATAGGTTACTACTAGTAGGTTACTAGTAGGTTATAAACCTTAGTTAAATAGACCCTAGTTATAAACAGGCCTATTTTCTAATATAAATAATTTACTAAGCTAGTATAGAGTAACGGACTAGGTTTAGGAAGGGTGCTTTTTAAATTAAACTTTATTACTAGCGTATGCTATAGCCTCGCCTATAAGTCGCTTATAAGTCGCCTATAGGTTACTAGTATAGCTAGGTTATATTAGAGTATAGCTTATATAGAATACCAATAAATTAAAACTTTACCCTATATATATGCCGTAGTTCTTACCATAAGCGTTACTTATTCTTTAATCCCTTAGGACGTCCTTTGCTCCGCTTTAATATAGGTTATATCTTAGTAGCAGCGCTTACTTTTTGCCTACGCTTTAACTACAAGGCTAAGGTATTCCGCTTACGGTACTTATCTAATAATTATTAACAATTCTTAAGTTCTATCTTGTATTTCCATTTATTATACTTATTTAGCTATCCTAGCTATTTAATAAGGTACTATAGTTATCTAGTATAATCCTAGTAGGTAATAATTACTTCTACTTCTTAGCTACCTTCTTTAAGCTCTTTTACTACTAGGGGTTAAAACCTAGGGCGTAACCTATAAGGCTCTAATAGGGAGATATAAAAGACTAGGTAAAGCCGTACTATAATAGGTAGAAGCTCTAGCTTATATACTTACTGCCCTACACGCTCTAGGATTTAAAACGGTCCTATAAACTTATAGTTAAGCTTTTTATAGGGATGTTTCGTGCGAATAACGTGGTTAATAGGGTTTTGACCACTCCCTGAGTTATGACTGCTTTGAAAATCAAAATTCGCCAAAATGCTGATTTGGTGGTAGGTAACCAGTAAAAGCCATCGCAAGTCATCGCATCGTTGGTAAGAAGTCTTAAAGCCATACATATATTATAGAGTCTATATAAGGTCAATTTTTGGCGTTTTAGAGTTTAATTGGCCACTGAGTTGGCTCTTAAATATTGCTAATTAACTCGGACTCCTTATCTGACGACTCTTCGTTACTTAAATTGCTTATATTATTATTCTCCTGCCCTTTTTATAGGTCCTCTAGTAGAGCAGCTTCTTTTACTGCCTTCTTGGCGGCCTCCTGAAGCTGCTTAATAAGAGCTGCAGCTGTAATAGCGGTAGTAGAGGACTCTTCCGCCCGCGTCTGGAGCTTATCCGCAGTTAATTGTTTTAACATTGCATAATTAGCTGCTATATTAGCCGCCAATTAAGCTTCTTTGGTATGCTTTCTATAAGCTATATTAGCAGCAGTAAGGGAGTCCTTTTGTACCGCCTTGGCTATCTTTCCTACCTCCCCTACCTCTCTACGGTGAACTTTAGCCAGCTCCTTTATATTAGCAACCCTTTTCTAGGCTGCCTTTCTAGCCTTAACTTGCTGCTTAGTAAGCTCTACTACTACCTAACAATCCTTTTTAAGCTATTTCTTAGTAAGCTAGGCTTGCTCTTTAGCCTTCTAAGCGGCCTCTTTAGTAGTAGTAAGCTCCTTTACTGCTTCTAAAGTAAGAACTGATTTAGTAGAGAGTACGTTCCGTTTACGCTTCTTCTTATCCTTCCTCTCCTTAGTATGTTGCTGAAGATCGTTGTTTTTAACTTGTATAAGCTTAAGGCCTTTCTCTAAAGACTATAAGTATTGCATTAATTTTAAGACGACTACCTCTATTGCCTGTGGCGTAGTTTCTAAATAAAGAATTGTATGCGTATATTAAGCTTAAGCATGCTTATTATCTAGCGGGGGAGGATATATAGGGGAGGACAAGATTGTCGCCTCTATATGGCAAGGTGGAGGCGTAGATAGCTTAATAAATATAAACCGTTTGGAGTAGTGCGCGAGGGCTCGATTTGGGTTAAAGGGAAGGAGGCCTATAGCCTTAAAGGCGCTCCTAATTAACTCTAGAGTATATACTTGCGGCTAAATCTCACCAAGTATATATAGAAAGTAGTCTTTATTAATACTAGTAATACCGCAAGCTATAAACTTATTAACTTTAGATAAATATAGGCGCTTAAGAACTAAAAATATAACTAAGTTTAATGGCTATAGGAGGTGGGTTAAATGTAGGGGGAGGTAGATTAGTATAATCTTCTTTAACTAGTAAAACTTAATAAATATAATATTAATATGGCTACTATAGCCGTTCATAATTAGGAGTTAATAGCCGTTATATTTACTATTAGTTCCGTTTTTAGCTGCTCTCTTCTATACCTTAGTTCGTTAGGTATAGCGCTTAAAGTACTTTAGCCATCGCACGCTAAGCTCTTAATTTAACTATCCATTTTTACTTATTGCAATTATACATTCCCCTACAGTCTTTTTAGCTTCCTGCCATAGCGAATCTATATATTGGCGTCCTTTAAAGATAATAAACGGTGAAATTGTCTGCCTATATATACCGATTAAATTAATCTATAAGACCTACTCCTTAGAGCCGTTAATTGTTTTAAAATTAATAATATTGCCTCTTAATATAACTACCTTGGCGCTATAAGTAAAGCCTATAGCATAGCCAGTTTCATCCATATTCTATATATTAGCGTCGTTAATATTATACTAGGTCTTAGCTCTAGAGTAGTTAGTAAAAAACCGCTTAACTAGGGCAGGATTGTTGCTAGTAATAGTGCATTCTAAGCTAATTAATTATATATAGTAAGTCCGAAGCTCTTCCTGGCGTCTTAGAAAAGATTATATCTAATTTTTACCTAGTAGCGCAATTTCGTAATAGCAAGGGAAGTTAGAATTTTCCCATTAAAGGATGAGGGAGGCAATCGTCTAAATTGTGTAAAATTAATATAGAAACCCAGCTTTGGCAAGGTATATATAGTATTAAATAATTACCGCCTCGCCAGCGGAAGTTATACAGTATTGGTTAGTATGGGCGACTTAGTAAGATTAGTGTTTACCCTAAAGTCGGTTTTAAAAGGTAGTAGGAGGAACTCCATAGGCATACGCGTAGGCTTAGGGGCTGCAATATAAGCCACCTACTCGCTAGGTAGTAAGAGCAGCTTATATACAGTCTTCCGCACCTAGCGCTTAAGGCTAACAAGGCATAGGTATAGATTGGTGGTGTATTTCGTAGAGTTAAGATATAAGAAAGTCAATTGTTTACTTCTAAAGCGGTAGTATACTTCTTTAGGTAATAAGCTAGCCATAAGAAGTAAGCGGTCTACTAGCGCGGTTATAACTTAGGGAGTGGTCAAAACCCCATTAACCACGTTATTCTTAGAGGAGAGTAGGACTTGTTTACTAACGGCGAAGTGCTTAGCTAGGTAGTAACAATTGTAGTATTTTACCTAAAGCTTTTAGGCGTGTATTATTAACGCTACCGCTACCTTATATATAAGGCGCAGGCGTTATAGATGTATCTTTATAAGTTAAACATTAATTAACTTAAACCCCTCCCTACCTTACTAGGCGTCTTAAACGCTATCTAGGACTTCGTCTAAAACGTTTAGTAGCTAGCTATAGGCGAGCTTAATAGGGGAACGCTTTATTATAGTATAGACCTTAAAGTTATAGGTAAAGGCTATTTCTTTAAGTAGGGAGGCCTAATTAAACTATTCCTAGTTTGTAAATATATATAGATATACCTTAAGCTCCTAGTTCTAACGCTCTATCTAACTATTTATTTATTAGTAGAATATAGTGCTAAGTTTATATTAAACGCGGAGATAGTAATATATAGTGCTTTAGTACTCGCTTATAAATATACTACCCCTATTAGAGATAATATTATCTAGAGGCCCTATTTACGTAAAGACTCTAAATAAAAGTTCTATAAGTTGCGTAGCATTAATTATCTTACGTACTAGATAGTAGCGCACTAGCTTTATATAATGGTCTATAAGAATAAAAATAGAGTTATACTTTACGCTATTAGAAGTCTTAAACCCTAGAAAATCTATAATAAAGTTAAGTAAATAATATTATTAGGCTCGGGTGGGGACCTAAAGAGGCTATAGCTTACTATAGGGTTTATAGCGGCGCGATTTAAAGCGTTAGTAGGTATTTATAGAGGTCCTAGGTAAGGCCGTTCTAAGTATACTTTTACGTAATTACCTTAAAACTATAGTTAAAACTATAGTAGCCGCCCATAGAATTGTCATAATTCCGCTTAAGGATCTCCTATTATAATAGTATATAATTTAGCACCTAAACCTTATTATTTTACCTTAGAAGTCCTTAATTATTAAGGGTATAGTTCTTATTACTAGTAAAAACTTATTTTTAGGTTAACTAATTATATATAGAGCGTATAAAGGCGTCCTTTTTTTATACTCTATAAATAAAATTAACTAGTAACTTAGGGGGGTATTCTAAAAATGCCGGTTTAGCTAAAGTAGCTACTACTACCTCTTACTATAGTATGAGACTTTACGTAAAGTTAGTGCTAGTAAAGTAACGTATAATATATAGGTAACTCGCTAGGTTATTATAGGGGACCGTAGCCTAAGCTAAGGGGTCTTCCCTAGGGTTAAGCGCTATTAGGCCAGTTAAAGTGGTTTTAGAGAGAATAGTAGGATACTCTAATCCGCCGTCGCTAAGTTTATAAGGGTCGCTTATATACTATATATATACTACTTACTAGTATAATATAGTAGCACTAGGGCCGCCTATAAGGTCTATAACCCGCAACTTTTACTATAATATAGGTAGTATAGCATTAAGGACTATCCTCTTACTACTATCTTTAAAGCCTTTAGTATAATCTAGGTACCAGGATAGTATATTAATGGGATTTACTTTACCTAGCTTATATTTAATCTTAAAATTAAACTTAGCTAGTTCTTTAGTATACTAGGCCTAGTGAGTAGATAAGCTCATAGTGGTTATAAAATACCTAAGATTATTATAATTGCAGAGCACGCGCGTTATATACGCGGCGTATTTAAGGTAGTAACGCTACGTCTTAAAGCATTATACTATAGCGAGTAGTTCCTTATCATGCGTATTATACCATACTTTTAGGCTAGTAAGCTTCTAACTATAATAGGCAATTAGGTGCTAGTAGAGTTAATCTTCCTATTCTAAGGGCTATAGAAGTATACCGCCATAGGCATAGTTAGAATCGTTAATAATTACTATTAAGGGTAGATTAGGGTTAAAGTGGCGAAGTAGCGGAGCCTATATAAATATAGCGCGTAGCTTACAAAACGTTTATTAAGCGTTATTAGGCTAGAACTAAGGTTAATACTATTTAGTAAGTCCTTTTAACTTGCGCTTTTACTTTTTTTTCCCTATCTAATATTAGGTCGCGATGTGCTTATATAAAATATGCGTATAGAGGGTATACGGTATCTAAATAGTTCTAGATAAATCGCCTATAGAAGTTAGCAAAGCTAAGGAAGACCTAAATGTCCCTATAGAACTTAAGCTTAGGCTATTTTTAATAGCTTTTACGCGGTTAGGGTCTATTATAATACCCCTAAGGGTAATAATAAAGCCTAGGAACTTAACGTTCTTAGTATATAAAAAAATATTTTAATAGTTTGGCGTATAGGCCCCAAATATAGAGCTGTTGTAGTACCTACTTAACGTACTTATCCTTATTATTTAAATAGATAAGAATATTATCTAGGTAAATTATATAGATAGTATCTACTAGGGTTTCTAAAGCTTTATAAATATAGCTTTAGAACGTTATAGAGGCGTTAATAAGACTAAAGGGCATTACTAGGTACTTAAAGTAACTATAGCATGTCTTAAATATAGTCTTCTATTTATCTCCCTTTTTAATATAAATCCTATAACACGTATTATAAAGATTTAGCTTTATAAATATCTTTATATAGCTAAGCCTATTAAAGAGTTTGCTAATAAGTAGTAGGGGGTACCAATTCTTAATCGTAATCTTATTTAGGTATCTATAGTAAATATATAGCCGTATTATACCGTCGACTTTCAGTATAAAGAGGATAGGCGCTCTAGTAGGTAACTTACTGGGCCTAATTTAGCCTTTTTTAAGAGCACTATCTAGGTACTCTTATAAGATCTATAACCCTTTCTATAAGAGGTTATAGAGAGGTATTTATAGTGGCGTCTTACCTTCTTCTAAGTCGATTATATAGTTATACTTAAAGTTCTGCGGTAGTATGCTTACTAGCTTATTAAAGAAAATATTAATTTCCTCCTTATATATATTTAGTAGGCCAGGGGCTATAGATGTTAAAGCGACTATTATATAGTAGTGTGCTTTTAGAAGCTAGTAGAGAGAAGGGTATAGCTAATATGCGTTTTATAGGTATATTTGCACTAAAAGTGTATATAGCTCTGCTATAGTATACTTAATAGTTTTAGGGGTTTAATTACCTCCCCCTTATATATAGGTAATCTGCGCCGGCACCGGAGGGTCTCTATAGGCACTCGCTGCTAGTAATAATAGGTCCTCTACTATATTTACAACCAATATCTCTACGTCTAGAGGGTCTACACGAGTACTCGCTGCTAGTAATAATAGGTTTTCTATTATATTTATAACTAGTATAAAGAAGGAGTCTTCTAGCTATAACGAATAGACTATTTCGCTAGCCTTAATATCTACTAGGAGAGTATTAAGGATAACTATCTAAAGGCGTCTAGGGTTTAAAGTACCCTAGATAAACTATCTAGAACGGAAGCTAATTAATAAATCTACTTCCGCGAGCTAATCCTATTTAAGAACTATATTATAGCTATTAAATAAGCCGCCCTAAAAGGTCTGCGGGCTAATAGTGTAAGGGGTACCCTAGGAGTCGCTGGTAGTAACTATTAGATTATAAGCATCCTAGATTATTATCTAGTTGCTATTAAGAAAACGTATAATAGGTTTATATAAATATAGCGCGTAGCGTATAGGTAGGTTAAACCTATAGACGATATCTTAATTAATAAGGTTAATTTAGTACTTATTATTATATAAAGTATATAGGCGGACTTCGCCCTAGGGCGTATCTATCGCAATATATACTATAATGCGTTTCTTCTCTTCCTTTATATTAGGCCCTAATTATAATTAAAAGAGATACATTACCAAGGCTTTAGGTTTTCCAAAGGCCGAGCTAACTTCTTTTTATTAGCCTGCTTTTAGTGTTCCTTATAGTAGCCGCCTATAGTCCTTTAACTTGCGTACGTAGTACTAGCATTTAGGGGGTCCCTTAGGCCGTCTAGCTTTTAGGTAGTCTTTCTAGGAGTTTACTTAAAGCGTTGCCCTTTTTAGGTTCTATTCCCTAAACCTAACTCTATAGAGCCTATACTATAACCGCGCTTTATACGCAATAATTTACTACTACTACTTACGCGATTTTCTATAAGTTTTATAGTATTAAGCAATTACTCTATACAGCGGATTTTATTAAAGAGGTCCTTAGTGGTTCTTATCTATTAGGCAAGGTTCTATTAGAAGAGCTCTACTTATAGGTAAGCTGGGAGATATAAGAACTAAAAGTCTACCTATTATTTAGGATTAACAAAAGGAGTATATAAGAAGAGGTCCTTTAAGATATATATATAGGCTAGAAAGACGTTAAACCTTTAGTTCCCCTTTATAATAGCTATATAGTATATTATAGCGTTATTAAAGCGTCTTACTATAGGGTTCCTAATCTGGTTTTAGGTTATAGTCTTAAACTTATCCTATAGTAAAGGACCTTTATTTTTAGTACCTAACCGGCAATAAACTAGTTAGGTAATTGTCTTTTCTTTTATAAGACCTTTAATAGCCTAGCGCGTACGTCGCTTACAGTTGTAGTTAGCGTTATTAACCTTAAATCGGTTCTTAACTACGGCAATCTACTAGTTAAAATGCTGTTAAGTAGTACCGCTAATATTAGGTAGTAACTTCTTAACTAGGGCGTTAAGATTTATTTAGTATAGTAAAATCTCTTTAGTACGATACGGTTTATTTGACCGAGCGTATCGTGATACTAAGGGTATTGTTATATTGTATACTTATATATAAAATGCACCTACGATCAAAATTAGGCAATAATATTATGTATCTACGTGCGTAAACTCGTAATTAAGTGATCGGCTACACTAAAATACGTCGCAATTAATTGCTGCTTGGTGTTTTAAGGTCGTCGGCGTTAAATTCAACGCTTATACCTTAATAGAGTCGTAATTACGTCTCTATTAAAATCGCTTTACTACTCCTTATAGAGACGAAGCTTTTATAAGGCCACAAGCGCCTTATTAAGTTTAATTTAAGGTTGCTCAACAGCTTCCTTATCTATTCCCGCATTGCGATTAGGCCCTGCGTAGAGCCCTACTATATACTTAATAAGATCCTTAAACAAATCTTCTACTTCCTTACCTAGCAGCTTAGTAAATTCCCAAATATTTATTACGGCGTAAATCCTTCCTGCTATAAGTAGCTGTTCTGCTATTTGCTGCATCTTATTAACTATAGGAGGATCTAGATAATCTTAAGGGTGAGGCCGTGGGCCTATACAAGAGCTAAATAACGTAGATTTAAGGAAGCAATTCTTAATTATTTATAGTGTAACTTTGTAACCGACTACCGACACTGCGCTGAGACACAAGATCACCGCTTGGAAGGCTCCAAGACGGCGTCAACGCCACCCAATATATTGGTTGCAGATCAATATTGGTGGCAGATTACC